>Ga0214478_100090_pt1 | contig 43873 bp, 35 predicted proteins | sample M1_20Mar14CPVII9_2_FD_178001 | JGI IMG/M metagenome (GOLD analysis project Ga0214478, IMG submission 178001) | Marine eukaryotic communities from Monterey Bay, California, United States - M1_20Mar14CPVII9sort6BwellD7 | ecosystem: Environmental > Aquatic > Marine > Unclassified | place: USA... | reverse complement strand
CGTCTCGACATAAGAAGAAGTCATCCTCGCATCATCATGATAAAAAGCATGCCTCCAAACACAGGAGTAGTAAAGATCATGATCATACGGACTATGAGAGAAAGAATACAATCTAGAGTTGTAATGTAATGTAATCTTGTTTTGCCAAATTTACGCACTCATTCATTTACCTTAAGGAATTCCATCACCAAGCCCCAATGATAAGAATGAACATGCATTAGAAGCAAAGAGACGTCTCAAGAGAGAAGTTAATACTAGATAGTAAGATAGCAAATTGTTTACTATATCTGTTAATCTCTGCCCCGTATCAGTATCCTCTCTCCCTTGAGACACAGTTGATGCCTCCTCTCATACCCCCTATTAAAACATCAATACCCCCGCTCGGCCACACCCCCACTCTTAGCCTTAATCACTCGATGAGGTATCCCAACCAGCGCCCCTGTCAATCATGTCAAGCCGTCCTGCACCACATCCAATCCATCGAATTGGCACCCCCAACAACTCCTGAACACGTAATACATACCTCTGAGCATTCACGGGTAAATCATCAAAGTTCTTGGCCTCGCTAATATCCTCCGACCAACCAGGCATTGTTTCATAAATAACTTCAATTTCCGACATGGTCTTAAGACATGATGGCATGGTATTAACAATCTTCCCCTTATGCTTGTACGCTCGGCCAATCTTAACTTCTGCCAATCCAGTTAATACATCCAACTTTGTTAAATTCAGTGCCGTGAATCCATTAATTAGTGTTGAATACTTCATTTGTGGAATATCAAGCCATCCAACTCGTCGTGACCGTCCAGTCGTTGTACCCCACTCGGCACCAACGACGCCCAAATGTTCACCAATCGATCCAGGCACATCACGTTCCAACTCTGTTGGGAATGGACCTTCTCCGACACGTGTACAATATGCCTTAGTAGTGCCATATATACCATTAATCTTCCGTGGACTAACACCCAACCCCGTCAAGACACTACCAATACTTGGATTCGAACTAGTAACATACGGATATGTACCAAAATCAATATCCAGCATGGTAGCATTGGCACCCTCAATTAATATCTTTTTACCAGTATCATATGCATCATTGGTATATTCAATAGTATCGGTCGTCATTGACGTGATACGATCAGCGACACTACGATAATATTCCAATTGACCATCAACATCAATTTCTAATCCAGGGAATGCCCTTTCATGCTGTGAGGCTAATTCACGGAAACGCATTTCGAAGAAATCAAAATTCTTTAAATCACCAATACGTATACCGTTACGTGATATTTTCGAAGCATATGCGGGACCTATACCCTTCTTCGTCGTACCAATCTTATTACGTCCAAGTTTATGTTCATTAAATCCATCGGCGGTTTGATGGAAATCAAATACGATATGTGCCCTATCAGAAAGTAAGATACGTCCCTCGGCATTAATACCCGAGGCTGTTAATCCATCTAATTCTTTAAGGAAGGATGGTAAATGAATAACAACTCCGTTGCCAATAACACATGTTGCCTTTTCATTGAGGATACCGGAGGGTAATAGATGGAATTTATACTTTTTGCCATCCACGACGATTGTATGTCCTGCGTTGGATCCACCGGCTACACGGGCACATACGTCATATTCCTATAAATGAGTATTTTAAGATTGAGGTATGTTTTGGGGATATGGTTGTGAGGAGGAACAGGTCAATATAGAAGCAAACCCATATATTTTTAAAATCTAAAACGCTCACCTGAGAAAGCATATCAACCAACTTTCCCTTCCCTTCATCACCCCATTGACTACCCAATACTACATCAATACCTGCCTTTTTACTAGACGTTATTGTTGATTTAGATGCGAGGCTGGATGTACTTTGTTCTGATATTCCCAATGTATTTTGAATAGTTTCAACCTGTGTGGAGAATTGAGAGATATTGAGATTTGAGCAGAGATTTTGGGGATTAGCGGGGGTGATTTGAAATGATATAAAACCAAAGACAATTCCTTTTGGAAGCGAGATAAGCACATTTATTTACATCCCACGTACAATACATACACCCTCAATTGCAGTAAAAACTGTCCCAAAAATGTGCATATCATATTTATTCGTCGGCGGCACCTTCAAAAACTAATACATACATACAACCAACCATACATACATAAAAGAAGCATGTAATTATCATATCTAATAATTCTCTTACCCACACCCCGACCATAAGTCTGTAATGCCAAAAAACACACACCGAAATACTCTCATAATAAATAAAACGCGCTCACCTTCTCCTTAATATCACCCAACATACCAATAACACTATTATTCTTATCATTTTTATTTTCACATAATGCTACCTTTCCTCTCATACCACTAACCGGTATACCACTGGCATTGTTGTTTAATTGTATGTCTTTATCATCTTGATTTTGCCATAATGTAGCAGAAAGAGAGGCAACTCCAATTGTTGATAATGTTGCCACTGCAGTAGCCGGTGTGGCTAGCTTTGATGCACGTTTTATGAAGGCTGCTTGAAACATTGTAATTATATACTATCTATTTACTAATTAGTACTAATCTTGATTGTATATTGCTGCCGCCGATATTAAGAGCCGTTAGTATCGTTGATTGTGACGTTGTTGAGGTAGTACTCGATATAAAATATTCCACCGTGTAATAAGATCACCTGAGGCCCGTCGCCCGCCAGCGCGCCCGGCTATTTAGTTATTTGTTGATTATTAGAATAGATTAGAATTAGAGTACGATAAGGTGTCCTTGAGAGATGTCATTATATACGGGCTTATAAGGAGTTATTCTATTATTAATAGTCGGGTTTTATGTACGCCTTCCGGGATTTAACATAAATCATTTCCTGGAGTATAAAAAGAAAGATAAATACAAGAGAATCATTTTACATTACTTTGCAAAAGATATAATGGAGGTAACAACAGAGAATTGCAAAGAAGCGGTACTATTCAATAGTGATACATTGTCCAAAGTTATATCATTTCTTCCTTCTCTTGATTTACTCAATTTGGCATTAACCAACAAGAGGTTTGGGCTAAATGATGATGATGATTCATCAGTTATTAAAAAGTCTACACAGATATTGGTAAAAGAAATTGCAACAAAGGAACAACTAGCAGCATTACCACATTATAATGGAGAAAGTTCATTGGCAGATTATCATTATCTTCAATTAATGAGAGAACCTCTTGGTTTTGATCAACTTGTTGGAAGATTTGAGTATGTAAATAGTGAGGATAAATCCTGTGTTATTTGTTCGGATGTTGAGGATGATGGGGGTACTGCATTTAGCAACAATATACTGAGGGCAGGAAAGCATTATGTATCGTTTACCTTCCATAGCAATACTAGAAGCTCGTTTATTGGAGTAATGAGACCAGGGCAAGCAAATGAAAGTGCAAAAGGATTTCCCTTTCTAAGCATATTCTACGAAAACTTCTCTCGAAGTATGGTACATGGGGAAGACAATAATAACGATATTCATTGTTGCATGTACAATGCATACAGTGGGGATTGCTTTTCAAGCGATTGGGTTGATACTACTAGTTGTGATATCACTGATTGGGATGGAATGGAAAGTATGGCCTCTGATGGTGATATATTGGGATTGCTACTAGATTTAGACGAGGGCACATTATCTGTGTACAAGAATAGTCGGAAACTAGGAGTGATGAAAAGTGGTCTAGCCGGTGAATATTGTTGGATAGCTTCGATGTGGAATGGAACTAGTGTTAGTATCAAAAGGGGAATGATTCCATCAAGTTGAGAGGACGAGTTTATCTATATCATTTAATACCAAATAAGAATGGATCATATGTACTCTGCAACTTGGATAGCCCATTCTTCATTCAACAAATGTTCAGGAAGGTTTAACGGATTTCCATTATTGTCACTTGACGCTTCGGTTTTTCTTGACATGTTCTTCTTGGCCAAATTGATACCCTCTATCGATCCTATTTCAAAACCAAAACCATACCCTCGTCCATTGCTACTACTTGTATTATCGTCATTAGTATATCCACTTCCTCCTCCACCTCCACCCATGATTGCAACGTCATTAATATTTGACTCGTTGGTGAGCAAATCTCGAAGTCTTTGTAAATGCTCAATGAACAGGTTTGGATTGTGTTCCGTCTCATATCCAGCTTGCATCCCGTGTCCACCACCAACACGAGCTTTGATATTACTTTTATCTGGTAGAAAGATTGATGCGCCGCCTCCACCACCACATTCATATCCTTCTTCCCTACTACTTATACAACCTCCACCGCCTCCTCCTCCAGCAGTTAGCACCAGCTTACCCTTTAGATAGATTTGTAATCCACAACCAATACCAGCACTCTCTCCTCTTGATAAATTAGTAGCACCGGTAGTAGTAAAGTCATTTGTCAATGTGCTATTGATCTGCTGTTCATTCTCTGCAGTTATTAATGATTTGATAAGGTCTAATACTCCGTTGTTGGTACTAATATTGTTCTTGGTATCTTCCGATACAAGATTGTCATTCTGCCATTGGAATTCAAAGAACTGTAACGGTAAATCTACTATAGTACTAGATGACATAATGTCTTGTATGACTATATCATGTATTGTTTTAGTAAAGTTTGTTGCATATGATAATTCAGAACTATATGCTTTTTGTTGTTGTGCATTGCATATGATTGGTAGATTGATACTACTATCGTCACGACGTGTTATTGATATCGATGTACTAGTTAGTTGTCCATTTGTATAGTTTGCATTATATGTACTACGACTTCTACTGCTCGAAGTATTGTTGTTTGATAGCATGTTTTCAGTTTTGATATCAACATTTACATCAACATTGATATCAATGGTGCATCGTCCATTCAGTAGTATATTACTAATTGTTGACCGGTTTCTTATTTTGTATGTATTGATAGTCGGTATAGTAAAACTATTGCAGTATGATATAAGATATGCGCTGAGTAGAAGGACACGCTTCATCTCATCTTCTTGCTAGTAGGAGTCATCCAACAAAACATATGGTTTGAGCGAGTGAGCAATTTCTCCTCAAAGGTATCCTTAAACAATATTATATACTACATGTCCATAGCTCATTCAATACTGTTGATTGGTATCATCAGTAGGCTGATGAGCAGGGGGGACGTGAGATAAAGCCGCCGCGGCTGATAACAAATAACATCATCTTCCTCATGATATTTTACACTCTCATAAAAAGATACCGGCTGAACGCAGCTCAATACTCTCCACTACTAACGCTCTAGAGGTATGTTATGTATTTGTTATGTGTATTCGTCTTACTATGTATACTATAGATTTAGTCTAACCCGGCCCCATTTCATGATAGACCATCAATACCATAAATGTTGTACAGAGCGAGGAGTTCAGAAAAGATAAGAGAGCGAGTAGTCTTACTATTGGAGAAGAAACAGATCCTTTTTTTTGGCTGGGCGGATCTAAACGACAATCAATCTTACAAACTCTCATGCATGCATTCTTTGCAAATCTTATCAACACGGCATACTATCCAACTCATATACTCTCAGATAGTCGTCCACAACCATTAGGCATACTTTCCGGAGTTTAAAGCATTTTTGTTTAGCAATATATAAATCTCTCCCCCCCCCAAAAAAATGACAAAGTATATCCCCTACGGTTATCAATCCCAACAATCTCTTAATATAAATGATGAAGATGATATATATTCATCATCAATGTATTACAATTCACAAAATTCATTATTATATGTAGTTGGTGGTACTTACTCTCATTACTTTGATGATAATAATGCTGCGTCAAATGGTGGCGTAGAACAAAATGAAGTCGAAGGAGAGAAGGGAGGAACGAATAATCATTTAGAGAATAGTTCCTGCTTCCTATCAATATATAAATTACCAACTGAACATAATGGTAGTTTAGTAACAGTCAATTCAGTTGACGAACTATTACACATGGACGAGTCATCAAATCATAACAACAATAACAATGTTGGAAGAGAGTCAATAAATAAACCAAAATTAATATATTCAAAAATATTAGGAACATATAAAAATACCGAGGTATGTTCCAATATTATCCAATTGCCACGTGTACATGATGCTCTCTTAAGCAGCAATGGAGGAAGGGATGATGATATTAAGATAAAGTTGGCATTGATAGGGCATGTTCAACCAACACCAATTACTAGCGAAGAGTTGGCTGTGTTGGCTGAGTTAAATCAAGAAAAGTTGGATAATGATAGTGATTCAACGGGAGGATTAGTGGAGTTTAATATTGGTAAAAAGCCTGACAATAATCGTAGTTTGCTACGCTTTTCTACTTTTGATATTGAGCAAGATGAAGCTACTCCCAAATCTCAACAACAAGTAGAGCATAAAGAAGGAAAGAGGAGAGAGTTGGAGAATATTGAAATAAGTAACATTAATCATGGTGGATTCTTACATTCTATATCAACAATGCAACAGCAACAGCCAATTAGTACTAAAGGAAAAGTTTATGGATTTGTTGCTGATTATGATTTGTCAATCTCTACATCAACTGAAGTAGTTTCTGTAACAGCGAAAGAGGAAGGAGATAAGCAAGGAGGAGTATACGGAGCATTACTAGGCGGTACGACACTTGACTCCTCACCAATTATATATCCAACATCTATTACACAAAATGAACGTATACCGAATGAATTATATGTAGTTAGTATGCATTCTGATGATACTACAAATGAAGAAGGAGGAGAAGAAGAAGGAGAAGAGATGTTAAATCCTGAATATAAAGCAGAAATTGCATTTGAAGTAGTAAATGGGGAATTAAAAGAACGGGCAGATGTTACCTTGGGCGGAGCGGGATTAGGACAGGGTTCTGAATTGGTCGGTGGTGGTGTACCAAAGTATGGTACCAACTTTTATGTGAATGTACAACAAGTATCAATAACACCCTATGAAGAATTAATGAATATCGAACCAACACAAGATGAACACATAAAACAAACAATGAAATTAGGATGGAGTTTTGGATTTAAATTAAATGATGCAGAGGATGTTCGACCATCATTTATCAAATATATCAAAGGACGGACAGTGGATGAAGATTTATTATTATTAGGTGGTACGACACGTAAGCTTAATGATTCATTGGGTGATGTTGAATATGATGGATTTATTACAAAGTTAACTCCACCTCCGCCTACACCTGTAGAGGATGTAACATCTGGTAGTACAGTCGAGGAGGCAATGTTGCATCAGACTGAGGATCAACATCCAACGAAACGTATCGATTCAACTACTGGTCGTGATGAGACTGTTACGGGAATTTGTTTACCCCCTCCTGATCCAATTAGTGGATTAGTTAAACATGCCTACATTGTTGGATCAACTTCTTCTAACGATGAGGCCAGTTTGGCATATTTGCTTAAGATACAATTACATGACTTATCAACAGTGTGGAAACAACGAATACCATCGATACATCCGGCTGGATTGAAGGGAGGAGATGTATTAGGCGAGGGATGTTCGGTATCACCCAATGGAAAGTTTGTTTATTTGAGTGGTACGATTGATGGTGGTTCGGCATTGGACACACGAATCTTACCAAATAGTAGTGACAAGGAGAAGAAGAAGATTGTTCCAGTGGGTGGCAAATCAGATGTATTCGTAGTGTCATTCGATACAGACTTTGGTTCCGTACAATGGGCTAAGCAATTGGGTACAGTATATGAAGATAAGTTGGCAAGAGGTGGAGGTATTGAATGTGATAATGAGGGTAATGTTATAATCATGGGAAATACACGAGGTGGATTACAACGATATCGACCAGAGAGGAGTGATCCGAATGTACGATTGGCATCGGATATATTTATAATGAGTTTATCAAGGGAGGATGGAGAGTATGTTCATGCTCCCTTTGTTGGTGGTGGTGCAAGTTCTGGGGGAGGTTTGGATTCTGCTTCACTTGAAACTAGTGCGGCAGCAGAGGCGAATGATACAGCCGGTGGTGGTCTATCGACAGGGGCTAAAGGTGGAATAGCTGCCATATTCATTTTTTGGGGTGTATTAGCATTCTTTATCATTGGCCGTCGTCGGAGTAGACGTCGGTACAATGAACAAAATAGTAAGAACTGGGAGAAGAGGGGTGGAGATGATTTCATTTATGATAACAACCGACCTCTTGGTGGTAGGAGAGATAGTTCATCGCTTCGTGAACCCTGGGATGATGGCATAGGCTCTAGTGGTAGGAATCGAGTATTCTCGTGGATGTCATCAATCCGCTCTCCAGGAAGTGGGGAATCGTCTGACAGTAGTATTGCCAGTATGGGTAGTACAAATAGTGCATCAAGTAAGAAGATGGAAGAGAATTCAGACTTCTTAGCTTCCTTACGACAAGAGGCCAATGAAACAATGAAGAAAATGATTAGTAGGAAGGACACCCCTCCGGATAGTACAGATATGTTTGATACACATGATCCACGCTTGGATGGAGGTGCTTCGATTAGAGACTTATTAGCTACATATCGAGATGTGAAGAAGAAGAGTTTAGTTGATGATGAGAAGGATGGTTCTCTTTCTGTGACGACTAGTAAGAGGAATCCACCTCCGCCGCCGCCACCCAGACGAAGGTCCTCTCATGACGCAGATGGCTTAGCTGACTTTTCAATCATTTGATTTGAGATAGCTTTGGTATATAATTAGCGCTTGTCATGGGTTTAAACATAGAAGTACATTTGATACAAGACACTTTTATCTTATGTTCATTTCTTTTACAGGGAGAAATACCTACTCTATACTGTGTATGTGACTGTTTTAATAAACTGCTTAAGCTCGGATGTAATTATAATAGTCTGTTGCATATGTATCATTCAATCTTTCTACTTACACTTATTTGGTATATTAAACATGTAATACTCTCTCCTATTAACTTGGTGGTATGATCTCCCTTTTAATGGTAATCTGAGCACCGTTCATCACTGATGCAACCCAGCAGTAAGGACCTGTTAATCCTCTCATCAAAACACCTATATTCTTACCATTCTTATATACAGATAATGTTTCCTTATCATAATCAAGTAGCAACCCGATTGTATCACTAGAAGTTGTACTTTCCGATGCATCCCAGGTTTTCGTGTCAAAGTCATGTTGGACTAAATCTCTCCATTTACTTGAATAGCAAAGCCCACTATTACTAGTGTGCATGCAACACTGAACACTATCATCGTTATGATGTTCCTCATTACCCATGCTTCGAGCGAAATGGCGGAAGAAAGACCGCTCAAAAGGAAGTCCATATGCACTTTGATCTGCCTGTCCTTGTCTCATTATCCCTACATATACTGCACCTTCTATTCGGCCGTTCAAATTGGGAGTTGGTGTAAATGTGACATAATGCTTTCCTACCCTCATTACATCGTTGCTGCTAATTGCAGCACCCCAAATGACCCTCATATAAGTCCAACTTCTTGTAACACATGATTTGTCTCCACTATCCACATATTCAGCTCCTCCGACAAGCTGATCGAACAAAAGAGGTGCTCGTAACAATTGAAGGTGATGATAATCTTCCAATGTATTCTTTCCGTCATAGTATGGTAGTGCTGCTAATTGTTCTTCCGTTGCAATATCTTGAATTATAACATGTAAACTCTTCTCAATTAATGATGGTTCTATGGTAGTTGCCATACAGACTTAGATGCACTAAATCGTTTACACGTCAGTGCCAAATTGAGTACATCAACTGACGGTAGATATGATATAACTTTGGACAATGTATCACTATTGAACAATACTTCTTCTTTATATGTTGCAGTGTTGTCTTCGACCTTTTGCTTCTTGGTAGGTTGTTGGGTTGCCATCTTTGCAAAAATTTGTAGTATCAATATTCATATATTATAATAAACTTGCTTGCTATTGTACTCGAGAAATAGGGTAAAAACTATACGCAATTACTTATTCTTGAGATTATTATTCGTATACTTTATCGTTTGTCAATCATCATAGTAGGGAGAATGCCACTGCACACTTTAAATAATAAACTCAATCAATACAAACCTACGAATCAGTGCCGATACATGGCGATTCAACTCTCAAGTACCGCTAAGACAATTGCTGGACAATTATCAAAATTTCCACTCATTGAAATTTGCCTAACAAACTCGTTCATATCTGGTCCGGCGGCTTAGATATGCTTTAGCCTCATACATCATGCCCCCTATTGGCTACACATTATATTAGAATCAATCAACAGCATTAGGCTCGCGGCGAATAGCCAAGATTTGAGAGATCTATTGCAACAATAGAATTGCAAAATCATATTATATCATCGATCGTCGATATATTTGCTCGTCGAAGTATCTTTGATTTCTCATATCAACATACAATTATCATCCAACATTAGCCACATTATAACATATCGACACATCATACAATCAATCAATAATCAAATATTAGCCGTATAGAAGATATATAGTTAATCATGCTACAGAAATATACCTCGATAGCAATATGCTACCTCCTCGCTAGCTCAAGTATCGTCGTATCTGCTACTAACAGTGACGATCGTACAGCTGAATTATACAATAACAATAATGCTAATGGAATAAGTAGCAGCGGAAGGGGAAACGATGAAAGAGCCAATGAACGACGCTCTTTTCTAAACTTGGGACGACGACACTTTGATCATCGGGCCTTGCTATCAAACAATAACAAACAACGCCAACAAGATGCTTCCGATAGATCTCTTCAGGTAGACGAAGCAACTCAACTTTCTGAAGCACAAACAGTAAAAGAAGAAGCAGAACAAATAATGCTCTCCTCTTCTCCTGAAGCTCAACAAGCTATATCTCAAACCATCTCTGATATACAATCAAACCCTGACCTTTCCCCTTCCGAAAAAGAAGAAATGTTAAAGTTATTAAAAGTAGAAGCTACCGAAATACAATCCCAAGTTATAGAAGATGAGTTACATATGAATAGTTCAAAGAAGAAGAAGATGGAAAAGTTAAATGAAGAAATTACTAATGTTGAGGTAGTTAAAGATGAATTAGATGTTGCAATACAACAAGTTGAAGAAGAAGTTGTCAAGGAGACATTATTAAAGGGTACCGAAGGTCAAACGTTTAATAATAACAACTTGTCTCAACCCACTAGTGCTGATAAGAAGTATCCAACAAAGGCACCATCTACCATTAATATCGCCGGCGGAGGCGGTGGAGGTGCATACATGAAGACGGAAGAACCATCGTACTCGCCTAGTGAACCCGAACCAACTATGTCACCTAGTCCAAGCGGTTCAAGTTCAGGTTCTTCGAGTCATTCACCCAGTCCAAGTCATGATGCATTAACTACTAGTAAGAGTGGCAAGAGCCGTGGTAAGAGCGGCAAAAGCGGAGGCAAGGGAAAGAGTGGTAAAAGTGGAGGTACAAAGAGTCACAAGATGGATCCATCATCTTCTCCAACCATGGATTCATTGCAGCCAACTGCTGATACACCTAGTCCAAGTGATGATACACCTAGTCCAAGTGATGATGATACACCTTCTCCATCTGTTGATACCGATTCACCCACGCCTGCTCCGAATACACCTCGTCCATCTGATGATAGTACCAAGGAGCCTAGTCATTCGCCAACTGGTACACCGTCACATGGACCAAGCGATCAGCCAACTGGTATGCCGTCACATGGTCCAAGTATGGCACCAACAACTATTCGTCCAACTGTGCCTGATGGTTCAACATTTTATGATGGATTTGAGGAAGGTAATACTAACTTTCCTAATGAACCGTGGTCTGTTTCGTCAAGTCTTGATGGTATGTTAGGAATAGGTGGTGGTGAAATATGGGATGAAGGATTTGATCGTCGTCGTTTACAAGATTTTCCATTCGAACGTGTACTGGAAGAAGATGATGATGAAATGCCAACGATGTCACCCTCTCCATCTGGAACCTACTGGTGGACATATCATCCAAGTACTATTTGGCCCCCAACAGATCTTCCTACAACATATCCACCTACGCCAAAACCCACGCCGAACCCAACAAGACGACCTCCTGATCCTCCCCAGGCTTTTACACGAAGGGTAAGTTTCTTCCCATTAGATGACCAAAAACTTACTTGTCTTATTATTATTAATAGTTCCACAAGTGTCTCACATCACACCTTCTTTTTGAATAACTCTAAAGCCCACAACACCACCCTCTTCTAGTCCAACTGAAGTGCCAACAGGATCACCATCAAAGCAGGTAAGGCTAATGTACAGCGTCTGTGCTGTATCGAAAATATTCTTGACTTTTTGATAAGGATACCTAAACACATCACACTACTCACACATATATTCCATGCTCTTCTTCATTACAGCCGTCATCTAGCCCCACGGTAGGCCCTACTTCTGAACCCACTTCTACACCCACTTCTACACCAACCTCGGCACCGACACCTAAAGAGATGAATTGGGCAATAACAAACGACATGGCGTACATGAGCACACAGTCTATCAAGAGTCCAAACTTAAGTTGCGGGGATGGTACCGCCAATGTTACATTATCACTAAATGAAACATTTGGTCCATATCCTGGTAACTTGTCCTTCTGGTACTACTGTGAAGATTCACCTTCGGAGGGTGGATTACATTGGCATGTCGATGGTAAGATGAAAGGCAGTTCCGATGATATGATGACAGGTATGTGGATGATGGAAGATTTAATGATTGAATCTTCTGGTGATGTTACTTGGTCATATGTTTATGATTGTGACGGTGATATGGATATGGACACTATGGATGAAGCTGGTACGGCATACATTGACGCTGTGACTTTTAAGCCACATTTGAGCCCAACTGGCTTCCCAACCTCATCCCCAAGTCATTCTCCGAGCCATAGTCCAACCCACCAGCCTTCATCGGAACCAAGCCATAGCCCGACTCACGAGCCTTCTCATGATTCGGTGGCACCCTCTGTTGATCCATTACCCGACTGTCCAGCCAAAGAAGACAATTGTCAACCTGGTGGCTGTGAGGGAGCATGCAAAGGTGCTATAGGTCAGATTGGTAGTGGTAGTTGTCTTGGAGAAGAAATGACATGTGTCGACCTAGATGGGTTTGTAGGCACAGATTCATGCAAGGGACCAGAAGCATGCAAGAACTTGATAGGTATGTATGTTCATGTAATATGTCTTCTTGCTTTGATACGAGTCTAAGTCTCCATTCATTTGTTTTCTATCTTTTTTGATACATAGGCAAAGTTGGTAATGACTCGTGTATTTTCACCCATGCATGTCAGGACTCTTCTACTGTCGAAATCGGAAATAACTCATGCAAGGGTCCGGACGCATGTAAGGACTTGACAAGTATGACTATTGGTGATGACTCGTGTATTTATCCCCATGCTTGTCAAAACTCTACCAAAGCGGAAATTGGAAGAAAAAGCTGTAACGGTGAGGAAGCTTGTAAAGATAATACAGCAGATATAAGTGATAACAGTTGTCTGGGGCGTGACGCGTGTACAATGAACAAAGCCAAGATTGGAGCAAGGAGCTGTCAGTCAGGTTTAAAGGCTTGTTTCCATAATGAGAAATTTATCGGTGATGATTCGGTAAGTGGATGCACATCTTTAAACCTTACTTCGTGACACATATCTGGTCAGATGTGACAACATCATTACTTGTATCTCACAATCTTTGTTCTGTGCAGTGTACGGGACCTTCTGTGTGTGAAAACAACAAGGGAACGATTGGGAGTCGCTCTTGTAATGGATTTATGGCTTGTAGTAAGTCTCCTTGTCGCCTCATACTTGTTTGATATGTCTTGTTATACATTCCTAACTCGTTTTTTGTATCACTCTCTGCAGCCAACAATACCGGGACGATTGGGGATGATTCATGCAATGGGTACAAGGCTTGTACAAACAATGTTGATGGTAAGTTCCTAGTATATGGAAACTTTGATATGAATCCATGAATGGTGACTAACATTTCTTTACATTGATATGTTAGATGTTAATGTAACTAGCTCAGGAGTTTGTATGGAAGGGGATATTCCCGAGTCTGAAGCATGCCAAGTTGTTCCCTTTGACTTTGATTCCGATATTAATCTTGGCTGTATTGATGATGAGGAACGCGGGTATAGTGACATTGCAGTTGGTGATTCAATTTGTGGCAAGTCTTCATCAATACCCGGTCCTGATCCCGAAGGGGATGTTGACAGTTATCGTCTAAGACACACAGGTGGACCTTTTTCATTGGTACTTGATACCAACTTCCCAGTGTATTTCCTAGCAATTCGGCATTTGAATGTATACCCTGATGCTTGTGATGACGCTCCAACATGTCTTGATCTTGTAACGTCAGGCCTACTGGATGGAGCCCCTGAGCCTGTCATTGAACCAGTCAAGAAGTCATATAACTTGGCCGCAGGTGATTATGCAATCGTTCTGACCTTGTTAGACTTTCTTGGTGGCGATGGAGCATTTGGTTGTAACTCCTCTAACAAGGCAGAGTATAGGCTCTCAATCGTTGAAGGGCGAATTGATGGAGTTGATGAAGTGATTGAGGATATCTCGGAATGTGATATGAGAGAAGATCGCTCTTTGACATCCATTCGTGAGGAATATGCATCTCTTGCTATACCAAAGAACGTTTTGGTTTAGGTATGAACAATATGGGAGCTGGAGGATACTGCTTATGTTTATCGTTTAGAGGAATGGAATGATATTTTGACGTACTTTTCTGTGGGGTATCTGCCTTGATAGAGGGTATTTACTGTAGAACCCACAAATGTATACAAGTGTAGTGTGATAATAGATAAAGGACTGTTTAGCTTAAAGTAGTGTCTTCAATCTTTTAGTTGTCCTCTTCATTCTCACCCTCTACTGGCAATTCATCCAAAAAGCTTGAACGCTTGCTTGGTACAACACTTGTGGAGGATTTATTCTCCAAGCTTCTACCACTTTCCATACTTCGAGCGCTCATTCTCATTCTTGCAACAGACGTAACGGCAAGCATAGACCCACGAAGTTTCATACGAGCATTAAACCCTGCCAATCTGGTACTCGTGTGTTGCAGTTTGTTCATGGCTAGCATACTTCCACGTTCTCTCATCCAACTTGAGTTTAAGGCCTCACGGGATGATAAACGTTGAGATGGATCAGTTACCAATAGTTGCCTCACAAGTTCCTTAGCCTGATCGGAAACATGTGCCCAACTATCTTCTTCGAATTCATACTTACCCATGACAATGTTACGGAATAGATCCTTCTGTGTTCGACCCATGAATGGCAAGTCACCTGCCAAAAGAAGGAACATGATAACACCAACACTCCACATATCACTTTGTTGATCATAAGGTGACCGCATCAACACCTCTGGGGCTGTTATGTGTTATGTATATTGTGTCAAGGGAATCGGAAACAGATAAGACAATCATCAAACAAAGACACATATCATACAGACATGCACACATCATATGCACAAACTATACACTTACCAACAAAGAATGGTGTACCACACTGCTTCGTCAAACTCTTCGGTTCATACACTCTCGTAGCGAATCCGAAATCAGCCAATTTAATAGAAACATCATCTTCATCACTAACCAATAACAAATTCTTAGGCTTCATATCACAATGTGCCACTGAATTCTCATGACAATACCGTACACTTTCTAACATCTTTCGGCATAATGATCGTGCATCATTCTCGGTATAACACTTCTTGGCACCAATACGATCGAATAAATCCCCTCCTGACATGAGTTCCATAATTAAGAAGTAGCATTCACGTTCCTCGAAGAAGTCAATTAATGGACAAATGTAGGAATGTTGTAATGTTGATAGGATTAATACTTCATCGTATATGGCAGCATCGTCACCAGGGGGTAAATCTTTACGTAATACACATTTAATTGCAACTTTCTTACCCGTGGCACGGTGTGTACCTCGACATACTGTTGCAAATGATCCAGATTTGAGCTGTATGGTAGGTGGATTTAAGAAAAGATACAGATACACAAACGACGGTAAGCAACACTAACAAAATCAACCAAACAACAATACAAACACAAACCACAAACACAACTCACCCGAGCATTTAATTGATAAACTTCTCGAAATGTCTTATCTTGACAACCCTCACTAAACATTGGAAATTCAATACGAACTAATGATTTACGTATATCTAATCCTATATTCGTAAATACCTTGACATTTAACTTTTCATATATACCAATTGTTGGATTTGTTAATGTTGTTGATGAGGTGTATATGTCTCTTGTGAAGATACTGGTGGAAGAAGAGAGGGAGAGGTTGTTTTCTTCCTCACGTGACAAACTTCCATTTGATGATGATCCACTACTATTACTATTACTACGTTTTGGATTTGACTTGTCTAATTCAACAGGTGGAGCGATAACTACATCACTTGATTTAATGTGTGGTTCAAGTAATAACATTTCTATATAATATCCCATTGGCTTTTCTTCTCCGGTATCAACATTGTTACCATTTGTGGCATCAATCAACTGTTGACGTAATTCTCTCAATTCTTCATCATTCTCTACCCAAGAATCTACATCCTCTAATTCGTCTGTATCTAATTCATGACGTTTTGTATATAATGCATCATAATATCGTTTGGCTGCCAATCCAACAGACGCTTTACTTACTGTTATTCTAATTTGAAACCTCCCTTCCTCATTGTTTGAGGCATTGCTGTTGAGATAGAATTTATCATTCCCCATGTATTGAATTTCATTTGACTCATTATCAGTCAAGGTATAGATTGATTGGGGATTAATTGGTTCATTTGTTTTACCATCACATGGGATTAGTTTGGCGTTGTATACTGCTGTATTTTCATGTTGCTGAACTTGTTCTACCTTGTGCTGTTTTTGGATATTGAAGGGGAGGTATGGAGATGAGATATAGGGCAAGAAGAAAAGATTAGGCAAAAGAACAAATCACATATACTCCAAAACCATACGATACAATGTACGCCTCTTATTCCACAGCATAGGCAGCTGTATTGCAAATCCCAACCCTGCCTAAACACAAAAGTGCATAAGATATGCTCAAACTTTTGTATCTGTGATGCAAGTTGCAATTACTACTCAAAAAATCCACAAGACAGTTATCATCATGCATGCATAACTCGTATCAACACCCCTCTAATAATACACACGGACAGCCGTAGGTATTGCAAATCCCTCTCTCTCTAGAGATACTAAACCATAAAGAAAATGTGCACAAGATGTGTGCTCAAATTTGTTCCCTATATATCATACAACTTACGGTCACATAATAACAGACAATATAGAAATAAGAGACTAGACGTACCACATGAAATCCAGCAGTACCATATCCACCAGCATCATCACTTAATGCCGTTACAATTGCATTACTTATCAATTCTATCTCATTCTCTTCTTCGTTCTTTCTATTATTACTTGCTGACGTTGCCGCATTTTGCCAAGCTGGAGTGTGCAATCCAAATACTCTGAAAGTTTTACATGATAATGCTACATTTGTTATGGATGAGGGAGAGTTTGGTGGTGAGTATAGTTTTGTTGTTGACATAGTGTAATGGAGGCTGTCTGGTTTGAGTGGTAGTTTTTATATCTCTTTTAAGCGCTAATATGATACTCTGGCTACCGCTATTACTACGTGCTTTTAGACGACGACAACGATGTATATCCCGGCCGCCTTGCTATATCAATCGTATCAGAGGGATGCACAATGGAGCCGCCAGTTAGACCACGAGATGAATTGAAAGCTATATGTGTAAATGTGGATTATAGTGAGGTGGTATCTTATGATTCGATTGCAACTAACGGCTTGACCTCACCTCACGGATAAACACCAATTAAAACTCTTATCAACTTATCAATTCATTGTACCATATCAGGATATTGCACAGCGATCGATATGCGTCACTATGATGACTGGTCTATTGGCTACGAGTGGTATGATATTATTGTTATTATCAATAGTGACCTCGTGAGTTTGAGTTACATCAGGATACCATTTTCAAATTAACTTGTGATCTCAATAAGGTCAAGTTGCTCTCTCTAGATAGTATCATCTATCAAACCATTGCATCCATTGGTAAGCCGAGATAAGTTCATACGAGTTGAGGTATTCTATTGAAGCAGTTGGATGTTAGCATCAAATAGTAGTATACGGTTGGTAGTTTATTATTGTGTAAACCTATAGTTCACAAATAGAATGATAACAGAATTTGCAATTACATAAGATGGATCAACCTACGAAGAAGCAAAAGGTCGGAGACAGTACATCAATATACAGCAAAGAGGAAGTGTTATTTAGTACCGATACATTATCGAAGATTATATCATATCTACCTTCATGTGATTTACTGTCCTTGGCTCTAACATGTAAGAGGTTTGGTGTATCCTCGGAGGATGGCAAATTATCTCTCATTGAGGAGAGTGCACGTCTAATGGTACAAGAAATTGCAACAGAAGAAGAACTAGCTACACTGCCGTATTATAATGGAGAAAATTCATTGGCAAATTATCGCTGTCTTCAATTAATGAGAGGCCCTCTTGCCTTTGATCAGCTTGCAATTGGAGCTGAGTATGTAAAAAGTGAGGACAAATCATGTATTAGGCATGGCAACTGTACTGCCTGGAGTGCTGCTTTTAGCAACAATATAATGAGGGCAGGAAAACATTATGTATCGTTTACACCCAGTATGATCGGTGAAAATGTGTCCTTCGGGGTGATGAGACCAGGGGAAATAAATCAATGGGCAAGAGGACATCCAGTTGCAAAGTTTTTCTATCATAATTTCTCTCAAAGATTGGGTTACGGGGAATGTAGCAACTACGGCAATGTTCAATGCTGCATGTATTATGCATTTAGTGGTGACTCTCAGTCAAGTGATTGGAGAGGTTCTATTGACAGTGAAACATGGGATGGAATGGAAGGCATTTCTTTTGGTGATGAATTAGGAATGCTCCTTAATTTGGATGAGGGTTCATTATCTGTGTACAAGAATGGTCGGAAGCTAGGTATTATGAAGATGGGATTAGCTGGTCCATACTGCTGGGTTGTATCAATGAGGAGTGGAGCTCAAATTTCAATCAAACGGGGAACGATACCTCCAAGTTGAGAGGATAAATATCTATGATTTGTTATACCTAATAATAAGTAGAAAAGTCAATCATAAATGTCACTTTTAATATTGTGAATGTTTCTTTAACAGCAGAATAGAAGGCATTCATTATCCTGTGCTTTGCCCTCCTTCCTTTCCTCCACCCCAGACAAATATAACTATATGCACCACACACACAACATATACGCCCCTATGTCCACTACGAAACGACACAAGAACAAGTACAACATGTACCCTGAGGTGGTACATCCATGACAGACTCGACAGGCTGCGGTGTCTTATCCTTTGCCTTTTTCTCCTTATTTGCTTCCTCAGCATCTCCTTTCTGTTCATCAAGCTTGACATCCTCATGCTCGACCTCAACCTCAACTTCTTCTTCATTCTCCGCCGGCGGATCTCCCTTTATCTGATCATCTCCTTCTTCCTCCTCCACCTCGCCTCCTTCTTCATCATCTTCTTCACCACCCAGTATAATAGCCGCATCTGTTGTATCCATTGGATTTACTTTCATACCCTCCTCATCCTCATCTGGTACCCTATCAACCTCGTCCATATCTTCTCCATCTGCTTCCTCCTCAGCAGCTTGTTTGGCGGCAGCCTCGGCAAATTCCTCCTCTGCCCGTTTCCTAGCCATATATTCATCATCATTCTCACTACTAACTACCCTGGCATTCTGCTTACTTGACGTTTCCGATGCTAATCGATTACTCTCATTGGATAATTCAACATCAACATTCGTGGGTGTTGACCGTGGACTACGAGATGCCTTGGCACCACCACCATATCCTCTCGAGGGTGGTGGTTGGATATTCGGCCGATCCTTCTTATTCTCATTTAATTGTTGTTTTAGTTGTCGTTCATATTCTTCACTTTCGGCATCTTTCATTGGTGCTGCATACTCTTCATTCGTTAATGGACGTACTTTTGATTGTTTATCTGCCATATCATTCACAACATCATTAATATCTTTTTCAAAGTCTTGATTAACTGGTGGACCATTACCACCCTTATATCCCATTTTACGAAACGTGGCATTCTTCGAAGCATTCATTTTGTATGCCTCGGAGTTTAATGTATCTCGATATTCCATACCTTGTCCATCTCCTGTGATTACTCTGTTATGCTCTGTTTCATATGTATCTGCAATTTGATCAGCAACTAATGATGCCGGGTCGGGTGTTACGTTCTCATTATTGGGTGAGTTTGGATTTCGTGTGACACCCCGTGATGACTTGAAGGCTTGTTCGAGATATGTCTCGGATGATTCGGGATGTACGACATATGGATTGTGTTCCGAATCTCGTATTCCTCGTTGTCGTTGTGCTGTGGATGGTGTTGTCATTCCGCTGCTTCCTCGTCCACCTGCCATTGCCTGTTCAGATGATATAGTCTGCTCTTCTTCACTTCCCATACCTTCGATTTCTCCTCCAGCAACCTCCATATTACCCTCTCCACCCTCAACATTACGTTCATCCAAAGCCTTACCCAACATTTCCATAAATTCACCATCCTTTTCCAATTCCTCCTTATTCTTTCGTAAACTAGGATGGATAAATGCCTCCACCTGTACATTCTTCAAATTCACCCCGCCAATACCACGTTCATTCATTGCATTAATAATATCAGATACGGCACGTTGTTTCTTTGCAAACATTACCTTCATTTCGGCAGACTTTTTACGTGAATAGTTTTTAGAGGAGAAGTATTCTGCGTCTAGTCTGCTTGGACTTTGGGATGGTGTAGTTGGAGAGGTGGTTGTGTTGATATCGCCTCGAGAGGGTGATTCGGCTCCTTTATTTGACAATGGAGATACTACACTACTACTACTGGGCACTGCTGATGCAGCTGTTGGGGTAGTAAATGTATTATTAATCACCTGTTGACTTTTGGGTGTTATACCCCTATTGATAGCTTGTTGTGTTTTGGGTGTTATAATTGGCATTTCCTCTCTTCCTTCTTTCTTATCAACTACTAATTCGCCATTTGTTTCAACTGTCGGAGTTGGTTTAGATTGAGAAGTATTATCATTATTGAGATTCGATAAGAAGTTTGTAATTGTACTACCCAACTTATTTGCTGTTTGTTCGTTGCATACTTCCATTTCCATATCAATTAACTTTATAGAAATAGAAGAGACGAGTGAGATAATAAGTGTTAAATGAGCATATGATATGCACACAAAGTTATATCCCCAAAACAATGTCTCTAAAACGATAACTCTTCTTCTACACTCTCAATATATACAATATACACGGCACAACAGCCTATATTGAATATCGTCAGTTAATGCCCAAACTTACATGAAACGAATCTATCTGTTGCAACAAGCCTCACTACAGTTCTAACCTCCCCAATCCACCCCACCCTCTCACACACTAAACAACATTACAAAACAAAGAACATACCTCCTGCACAATAACATCAACACCATCACCATTCTCTACTAACATATCTAATGCATAATCTAATAAGTTCGTAGCATCCTCTTTATCATGTTCATCGTTTGTTTTTATTTGTGTTTGTAGTTGTGAACGGAGGAGTGTTATTTGTTGGGGTGTTAAGTTTGCCATCTTAATGTTGTGTTGAAGAATTGAGTATTATATTGTTTAGTGTGGTATACTGTGTTGTGTTAGTGTATTAGTATTGACGGCTGATTTAAGCAGTATTGGGTTAGATTGGGTTGTCGTTATGATTCGTCGGTGCACCCAAACTTTTTGACACTTCTATCTGTGTATTGTAATGTATTTAATTGATGATAACAACAAATGAAGACCGCGGCAGTATGTGGCTGTTTTTAACGATAATTGACGTAGTAGTATGTAATCCTGACCAATAGCGCAATTTGGCAGTAGTTGGAAGGAAAACTTGAAAGTTGTAGTGAGTTCGAAGGCAAGGTGGTTTAGTGACGATATCGTATTTTTTCATGATCTACTCACACAGTGATAAAAGTTTAAGAGTTTCAATTGGTGTTTATCCGCGAGATCAGGCCAAGTCGTAAGTTGCTAAGATATCACCTTATGAAGTGATAAGTTGTGAAGTGATAGGTAATGGTGCCTATTAATTCTAAAGAGGGCGGCTCTGTGCATCTCTCTGTACGATGATAGAGGAAAAGTCGCTGAGATATTGTGGCAATAAGCTCCAGCATATTATAGTGTAACGATCGTCTTTAGTAGTTATCACTGCAACTCCACATTAACCGTTAACCTTTGCACACTGATAATTTGCGTTACACTCTAGAGAGATACATACTACCTTGGAGAGCAAGGGGTTGAGCCGACGACGGCATATATGGTACAATAATATCTCGTCATTATTGATAGTTTACTCGAAGATAGATAATTGATATTCTTATTGCAATACCTAACAAACACTCTCATAAGTATTACATTTATTGATGATGATTCAACCTACTAATAAGAAGCTAAAGGTCAAGGGAGATAGTACTACATATAAAGAAGAAGTACTCTTTAATAGTGATACATTGTCGAAGATTATTTCATATCTACCCTCAATCGATTTACTATCATTAGCACTAACCAACAAGAGATTTGGTGTATCTGATAACGAGGAACAATCAGTTATTAAAAAGTCTACTAACACATTGGTAAATGAAATTGCAACAGAGGAACAACTGATAGCCTTACCATATTACGATGGAGAAAGTTCATTGGCAGATTATCATTACCTCCAACTAATGAGGGAACCACTTTCGTTCGATCAGCTTACTGGAGAAGCGGAGTATGTTAACGAGGAGGACAAAATATGTGCTAGGCAGAAGGAAGCGGAGAGTATGTCGAGTAGCGGTACACAAGTTCAGGTTACCATGAAACGGGGAACGATACCACCAAGTTAAAGTAGTCAATAATAAAATAATCCATAAACACATTAGACTTATACGATTTCTCATCTTCATAGGCTTTCCGCCTCATTATCTTGTTGATACAGTAGTTACCCTTTTAATCCTAACTTCGTGAGATTCTTTCGCCCTAATCATCGATACCGCCCAACAATAAGGACCTGCTAATCCTCTTTTCATAACTCCAAGTTTCAGTCCGTTCTTGTACACAGATAATGTGCCTTCATCTAAATCGAGAAGCATTCCTATTTCAAGACCAGAAGTAATACCTTGCCAACCACTTTCTGTTCTATTGCAACTTGGCCAACCACTTTCTATTCCATCCCAGTTCCACTCTGTTGTATGTTCAGAACTAAGAGACATTCGATCTTCCCAATCTTTTGAATGACAGAATCCATTACCTAAATTGTAAAAGCAACAATCAATACGGCTGCTGCATTCCCTATTATGTCCCATATTCCGAGAGAAATGTATGAAGAACTCCGTATCAACAGGGAGACCCCTGGCACTTTGACTTGCCTCTCCTGGCCTGATCACACCTAGCCACGAATTCCCATCTAACAAGTTCAAGTTTAGCGTAAATGATACGTAATGCTTGCCTACCCTCATTATATTGTTGCTAATTGCAGTGCCCCAAATACCACCCATTACTTGACGAACAATATTAGTCTCCTCCGGACTGTGAGTCTGACCATTATGCCTGACACATGTTTTGTCCTCCTCATTAACATACTCAGCAGCTCCAACAAGTTGATCGAAGGTAAGGGGTTCCCTCATCGATAGGAGGTAGTGATAATCTGCCAATGAGTTCTCTCCGTTATAACATGGTAATGTAGCTAGTTGTTCCTCTGTTGCTATATCTTTAATTGTAATACGTGCTGATTCCTCAATTAAAGATACATCATCATTAGATACACCAAACCTCTTACATGTTAGTGCTAATGATAGTACATCAATTGAAGGTAAAAATGATATAACTTTTGATAAGGTATCACTATTAAATAGTACTTCTTCTTTGTATGTTGTATTGTTATCATTGACCTTTTGCTTCTTCTTAGGAACCATCATATCGTACTTATTTGCAAAAATTGGTAATATTATGAGAGTATTTATCTCTTTCTTGCGCAGTAAACTATATAACCGTACACTACACTGCTGTTTGATGATTACTAACCTCCGACTACTTTAATTAATAATATGTAGAATTATTAACAAGTAATGGATTGAGTGTAGCTGCCGCTAAAGAGAGATCTTATATTTGCATTAATTATTAATGCATAATATAAAAATTTGGTTACACGTTGAATGTTCATCCTTTTCTACTCTCATAATTTTAGTGACGCAGTTGTGCTGCCTGTCAAAGCATAGCTACTTATATGCGCCGTCATATATCCAATAAAATACACTATATAATGATATCAACAATCAATACAACAGTAAGAAGATCGGGTGTATCTCTAGCATCAAGATTATTATGTTCATCACCAACAACAACAAATAAAACTACTTCCTTTTCACAACTTGCAAATATCCGACGGTGCATCAACTACAATAACAACAATAATAGTAGTAGTAATACACGATCATGTTATAAAAGATGGAATAGTACCAATAAAGCTAGTACTAAACAATCTCCACCATCATCTCCACCACCACCATCAACAACAACAACACAAAATAAAACATTTATACAAAATTTCCTAGGACCAAAAGATATGCCACCCCGTAATACCTTCCAGTGGTATCGTGAAATGATATTACTCTCTACAGTATTCGCCATTACAGGTTCATCAACCATGTTTTTAGTCCGTCCAGCAGTCTCCGAAATTCTCGGTCTACAAGGATCAATGAAAGACGGACCTTGGAGCTATCGTATAGCCTCGTTGGTAATAATGACACCACTTTATAGTATATTATTAGTTGGAGTGGGGACGGTATTTGGACGACATTTTTATTTTAAACATTTTAGTGTTAAAATGTTATCAAGGTTTGGTATACCACCGGAGATGTTGGATGCTAATTTCCATCGGACGGCTAAGAATTTTAAGAAATGGTAATAGATGATGATGTTTGAAGTGTAAACCTACTGGTATATGAACCTGGTGCTGCTAGGTGCTCCTTAAGGATGGGGTACAGATACTAATATAATGTTTTTTTTGTACATAAAGGGACTGCTAGGCAGATAGAGAATATGCTTGATAGGTAGATAGAAATAGAGATATTGTCTAAGGCATATAAACTTAATTAGCTCGTATCTTCTTAGTCTCTCCTTCTTCATTCAAATCATCATCATCTCGTTTTCTCTTGACATTACTCTTCTTCTTTTCAACATCTTTCTTATCTACATTATCATCTAATACACCCCCCAACGACACTTTATCTTTCTTCATACCCACTTCAATACAAGTAGCCAACATATTCAAACTTCTTTTCCGTCGTTCCAATCCACATAATTGTCTTTTACTTTCCTTCATTAATCCACGTATATATACCTGTGGATTTATACCAAATGTATTATTATTACTACTTTTATTGCCATATTGTTGTATACCTACGTCTAATAGATCTAATAAATCTAGAGGGATTGGACACTTTTGTTCGAGTGATGAACGGAATGATTGTAATGATTCGTTGGATATTTGTGAGAGTTGTATTTGTGATCTTTCTCCACCGGGTGTTGCAACTTCTTTACTGCTATTATCTTCAGTCTTTGTAGTGCTAGTGTTATTAGTATTGTTGTTATTGGAAGGACCAGTACCATTCACATGACATTCCACACTACGTAATCCTACGACTATATTCCGTATAGATGAAATTAATTCAGTACATGACTCAGCATGTACCTTTGCACTATTATCACCCTGTGTTTCTGTAGGCCAAGTTTGTAATATTTCTGTAGTAGATTGTAAACGGCTTAGTAGGATACGTAGACTTTCTAACATGTATTCCCCTGCTGCTGTATTGGATGATTGATGTTTGGTTTGTGATGTGTTTTTGGTGGGTGTTGATACTCCCGCCGCAGATGACGATGATGCTTTAGATGATGACATTATTGATAAGTATATATCTATTGTTTGTCAATGCAAACCTCATGAGTCCTATACCTTTATTCAATCATGGGCAAATTCAATCAAACAAACAATAACAATCATATGCATTAAGAATTAAATGTCCCAGTTAGTTATTGAAGACTCCCAATTATCTAATATATTCAAAACTTTCGTCATTGTTGTGTTGTTGGTTGTCGTTAATTGTTGGTTTGGTATTGATATATTTAGGTAAGCACAGCTAATATAGATCACATATATTTGTTGTTTTTATTGTGGTGATTTACCCGCAGGTATAGAGCTCGGCGAGGTACGATATGCCGACATAAAAACACTTTAATTTTTTGAGCACATCATAATGTGCACCCTTCAATTATTTGTAAGGTATACTTAATATACATACATACATATCCAAGCTGGAGGGGTATGTTCGGGCCGCGTTTGGGGTGTGTTGAATCATATAAATCACTGACCAATCTCAAAAATCTCACCTCTACACAACTTTTTTATACACTACACCACAGCACAAGCATTGAGTATACCCTCTAACAACAATATACATATAAACAATGAACAGCAACAATTCAAGCAGCAGTGGATCAACATGTTCCAATACATCATTTATTGGTGCTCTTAATAATACCGCCATGCCGGCTGACGACTCACAGAAGTTGAATGAGCAAACTAATTTTGATGCACCGTCTTATAATCAAAATGATGAATCTTCTAATCAGCCACCACAGGATGTAAATAATAATCAACAGAATCAGGAAATTGACACGTTTATGAACAATTTCATGGATAAAGAACTTACTAACAATAATGACATACCACCAGTACAGGCTGATACTACTCAACAGCACGAGCAGCAGAATAATGATACAATAATGTCTGGTCCTCAACTAGAAGAGCAGGCTAATGCTAGAATTGATGTGAATTCTCAAGAGGTGTTTAATAATAATAATAATGCTATTATGAGTGAAATTATGCCAAATGCATCAGAGGTTACCACTTCTAGTTATTATTCGGGTGATATTAATCAACAGTTATTGTCGGTTAATTATTCGAATGATAATAATCAGCAATTGCCAGTTAATAACGAGGTTGAACGGCCGCAGACATTTATGGCAGAGAATCAAGGGATTGATAATGGTATGTCAAATTCGCCAGTAGCACAAGAACAAGAGCAGCAGACACAACAGAAGAGCAAGTTGGCTCAATTAATGCAGCAGTACATGTCATCTTCTTCTTCTTCTCAGTTAGATGTTCAGCAGAGGAGTTTGATACAGCAGCCTGCGTCGGGTGGGGTTGAACAGCAGCAGTCGAGAGGTGGGCAAGTTTCGATGACGAAAGATACACAGCCATTGCCTCCTGAACAGCCATCATATCCCTTGTCTCAACCTCCAATCCAGCAGCAGCTTTCACATACTTACGCGACTAACACTTTGCCAATCCAGCAGTCCATGGGTGGTCAAAGTGTCAATAATCAAGTGTCTCAATTACCAATCCCCATTCAACAACAGCAACAACAACCCAATAATACGGAAGAAGGTCAGCTCAAAGAAATGAATGATATTCAAAAGAACGATGAGGTAATATCACTAGGGATGGGATCATGGAGTGATGACGATGATGAGATTGAAATTGTGGATAATCCATTGAAGAAAAGTAAAGTTAGTTCTTCTCAGTCATTAACAACAACAGTAACGGCACCTCAATATCAATCAACTGGGGTAGTAAATAATACACCAGCATGGAATGGTGGGATAGTCCATCAGCCACAGAAGCCACCACAGTCATATGTTGATTCCTATAATCAAGCAAGAGGCTTATCAGCTGAATCTCAACGACTACATCAAGCAAGATTAGTTCACCTAGGACAACAACAGCTGCAGCATTTGCCAACATATGGAGGAGGATCAACTCAATCATCATCTGCTTCCCAAGTGGTAGTACCACAAGTTACATATATACAAATGCCATCAAATCATACACCAACATGGTCCGATATATTACCCAAATCATCCAAATATCAACCAATACAACAACAACAACAGACTAATACACGTAAACGATTAACATTAAGTTTAATCAACATGTGGGAATTTACAATTCAGTTTGAAACTTTAGATTATTACAATTATGGTGGTGCATACAATTACAATCAACAACAGACATCATCAAATAATAATAGTATGAGTATGAATAAGTTACGTGCACAAATTAAAAAGATCGCCAAGGAACATGTAGGTCAGAATGGACGTAAGGGTGCTATATATGAAAAGGAACAGAATGGTGGTATTACTCCTGATGATCCTATACTCAAGGCTGCTGCCGCTGCTGCTTCTAATACAGAAGGCACAGCCGATAATATTGGAAAGGGTAAATGGCGTATACCCCTAGGTGCATATCACACTCTAATGACATACCTACATTCATTTCCACAAAATGTTATAGATGGTATACCATCGGAACAATTACGTGCCGCTACATTAGGTCGTGAACGTATGGATAAGAAGAGTTATGCTACTGTGAATGAATTATTGGATCGAGGTGTTAGTAGAGTAGTTTGTGAGGCATTGGCACCGTATCAACGTGCTGGTGTGGAATTTATATTGGATAAGGATGGTAGAGCTTTGTTGGCTGATGAGATGGGACTTGGTATGTTTTTGTGTTAGTTGTGTGATACATGCCACATCTTCTCTTGTTATTGATTCCGATTTCCCTCTCTGACAAACATACCACGTTCTTCCATTTTCACAGGCAAGACTGTTCAAGCAATCGCGGCAATGAGTGCCTACATGTCTGATTGGCCATTATTAGTCCTATGTCCAAGTACGGCACGGTATCATTGGGAGGCGGAGTTACGCCATTGGATGGGTAATGAAAGTAAGCTGTTGGCTACTGATGGTCAAACTTCTTCTTCTACTACCAACACCTCGGGAGCAATGGGAGAAGTCTCATCATCCTCGGCCACTGCCACCGCCGCAACAACTCATACAAATCAAGAGGCAATGTTACGGAATAATCAAATCAATGTCTTAACCTCGGGTAAAGATTACATACTCAAGCATGACGGATCAACACGTGTTGTTATATGTTCCATCAGTCTCATCGTTAATCTCGTTGCATCGAATCGTATCTTCCCGGGCATGTTCCGTGCTATTATTGTGGATGAATCACATGCACTCAAGTCCAAGACGACGAAACGTACCAGGGCGGTATTGCCCATATTGAAGGCTGCACAACGGTGTTTATTACTAAGTGGTACGCCTGCATTAGCCAAACCTAGTGAGTTATGGCCACAGTTGTCTGTGTTGGGGAGTCGAAGACAGGATGGTATGGTAGTTGAGAATGAAACGAATTCTGGTATATGGTGTGATGAATTGGAGTTTACGACCAAGTATGTCAAAGGAAAGGAGGGTGAAAAGGCACGCCTTGCCGAACTTCATACTCTTTTAACTTCCACTGTCATGATTCGGAGGATGAAGGCTGATATACTCAAGAATTTGCCGTCGAAGATTCGTGAAAAGGCATACATCAAGGTCGAAGATGAACACTTACGGAATGAATTTCGTACCTATATGCAACTTCTCCGTCAAGGGAAGGGTGTACTTGGCAAGTTAGCAAGGCAGCATCATCACGAGAAGCCGCCTGATGATCCTGCCAGTGCCGTGTTGGAACATCAGCATGTAGTGGCAGGTGAGGATGGTATATTACATCAAAAGGAGGTACTTCATCATCTATACAACATCACCGGAAGGTCGAAGGTGGCTCGTATTACAAAGATGTTACAAAGTTGGTTAGCCGACCCAACCAAGGGCAAGTTATGTATCTTTGCACATCATTTAGATGTACTGAATCAAATTAGTAGTGGAGCGGGATTGTCGAATAGGTCTGATAGTTTGACAAAGTATATCCGTATCGATGGATCGACTAATCCAAGGGAACGGCAGGAACAGATATTACGGTTCCAAACTGATCCATCTGTTCGGATTGCCATGCTGGGGATTACGGCGGCTGGTGTGGCTGTTACTTTAACGGCATCGTCGACTGTTTGGTTCACTGAACTCTTTTGGACACCAGCTATTATGATTCAGGCCGAAGATCGATGGTAAGAAGTTTGTTCTTTGCTCTTGTCTTCCCTTGTTTGTATCCTTGTTCATGAATTCTGATACGTAACTTCTTGTCTTCTACCAACCAGTCACCGAATCGGACAACAAGCACGTGTAAGATGTCTCTACTTCATTGGCAAAGGCACATTGGATGAGGTACTATGGAAGCTAATTGAGAAGAAGTTTCGAGATCTTGGAGAGTTCGTGGAAGGGAAGGAGAATATGGGTATTGCATTGGAGCGTGAACTAGAGGATGAGGAGGCTGATGATGAGATTCTCAAGACCGAATCTGAGGATGGCGATGAAAAGTCGAGGAAGAGGAAGGCACCAGAAGATGTGTTTGGTGAACTACTTGATGCCGATGATATCGATATCGATGGTGAATTGAAGAAAGAAATTGATGAATTGGTACATGAGGAGGAAGATATGCTGAATATCAAGAATGAGGAAGAGGACGATGAGCCTGATATTGATGAAAAGAAGCCTTCTGCCGATACTACCAGTGGTGAATCTCCTCCCTCGGATAGTAAAGCCAATGCCGCCACACCAGCAGCTGCCGCATCATCATCAGAAATGGTGATTGAGCTACTAGACGATGAAGAGGAAGATGCCAAGCCACAAACAATTGCTAATGTAAGAGAACGGTACCAAGAATCGGGACGAGTCCTAGCCAAACTCAAGATTGATCCACAAGTTCAATTCAATAATCTCCGTCTATACACCGTGACATATCCCGGCCCTAACTATGGTCTCATTATGGTTTCTTGTAATGGTCGTGTTGTGGTGAAAGCTCATCAAAACCAAGCAGCTCAAGTGACCAATCAGTACCCCAAGATTGGCTCAATTATTGCTAGTTGCAATGAATTTATGATCCCGTAAGTGTTTGTATCCTTGTTCATTATTAGTTGTACCATATTTTAATGCCAGATCTCATCTCTATCATATACTTGTTCAATGTTAAAACACAGCCACAACGCCCCATTTAATAAAGTTCTCATGTTAATGAAGTCCATGATGAATAATCCTCCTGTCAGAGTTGTCTTTGCAGAGGATGAGGACTTTACTAACTTGTTCTTAGAAGACTTTGTCCCCAATTTACCTGCTAACAAGAGGTTTCCAAGTAATACAAATGGTGGGAATGCTCCTCCGCGTAGGATTAGCAACTCGACGACACAACATGCTAGTAAAGTACTCCCTGCTGCTCCTCCACGAAGACAAAGTTCTAGTTCGGAAGTCATTGAATTACTCGATGACGATTAAATGATTATATATAAATATAACATTAGATATCAGATTATATGATTACATACATGAACATTATCTAGAATAAAAGAGAATGCATCTCTCAATAGTAGTTGGGTTGTTTTTGACTTTGCAATACATTAATATTATAGATATGGTACTTACTTCAAAGAATCATTGTTTGCAAGTTGATGATACTAATACTTGAGATTGTATACTCATACGTCTTCTCCTTCTTGTTCGTTTAATGAACCCAAATCTCAACAATTAATAACTCAACCAAACTCAACATCCGTAAGGTATGTGTAGAGAGGTCAACTGCAGAAACTTTGACTAATTTAAACATTAACGCAACATAATCGACATACCCAGCCACTGTGACGTTGAGAATCAGAACAACTACTACTGGGTATTGCATTGAGGTATTTCACAAACTTGGTGACTACTTCTTCTCTCCATCGTCGCTAATACTAATAGCCACCAAAACAACATATACCATCCGTCGATCCTGCTGCACTATTCTCCTTGCAAAACATACTTGGTGGACAATCAGAATTAGCATTAGTAGTTTGACATGTAGTACTGTCATCACAGCTCTCGACTTTGGTGGATGATACGCTGCTACTGCTGATTAGAGTGATGAATAATATTATGAATATATTAAAGAGTCTCATCATAAACGTTGTGTGTTTTTGAATTAATATGAAGTTATAATTTTGATTCTTTGGGCCCTCGAGTAAATAACTCGATAGATTATGGATGCCAAGAGCTAGCTCGAGTATTAGTACGGCAATAAGACTGCAATGCGTATAGCGCGGGACGAGAGATGAGCTAATTATTAGAGTGACACTTTAAATGACCCGGGGTCATTAAAGTGTCGCACCGTCATTTTGATAGCTTGGAAAAGCTCTCATCTATACTCACCCCTTCTCCTCTATCACTACTATTGAACTCTACTACGAACATACAGCGAGTAACAATGTGGTCTCCTACTAACTCAGATAGGCAACAAATACACTCCTTCATAGCCGCTACTCTCTTATTTACATTATATTACTCAGTCCGATCAATATCAGTGAGTCAAAATGCCATTAAACGATTAGGTAGCAGTATTGCTAGTACTAGTACTCGGGAACGACAGCTTGTAGATAATGGCATCTCCTCCTCTACATCAGCAGTAGTAGGGGAGACGGCAGGTGTGGAGACTGAAGTGATGCAGGGAGGAGATAAGAAGGAGGAAGTACGACAATTATCATATGTATTCGATCCAAAGACGATCGATACACATCACGTACCCACAATGTATCCATTCATAGATATCTCCTCCATATCAAACAGCAACGGAGGTGATCCCAAGTTTGCAACTTCGTCAATTCGAGATGATCTACTATGGTATGATGAACTATACTCTAATAGTATGGATTCGTGTATTGATTTTCAATGTACAAGTGATGTTGAAAAGTGTAATAATGTACATTTAACAAATTATGATAACTCGAATGGAGAGCCACCATGCTGTACTCATATATTACGAGACATGCTACATACATTTGATACTGAAATGTCAAACATTGGTATAAATTACTTTGTTGGCTTTGGTACATTACTTGGTTTGATACGGAATGAATTAGTAATTCCATGGACTATTGATAATGATATAGTAATTGAAAATGTACAAACTTTATTTGTCATGAGTAAATTATGGAATGCACAAAGTACAGGATTACAATTGATATATCCAAAGATGGGTAAACGATTACGTGGTTTCCCTAGGATGTGTATAACATCCAACTTTGCAAATGGCAAGTTGAATAAGTGGAAGATACCAACTCCTGTTAGGCATAACGGTGAGGTACGTCCATTCAGTTCACGTGGATTCCCATACCTTGATATATACTTTGGTAAAGATCAACATGATGTAGAGTTATTTGGTGGGGAGTACATGGGATGTAAACATTATCAGACAGATGTATATCCGACACAACGACGATATGTTTATCAAGGTCAATTTGCATTAAACTTTCCACAGAAGCCTGAGGCATTATTGGAACGGTATTATGGATTAGATTGGAGGGTGCCGAAAACTGATAATAGTCAGCATGGGGATTTTCATCAGATATGTGCAGTGAATTATGGTTTGGAAGATCTTAGTTGATGTAAAAGTAAAACATGTAGAATAACTTGACAAGTTAATATATTTCTGGGGGAATTGTTCCCCGTTTGATTGTAACTTGTGACCGTGCCCCTCCACTAGGCATCGATACTACCCAACAGTATGGACCTGCTAATCCTCTTTTCATTACACCAAGTTTTCTACCATTCTTGTATACAGATAATGTACCCTCATCCAAATCTAGCAGCATTTCCAATTCGTCACCAGAGGACATACCTTCCGATCCATGCCATGTTCCCGCAGTATGTATTGAACCATCAACCCAATCACTTGAGAGGCAACTTCCATCAAATGAATCATAAAGACAGCACTGAATACTGTTATTGTCTTCCCCAGGTACCATGTGTCGAGAGAAATTTTGGAAGAACTTCGGCAAAAGGGGTGTATCATATGCATTTTGATTTGGCAGTAGGTTTGCCTGTCCTGGTCTCATCACCCCAAGAAAAAACTCTTTGTAATTGTTAAAGGTCGATGTATATGATACATAATGCTTGCCTGCCCTTAGTATATTGTTGCTAAAAGCAGTGCCGTATGAACTGGAATTTCTATACATAACACATGATTTAGAACTATTCACATACTTAATTCTCCCGACAAGTTGATCAAAAGTGAGTGGTGACCTCATCAATTGAAGGTAATGATAATCCGCCAATGTACTATCACCATCATAATGTGGTAATGCTGCCAATTGATAATCTGTTGCAACATCCTGTACCAAAATATGTGTAGACTGCTTAATAACTGATAGTGAATCATCATCAGATATACAAAACTGCTTACATGTTAGTGCTAAGTTGAGTACATCAGCCGACGGTAGAAATGATATAATCTTAGATAACGTATCACTATTGAATAGTACCGTCTCTTTGCAATTGTTTGTTGCTATCTCATCGACTTTTTGTTGATTCATATCTTTCTTTGTGCTGTCTGGTATTAGAAGATGGTATAATAATATCGTACCGCCGCACTTTAACACGTCTATAATAATAAGTATATAAGGGATTTTTACGGTGTTGCTGGCTGGAATTATAAAAAAGGAAAAGAGGAAAAAGAAGAGAAAAAGGGGAAGAGAGGAGAAGGAAGGGAAGGAAGAAGAGAGAGGAGGAGAAGGGAGAGAGGATTGGGTACTATAAACATCTAGTTGCATTCTTCTTTTTGCTGGTGGTGGGCTGGTGGCGATAGTCTCAGAGCATTAATATCTGGATAGAGAAGATCTACATCTATTCAAGCAGGGACTAAATACATAATTAATACCTTATATGTTCATATTCTATGCCCGGTTCATCTGCAGAGCTTCTGGTAAAAGCAAGCAAGGGTATCCTCAGTCTAATATGCATAGAGTGTGCTGGATAGATTTGTGGTTCATACACATATGCAATCTTCCTTTCAAATGTACTCTAATTTGTTTGCCGTTCCAAAGAATCTAAATCATCCCATATCTTTATACTAAATCTTTGAATCTGTATTGTCGGTACCATCCAATAATATCTTTAATCCATCTTCTTCAAGCGATGCATATCGTTTCAAGTACTACGGTATAAACCCCGTTTCGATACGATTGTTGCTATCATATCACAGATGATTTAATTGTTTAAGTATTCCCTTTTCCTCGTTTGATACCATGTGCAATACTAGACGACGACGTGTATACGCAGTGATTTACCAATGCATTATACCCAAACACTTGACAAGCAAACTTTAAATACACCGCATAGCTCCTCAACCCGCTGTTGTATGTTACTTGTATTAATTGTAACTTTCATTATTATTTGCTGATGTTGTCAACGGGGTATTATCATAGTAAAGGTCGTGTGGGTAGTAGAATAATCGGGAGATGAATCGGGAGACGATGATATATTATTATGGTTTCATATCATCGCGTGCCGGCCCATTATCGACCCCAAACGTCAGACGATACTAACATATGATATATATCATTATCGAGCGGAACACGACAGTGATATCATACTTGTGATTGTTTATATATCGTATGATATGTTAAATGTTAAAGCTGCATCTCGATTGCAATTATGAAGTAGTAACTTTGGGGTATTCTTGTGTAATAAATAAGATGACCGCAGAAAATTTGACACCATCACGATGTATTGTATCTAATCTATATTATTGGTGTATCTACCATCACTATATTACGATTATCTGCGTAGTATAGAGGGAAGAAGCGGCGGCCATGATTGTGCATTTTTGTTTGATTTTTAGTTATTTTAAGTGTTACATGTGGAATATATCTTTCGCATTGAAGCTTCTTAGTGTATCTCTGGTACTCATTATTTCTGGTATCTTTTTGATTTTACTAAGAGCTGCTAAGCTTTTATTTTTAAGTATTTTTAAGTCCATACTAGGTCCTACGTTCAAAACACGTGTCCATATCTTCTCGGACTTGAAGTAAGCTCTATTACTTATTGCAAAAGTCTGATGTGACATACTTAAAAATAACAGCACCATAAACCAACTCCCGTATATAACCGTCCTTCCTTGTCCTATTTATTGCATTCGTGTTTTTTTTGGCGATCTGCTGAATATATCCGGCTTTTTTATGTGTCCGTTTTGTATATTTTTACTAATTATAGTCGGATAATCTTGGATAGTACGACCTTTTGTACCCAAATAGTTACGCATTGCAAATCTTTTTGCTGACGATTGCTAGCTCTTGCAAATCAATCTTCTCCTTTAGCTTACTCAATATCATAGAAACAAAGTAGAACATAAAGGTATGTCGTAAATGGGTATCAAGTCGGTTGGTCGCTGTGTGTATCGGATTTGGCTGTGAGAGTAAGGAGTGAGGAAAACACATCTTATGTGTTTTGATTGATATTGTATGTGATGTGTTGGCGTTGGCCTATTGCAAATATATCGTATATATTGCTCTATTCCTTGTGATGATTATACATCTGTAAGAATGTTCTAACATCGTTCACTTAATTTGACAGGTGATAGGAGAAATAGCAGCTCATAAGGCAAAAAGAAGATACAAATAAGCTACAAATAAGCTATAGAAGCACAGCACAAATGTATCAGAGCAATAGAAGAAGCATGATATGTCAAAAGAGATTGTTTATATCATTAGTGATATGCTACACAATAGCAGTAGTATCTACTCATCAGTACACACCGCATATCGGGGCATTCTCTACTCCTCCGATACCGCTGACTTCATCACAGTATAATGCACAGAGAATACAGATTGCAGAGAATAGCTATCACAGTAGAAGAAGAACATATACTTTTGCAGCAGCGTCAATAGATGAGATAGAAAGTACAGATACAACAATTGATAAACATGCTAATACACCAGACAAAAATGACGATACATACCTAGGAGATCAAGTATTATCCTCAGTGGAATCATTAGCGAGATCGGTAGGATCAGCGGGTAACAATCTAGTGTCAGATCCATCATCTAATGGTAAAAAGAAATCATTATTTAATGTTAGACGTCCATCTGTAAGTCAACGTGGTGAATTAATACAATGGCAGCGTGATAATTTACAAGATAGAAAGTTTGATGAAGAGTTGGAAGAGGAGGGGAGTATATTATTGGAAGATAAGGAGTTTAATCGAATGAGTGCGCTTATTGCTGCTTTACCTTCGAGACAGAGACGAGCTAATAGAAGAAGAAGGAGTAGTAATGGAAGTAAAGCGGAAGAGAGCAGTAGTGACACATCACTACAACCACCAAAAAGCAAGAAGGGCAACAAAGAGTCTTCCTCTTCTACCAAATCCTCATCCTCGTCATCAAAATCATTCAAATCAGAATATAAAAAAGATTCAACATTAATAACAACAGCACTCGAAACATTAGAAAAAGACATGGCATTATTAGATAATGTTGCCTCATCACAATCACAATTAAGTGGTACAGAAGTTGGTTTATTACTTGGGGCGGTATTTGCTAGTGGCGTCGGGCCTATTGCCTTCCCGGGTACTAGTGTTACTGAATTGTTGGCACCGGCTGCTGCTGCTTGTAAGTTTTCTTTTGTATGTTGTTGTTAGTATTGGACATTTGGTGTGTAATGATTTTAATATACTCATTGCAATTCTGCTCACATGATATTGAACATATACACACAATCATTAGTCACGGCATCAGTTACAATTGGTTCAGAATATATAGGCAGAGTAGCGGTAGCAGATGGGAAGGAAATAGCAGCCAATACTATTCAATGTGCTGCCGAGGCTGAGGCATTCCTTGCCAATGCCGAACGTGTCAAGGCAATCTCACCCCTCTGTGTTGGTATCGGTGCCACATGCGCAGCGTTATCATTACTAGCCCCGGCTATTATTGAGGCAATGAATCTACAAGGATCAGTTATAATGTTAACAGAGATATATCTCTTCTGTCCATTGGTTAGTGTATTAGCCGCGGCTGTGGCAAACTTGGCATTAGAAGAAACAAAGGGCTTTGCAGCCAGGGCAGTTAATGTTGGTGTACGACGATTCTCAAAACGTAGTATGGTAGGACAGACATGGTTATCAACAAGTGAACAGGTCCAACGCAATTCTAAGTCAAAGACTGATCGCTGGTGGTACTTTGCTGGATCGGTATTACCCGCTCCGATAGTGGGAAGTCTAGTCGGTGGCCCGTCTCTTAGTGCAAAGTGTATTGTTATTGCTTCGTTGGCAGCTGCTCAATCGGCATACTTTTTAGCTCAGGCCGAGGGAGTTGTGGCAAGGGCAACTGATGCAGTGGCCTTAAAGGCACGATCTGCAGCTGTATGTGATACCTATGCCAATCAGGGAGCACGTAACTCGGCAATCCTACCATTCACATCGGCTTTGAGTGCCTTTTGTGCAGCGGCAACTGCGGCTACTGTGGAACTTCCCTTCCTTGACACAGTCTCGGCCTTATATGGGACTGTTGGTGAGGTGGCATTGGTATCTTTATTTCCCATCCTTTCATCAACATTTGCTGCCGCCGCTGCTGTTAGTAAGGCAAGATGTGAGGTAGATGCCGAGGCGGCTGCTCAAGCGGCAAGTACATTGGCATTAGAATATGATACAATAAATGGTAGTGGTGGTGATCCAGTATTACGACCATTTCAGGCAGTGAAAGAGTTGATGAGATTAGCAGTGAGTAGTGGTTGGAGAAGTATCAAGAAGACAGTTATTAATCCCTTTAAGAACTCATATAGAGTCTGGAGAAGTACGCTGTTGGGATTTAAATGGAGATATATTCGACCTTGGAAAGAGGGGAAGGGTAATGGTAATAGATTGGAAGGAGAAGAAGGTATAGCAGCGACGTGAATGTCTCCTATGACCACTTACTTCTGGGAAGAAGAGCATACAAAGTAAAGAAAGAAGTTATGGACTTTATTCCTGTTCTAACTCTAAAATCATATATCAATTACGATCTAGAAATCAGACTCATAGTATCTGTATTCTTCCGTGAATGCGGCAGCTTCATCCCTCTGCTCACTTCTAATCTCATCTAGATATGATTGATAAGAAAGTAGTGCCTTTGCATATTCATCTTTTGTTGCATCTCCATTCTTGTACATCACTTTGATGTTCGTCAGAGACTCTAAACTCCCATCCTTCACTGCAATCATGAAGTGTTTTAATGACCTATCCATATTGCCTGCTTTCGCCTCTATTACACCTAGATACCACCTTGCACCCGCATCACCTCCTATAGCTGCCAGCTCAAAGTAATACACAGCTCGCTTTCCATCTTTTTCTACCCCCACTCCTTCCCAATAAAACCTACCAATCATGTGATATGCTAATGAATTGCCAAGTTCTGCTGCCTGATGCCATAATTCTAATGCTTTGGTTTGATCTTGTGGATATCCATTTAACCCTGCAAAATAGAAAAGTCCAAGTTGGTGTATTGCTATGGGATCATTCAACTCCATTCGTTTCTTATATCTGTTGAATGTCTCCTCAACCGATTCAGGAACTAGAGTTCTACAAAATGGACACACATAGTCCTTTTTACAAGTGATTCTTGATTGAAAATCATTAAAGCAACCATTGCAAATAACTTTTCCACAACATGCCATGTATGTCTTTCCCGAGATTAGTGACGGTAATCGTGTCATACAGATTGGACAGTCTTCTTCTGGTGTTGGTTGTTCAAATAGTTTCTCATCGTGCAACTCAGCTACCAGTCTGTCACACTTTTTCTTGTGTTTTGTTCGGTGCTTCTTCTTACACGCTGCATTGCAATACTTTACTAATTGACATTTGTTACATGTATTCATATCATCGCTATTTCCCTCCTTACCACAACTAGCACATACTGACATATTGTCCAATATAGCCAGACTATTGAAATTCTCAGTGATGGTTTGTTCAATTGATGTGAACTCTTTTTCATTCGATGTTATTTCTTCATTATCATTCTTATAACTACCAGTGCTAGAATCCACATCCATAGAATCGCAATTAATACCACCCTCTTCTTCTACATTATTAGTAACAACAGGTGGAGTGAGAGTGTTCCTATTTTCAATTTCATCAAACATGTGTTGAAATTCATCCCAATCAACATCCATTGAGCAACTTCCACCATTATTTGTAACAGCATTATCATTACTCATATTTCTGATGTTCTAATCCCAAATATGCGGTACAACAATCACGCAATGCCTACACGAATCTGTACCTAACTTTGTATTGTAATCAGTTGTTATCAATCCAAGTGCAAACCAAAAAATTGCAATGAGATGAACCTTATAAAATTATATCTCAAAGACCGCTCACCGATTTGGCCGCCCCTCACAATGGTAATAATACCTTTCCTCAGTATATTCAGCAATAGAATAGCGAGAGTATAGTTCATATATCACTACAACTACTGCTCTAAACAACTCTTCTACAAAGTCGTCAGAAAAGTCACCCAAGTGACTAATTCGTGATTTCGTGATAATTAATAACACACGTGATAAATTCGTGATTTATCGCACATCAAAATCAATAGACCATCACCTTGTCGTCTTCCATCACTAGTAACAAACCTTCAACATTTACCATCATAAGTAGAGTACTAATAAGGTGAGTAAATAATTATATTGTTGTTGTTGGTGAGGTGGTGGTGGTGGTGGTGCTTTTACTGTCGTCGTCGTGTGTTGAGGCATTATTGTGCATAAGATGTGTACATATTTACATCTCATCGAATAAACAAATCTTTCTCCTCGTCTCCTCTTCTACCATCCACGCTTCAACCACCAATAATAATTTATTAATTGATATTTTATTAGGATTTATATATTATATAACAAAGTATGAATAAGTTTATTAAATTAACTGGCAAGCCTAATAAGAACTCGTCCAAAGAAGATCGAACAGACGCAAAAGATAAGGAGAATGCTCGTCTTCAGGCTGAGAATGCCTCTTTAGAGAAAGAACTTGAAAAATCAAAGAAAGTAATCAATTACATCTTGGACGATTTTATTCGTCTTAAGGATGAAAATGCTCGTCTTTATGGTCTTTGGTTGTCCTCTATTACATCGGCTGCACATGCTAATTATGCTCTTGTTTTAGAAGAACTAATGATGAAAGAGAAGAGGATTCCATAGATTCAGCTTCAGGATGATGAAAGCTTCTTATATTAGGATGCGGTAGTGTCGGGGTAAACCTTGACTATTATGTATGAACCCGCAATTTGTTTACCAACGAATACACCCAATGTCCTTATTTCATTACTTACGGCAGGGGATTGGATTGATTTTGAATTGAAATTTATGTATGTTTATTAGGTTCGCTTATGAAGAGCCAACCCATGATCTGTTATTCTTGTATAGATCAACATGTGAGCATAGAATCTGATTAGCTCGGATTCTTGCCATGATTGGGTTTACTTTAGAGATGTAAATATATAGTACATCTTATAACTATGACTTGGACTTAAAGTATCTTTAACTTCTTATCCTTGCCCTCAAGCCCCACGGATAGACTTGTACACATCATAATAACTACCATTCATATGAAATTGCTTCAGTCGGTCCAAAGGCGATTCTCATATCCAATGTACGTGTGAAACTATCACTTCCATACGTCAATAAATTATTCTGTTTGATACTGGCAAGGGTATCTGGATTCGTATCCCCTGGTATTGGACGATTCTCATTCAAACGTACTCGAACTGCATGGATAATACTACCCCAATTGCTATTGTATTCTCCTATGAAGGTATGTGCCCTTGCAAGTATCATCAAATCGGTAACACTTGCAATACTTCTTTGATATCTATCATGGCAAGTATCCTCAACTTTTGTACCCATCCTTAGATTTTGATCAAAGCCATCTTCTCCGTCACCATTCAAATGGAAAGCCATCGGCATGACATCCTCTTCCTCTCCATTGACAGTACTGACAGTATTCGGATTGAAGTAGAATGTTAACTCATGACAATCATTCCAAAGTATCGTATTATCAGTCAAATGTTGTGTATCCAACTCTGCAATCTCTCGTCTGACTGTAATTGGATCATCAGTAGCGATGTATACATTATGTTTCTGTATCTCAATCATTCCCGTTTCATCATTCATTGTACAAGAAGAGTCAGAACTATCCCATTGACGTAAGTAATGTATAAATGGTATATAGTTGGTAGGTAATGCATTCATATCAGCATCAAATCCCAATTGCATTCTCCAATAGGATTCAACTTCACCTCTTGATTCGGCAAGTAGCTTATCACCTCTTCGAACATGTATAGCCGTATACTCTTCTTCATCAAGTAGTGGTAACTCAAAGTTTGATAGAAGTTTCTGTACATCATTACCAATCCATGGTTGAAACTTGAGAAACCCAGCCTTGTTTAATATACCGAATAAATAATCCCATAACTTTCGTGAGTTATCTTGTATAGAAACAAACAGTTCTGCCTCGTTAAGTGTGGCACCTAGATTGAGTATCCATTCCCTAGCCTTCATTGGATTGAATACTGTACCTGATGACATTGTTCCATGATGTTTACGAAAGTATTTACGTAGCTGCCAACCATTGGAAATGACTACATTAGTTTTTGATCCATCTACATTTGTACAGGTTAATTCATCAAAACCTTTTCCACTGTTTGACATGGTTGATACTATCTTGTCCCAGTCATAATATGAATATGATTTACGTCCATTACTTAAGTATATCTTTGGATTGGGTGTATAACTACATGAAGTGGGTATTGAACAACCATTAGATAGAAAAGTTGGATGGTCAATTAGACGTGATAATCCCATTGGAAATGAATTACCACCACCATCTTCTTCTATTGGACAGCCAAATTGTGAACCGCCAGGATATCTATTATTATATATGTCGTCTGGCTCAAGTAGTAATAAACTACGATTTAGATATGTTGATGTTACAATGCTCATAATGTAGGCATTGAGTTGTGATCCATGGCCGTGTTTTGCAAAGGTATCTGGGAGATAGATGAAGAGTCTGTCGCACTGTTTATTGGTTGCATTTTGTTTGGCGTTGATTTCAATTGTTGGGTCTATATCTGGTAGTGATTGTAAGTTGGTATAAGATGATGGTGATATTAAGTTCTAATATTGAGGAACGCCAAGAGAAGGTAGAGATATGATTAAACACAGAAACAGTTTTTGTACTGAAAAAGTACATATCATATGCACACATATCACATTAGACTCATCTTACCTGCTCACGAGGTTCAACAACCTTTGGATCTAAATACTGATCTAAACCTCCTCCTTCTCTGCTGTCATCGTTGACTCGAAGAAGACGATTTTGATCGAGATCATTGAAACTTTGCAATAAGTCTGCTTTTCGTGTGGTCGACGACGAATGGAATCGTATGAGTATGACCCCTATTGATAATAGGAAAATATAACGGCGCATAATTGGATGTAGTAGCCTCTGCATTGATGTTAGCGGCGGCAACAGGGCGGCATTGCAAATCAAATATAGAAGGGTCTCGTCAAAAAGTCATTTTCAAAGCCATTGACACTATTTGGCGATCAAACTACTACTTATCAACTAGCTTTTTATTGTGCAGACACAGCAAGCGTACAGCAATCAGCTTATGTACAGCTACTGTATCCAAATTTGACATCAGTGTTTCATTTTCTGGGATTGCTATCCCACATCGGTATCCCCGTTGCAAGAATAAAAGTGCGCACGGCGAATCAATGTTGGGGAAGAGACGCCAGCTACGCTGTGTCTGATTATTTGATGCGTGCACATCTTGTGTTCATTCATTCATATCATGTGCTCATATCATGTGTTCATCATGACAACAGAGAGTACGGAGAAGGAGACCAGAACATTACTAAGGAGTAAACATAATCTATCTATCTAAACATTTACTTTATCCTAATTTTCTGTACAATGCCGTCATCCAATCCAAAGA
>Ga0214478_100089_pt1 | contig 44406 bp, 30 predicted proteins | sample M1_20Mar14CPVII9_2_FD_178001 | JGI IMG/M metagenome (GOLD analysis project Ga0214478, IMG submission 178001) | Marine eukaryotic communities from Monterey Bay, California, United States - M1_20Mar14CPVII9sort6BwellD7 | ecosystem: Environmental > Aquatic > Marine > Unclassified | place: USA... | reverse complement strand
TTTGGCTACGATATTGTTCAATAGTAGTAAGTACAAAGAGAGGCCGTGGTTGTGTATTCTTTGTGTGTATTTATTGTATTTATACCTCTGCAACTGTGGGGTCGTCTACTATTGAGGCGGCGGGGCGTAGATAGAAAGATATTGTCATTATTATTTTTTGTGTCGGTGCCCTATCATCTCTAACTTTCTTGAAACTTTCTTACTCATATTACCCATATCGTACGTGTACACAGCTCTGCAGATGAATGTATACAACAGTCTTCTATAACGAATTCATACCTTTTATTCAATAAGATTGGAGAGAGCTCATCCTTGCAGAGTTTGTGTGTACATACTAAGATGTGTTTCGAAAGTTATTATGATATTGCAACCTATTAGAACCTATTGCAACTCCCAAGGTAAGTGTTATATATCAACGCTCATGTATACGCACCTTTGATCAATGCACATGACATGTAAAGAACTGATAATTTATATGACGATATGTCTATCTACTCAGCTTAGTTACTGAAACGAATAATAACAATGCCGCCATCGTCAAGAAAAAGAAACAAAGGGAAGGATAGAAAGGCAAAGCAGCAGGCCAAGAAGGAGGAGTCTGAGAGAGCAGATTCAAATAGATTTTGGCATTTTTATGGCAATAATCAGTGTGATCATGGTCATGAATTAGTAATATCAGCCGATCATCCAGTCTCTGATTTCATGGATCAATTTTTCATAAATTTACTTCACAAAGGAACGACAGTATCAGTTAATTTGAAGGAGATATTCAAAACACATGCACAGATATGGAATGATGAAAGTTACAGGGAATTAGCTATTGGTATATTGATTCGTATTGGATCAAATTTGCTGTTGACTGGCGATAAATCTGTAGAAGATTTTTCTTTGTGCCTTGCACAATCTATAGTGCTTCTTGAACATTACAATGGCACTGGTGATATTGATTTAGTAGTTAACAAACGGGTAGTAGCATCAAAGTGGAGGGATCTTGAACCTGGTAGTAGCAGACGAGATTGTTTGAAGTTTTACCGCAAAAGAGTATCGTGTAAATGCCTGAAGAAGATTCACTTGGAGACAAGGAAGACAATCCCAAAAGTGGGTTTGTGCTGGTATTGCAAAGAGGAAAAGGAACGTGTGTCGCTATCGGTATGCAGTAGGTGTATGACTTATCAGTACTGTTCGAGGGAGTGTCAAATTGCAGATTGGCAGGAGCATGAGAGGGATTGTGATCTAATTTCCAGTGCTCGTAATCATGAGTAGAAGAACAGAATGGTTAAACAGAGTTATGAATAAGGACATATTAGTAAAATAAAAGCTTTACACATTCTTCATTGACATATTTGTTCTTTTCTATTCCTCTGCTTGTTTTAATAATAATAATGTGTTTGGTGTACTTCTGATGATAACATATCCCTTCCGATTCAGTACATAAATGTATATCTCTGTTCCTTCCCTCTCTAATACCCTCGATGTTTACTATCTCAAGCCCCCACAAGTGCTTCTGGGTTAGACAACAACATTCTCCAAATGATTTCAATATACTCTGTACTGTCACTGTCAACTTTATCTTTACCAGCCTCACATAACAAGTGGATCGGCAGCTCACCACTCTCATTCACCTCCGCTGTTGATACCAAGGAGGTGTGATTATCAAGCAAGTACTTTACGACTTCCAAGTTACCTCCTCGACATGCATAGTGAAGTATCGAATCTTTGTTTGTATCACAGACATCCAACCCATTATTATACGATTCAACCAAGAACTGAACGATACCGACCGTAGCATTTTGGCAAGCAATATGTAATGGAAGTACTCCCTTTTGATCAGCAGATTGTAATGCTGTTGTATTCCCTCTAACTAATAGTTTGATTGATCCGAGAGATGCATCACCTTGTAACAAAGCACGATGGAGTGGGAGGTATCCTTCCTCATTTGGGGTTGTCATGGCTGTGTTATCTTGTGCTTGTTGGGCATAGACAAGTTGTGTCTGGAGAAAGTTAGCAACCTTATTTCTCTCCTCCCTTCTTGCTAAATCGAGTGAGGTCTCCCCATCTCCATCACGTATATTAATGGCCTCGGGGTATGCATCAAATAGAACTTGAACTGCCTCTAACTCACAACCACAAGCTAAATGCAATGGCAGTTTACGGTCTCTATTGGCAATCTTCTCTTTTGCAAGATCAGGATCGTGCTTTAATAGTAATTCAATGGTTTCAACTGTTCCATTCATGGATGCAAGGTGTATTGGCAAGTATCCATACTCGTTCCATACATTGGTAAGGTTTGGATCAAGTTGCAACATGTACTGAACTGTGCTGATCTTATTGCTTTGACATACAAAATGATTGTTTCGACATGCAAAATGAATTGGTAAACTACCACTATCGCTAGCGCGTAATGATTCTGGATATGCACTGATGAGTACTTTGCAGAATTCAGTTGACATTCCAACCACAGCCCAATGAGTTGGTAGATACCCCTCTACATCCCTTTCTCTCGTGACTGTTTGGTCAATGTTAAGTATAAATCGTAGAATATCAATCGAGGTGCCTTCCTCCAACTTATGATTGTGGCAAAGTGTATGAATTGGGAGACTGTTCTCTTCCCCAGGCATACGCATAGCTTCTGGCCATGAGTTGAATAAAGTCTGCACTGTATCCAATGTAACGTTTTTGGTTCTACAAGCAAGATGAAGCAGTGTGTCGCCATCTCCATCCAATATACGTGCAGACGAAGGTTGCAATTGGAGTAAATATGTTAGAATTTCATGTAGTTTGTCCGTATTTTCATTGTGGAAAAGTGCATGGATAGGATAGCATGAAACGTCTTCTCCGGTAACTCTTAAGGATTGTGGATACGCCTCAACCAACATCTTGACCGTATCGAAGTCAACATTCTTATTTCTTGACAGATAATAGTGAAGAGGCAATCCCTCTACGTAAAATACATTATAATGGTGAACGCCCTCATCCACTATACTTAAATGCTTAATTGCCGGTGGATAATGCTCAACTAGAAACCTTATCACGTCACTTGGGCAATCCTTATTGCAGCATGCTACATGCAAAGGGTATGCTTCAGACTCATAATTTGGACAAAATTGACATGTCGTCCAATTTCCGTAGGGATCGGGAAACGTATCTACAAGATATTTAATAATCTCCAATGTAACATTCTTGTTCATACATGCAGCGTGAATTATTGGTAATTGTTCATCGATAGACTCTGGAAGCTCTTTGTATAGCACATGTGAGATATTCTGAAGGTCACTTTCATCAAGTACACCAACTTTTTGTTGCAATGCAGTTAAAGATAAACTATCCGATGTGCATAAATTATGCAAATCTTCTAAGTGGCCACATGCCAAGTCATATGTTGCGTCGTCCATGATATCTTCATCCATTGTACTTTGTTGGTGCTTAGCTTTTGTTACTAATATACTGATATTAACAAGCTAGGTGTACCTTTAAAAAAGTGACTTAAAAGTAAAACACTCTTACTCAATGAATAATTGATACTACCAACGCCAAACCACTACTAATCGATAGACCGTTAAAAAATCTTCTATAATCCCTATACTTTCTATACCAAATGCTATATTGCAATAGTTATCGATATTTACTTTTTGTGCATACTATCATGTGTTCATTGAATTATGAGAGTTCGAGTAATAAACTCTCATAATTTTTGGTATCTACTCATCTGAGAACACTCTCGCCACAAGCCCACCAAACCAATAGGCCACAATACTACGCCGCTATTATCATGTCGGCAGCGGCAGAACCAGACGCCAATGATGTCATTATAAGCCGAGATTGTATCGGCTGTGATAATTGTGGAACATTGTCTCCGCAGAGCTGCTGCTCGTCGTGTCTTTCATATTATTATTGCAATAGAGAATGTCAACTTGCAAATTGGAAAGAACATCGCGGCCACTGTAAGGCATTGAAACGTCATCGTGAGGATTGGAAGGAACGTATGGAGGCAACATTGCCTAACTCTCCTTTATTGGAAACTATTGATGAGGTCTGTGCTATTTGTCTTGAGGAAAGCATTCAACATCCTGTTACTCTCGATTGTGGGCATATATCTTCTGCTATGATTGTCTTGGACAATATCAAAGAGATATCTTATTAGATGATGATGATAATAAATCAAAATCTTGCCCTTGCTGCCGACGTGATATTTCAGGAAAGGTGTGGCAGGCATCAGCTGAGCGGTTCATGACGTATTTGAACCGAGCTCATAAGTTAGCGAAAGGATCTGCAGAGCAAAAGAAATACGCCGAGCTGGCGATTGCTGAATCCAATGCAACATTATCAGCGATTTGTGGTGATAAGACTGACATGGTTCGTACCAGAGCTTTTTTTCTATACCAACAGGCTGAAGCATTATCACTGGCGGATAAACCGAAGGAGATGTTAGATGTGACTGAAAAGATTTTATCGGCAAACAAACGACACAAATTGGACGATGAAAAGTTATTCAAAACAAATATATGGATGGCTGAAGCACATTTGGCATTAGGAGAATTTACAAATGCGGATGATATATACAATTCACTTGGTGATTCAGACCCAATGGACGATCCACATCATATGCAGTTGATTTTTATGGGTATGTGTCGTACATGTTATGAGCTTGGAGAGTATGATTTTGCTATCTTTCACGGACAAATGGGTATTCGGAATAACCGAGGGTATCAAGGAGTACACAAATATGTTGCACTTGCACAAAAGGCAAAGGGTGATATCGATGCAGCAAAGACAACAATGTCAAGAGCAATTCTATATGAAGCACGATGGGATGAGGGGAATTTGAACCAAAACAAAAAGCTTTTAGCGGAATTACACAGTCTCTGATAGAAAGGGATAACTTATATAAGTAAATGTGGAATCAATGATCAGTCGCTATCTCTCTGCATAACTGCTTGTAGAATGGTTTGTCTATTATGGACACAAGATGTGCACAAATAGTAAAAGCTTTAGCTTATTATTGATACTTCGGTCTCCAAACCAAGATTAATCGATAGTGCATTAAAAAGTTGTATATTCTACCTATACTTTCTATACGAGGATCAATATTGCAGTAGTAATCGCTATTTAAAGTTTTGCCATGGCGGCGATAGAAAAGTGATGAGTTTGGTTGATATGCTTACAAGTGGAATGCCATTTTCATTTTGCAATCACTCAAATAGCAGAGCCTGGTCAGTAGCATCAAGCGGCCTCAATACAGCAACACACCAATTCCACTTGCACAATGAAGTCTATACTATCACTATTATTCATCCTAATTAATGGTGTATATAGTAATCCAGCCGTTGTTAATCCTCGACCACAACTTTCAGTAAGTTTATAACTTTGTGTGTTGACACATTTTTTCTGTTTGATGCACCTTGTTTGATGTTGTGCGTGTTGGTATGTGGTTGAGTGTTTGTACGATTATTTCAAAAACGGATAGAGTTGCATATGGTGTAGAAATATATGTTTGTAGGCATCAGATGGGCAGCGGCGGCGGTTGATAGGAGGCGTCTTAGTTATCGATTAAGGGTGCACCAACTCAGCCAGACATCAACTCACACATTAACATCACTTACTCATTGCAATTCATTACTAACAAAAAACCATTTCTTATACACACATATCTATACTACAACCACACATAATATAATACAATATAGATAACAATTCGAGATGGTAACTTTACCGACTTTGAGGGTATGGATCCAACGATTACTTGGGAAAATTCCGCTGTATTGCAAAATGATGTTGCCCTGCAGGTGAGTAGTTATTGGTTATTGATGTTTATAAAGTGTTGGGAGTTAAGGATATATTTGCATATTTATATGCAATATTTAATTGTGTATGATTACTGATATTTCTCACAATTCTTTGTCCATACACGCCGTTCACCGCTTCACTGTGTCATCGGTCTATAAAACCAAAATCCACTCCTACACAATTAACTTATAAAACACGACATTTAATATCTCATACAACAATTACCAATATATCAAATTAACAGTATGGAATTGACTTATCAGCTCGAACAACAAACCTAGCCTCCCTACCCCGTCGGATATGGGGCCGTGCATCACGTATCTTCGCCGACCGGTACGCCCTCTCAACTCGATTACAAATGAATGTCCAACGTATGGACACACTCGACTTTGAATTAGATGGTGAAGACGAAGAAACCGACTTACAAATGAGAATGATTGGCTCCACTTCAGTCGATCCTAAACAAACGTTTAAATCATCACGTGTAAACTTTATGGAATTTACGAAAGGGTTTGATAATGATGGTAATCGCGTAACAATTAATCCACGTTATAATGTTAATTATAACCATGCAGATGTCGTGTTAACATATGATGCCGATGATACATTAATTAAGGTAACAGCATCAAAAGATGATCAGGTAGTTACAATATCACAAAAGTTAAATAATGATAATATGATATCACCAACTATTGGACGAGATGGTAGTTTGTCATTGGCATGGGATCGTAAATTGGGTGATGATAATTCAATTCGAACGACATTGAATCCGAATAGGAGTGTTGATGTTGAATGGAGGGATTCGGATTGGACTGCTAATGTTAATTTTCCCATGGAGGAGAATGATATGAGGGGTGCTACAGTGCATATTAAGCGTGATATTAAGTTTTAATTACATTATGTGATATGTATGGGGGAAAGGGGGTATCTATTGTGTAAGGTGATGGGCTAAGGGGTAGTATGAATGATGGTCGGGGTGTAGGATTGGACGATCGGGGAGATCATGGTGTTTGGGGTAATTTGATGAAAGATAACGGGTATCTTATCATTTAGCAATTAACTATTTAAAAACATAACATGCACACAAATCCTTTAGAGCATTCTATGGCACCTGTATCTCATCCTACCGCGGGGGAAGGTCAATAGTGTAGAGCAAAGGCTGGGAGGCGTTCAGTACTGTGGCGGGCCAAAAGGAAAAGATACCAATATGAGAGGATACCGTCATTTTTTACACTCTCATAAAATTTTGTACACACATATGAGTTCATTGTAATGGAGGGACGATATTGGTTAGAATAATTGAGCTGAAATACTGAAAGTACATCCAGTATACTAGTTTTTGACGGTCTATCAATTAGTGGTAGTGCGGTGGTCGCAGCGACCGTCGTTTCATAATAAAAAGAAGTAGAATACACACTCAAAATTATTGGATTGAGATAGAGTCAGTGTACCTTCCACACTGCAACTTGTATTGGAAACATGGACGATGATACGGAAGTATACGTAGATGATGATACGAAAGTATACGATATGTTATTTCAACTCTGTATATATTGCATGTCTGATGAGCTTACCCTACCAACATTGCAAGAGAAAGTGAAGAAACTAATTAAATTTCCTTCATCTATTATCAAAGAGAATTATCCATATTGTCCGTTCTTTCACAATGTTTGATTGAGTAAAAGCGTTACATTAGAGATAGTAGAATATGTATTGGATGAGTTTCCTGATGCTGCAACAGTTGAGTCAGAAGATGAGACTTCTTATAATGTTTGTGGAGAATCATTTGGGCTAGATCGGTTTGATACATACAGGACATTTCCACTACACTTGGCGTGCCACAATCAATACTGTCCTTCTTCCATTATTTCATTATTGATTAAGAGATATTCTACTGCTCTTGAACACCATGCCCCATTTGGATATCATTTCGCAGTCGGCGCTTATGACGGAACGGATGGATTACCTTTACATTATTATGTGGCACGAAAAACAAATGTGGATATTGAAACGACCAAGATGCTAATTGAGGCATACCCTCAAGCTATGGTGGGTGATGATGAGATGTACTTTACCCCAATGCATGCTATGGTAAATAACCCAAATGAAAACATCACAATTTAAATAGCGATTACCATTGCAATAAGCTACCCATATCTGGAGTATAGCGGAGGTATACAAGTTTTTAACGGTCTATCGATTAGTAGTGGTTGGGAGACTGTAGCCTTGGTATTATTTATAGAACAACTACTTACTTTTTTGTGCACATCTTATGCACTTTTCTGATACCCGACTGAGACGATATTATCAATAACTCGCATTAATACATTGCAAAGAAGACATGTCTAATCTTGACGAATTACGTGAAGTGTTAGAGGAGCTATGTGAATATTGCTTATCTGACGAGCTTACTCTACCAACATTGCAAGATAAGCTCGATCAGTGTCCTTTACATGAAGTCAAAGCGCATTATTCATTTTATCCATTCTTCCACAATGTTTGCGTGAGTAAAGGGGTTACATTAGAGATAGTGGAATACATATTAGATAAATTTCCTGATGCAGTTCGCACCATATCAGAGGACATGAGTGGCTATGTGGGTTGTATGGATACAGAGAGAGCGCTTCCACTACACTTGGCGTGCTTCAATCAATATTGCGCACACTCAGTTATCAAATTGATTATGGAGAAGTACCCACCAGCAATTAGTTATTTCTGTTTGGCCGGAGAAAATGTGCTTCAGACGGGTGATTACTGTGACGATATAGAGGGGGCACCGCTGCATTATTATGTGATGAGAGAAACAAATATACAAATTGAGACAATGATAATGCTAATTACTGCATACCCTCAAGCTATCTTAGCCACTGATAGTGAACATCACTATACACCCCTCCATGCCATTTTAGGCAAAGAAGATAAATACATCAATAATCGATTACATGCATTAAAGTTATTACTTGCGGAGCAGCCATTGCTAATTCGAACTGTAATGAGTAATGGCAAATCGCCTCTTCTCGTTGCATGCTCGAACAAATACGTTACATTTGAAGTAGTTCGGTTTATATACAACCTGTGGCCAGAGGCTGTTAGAGTCCCAACTATTGATGGATTCCCTCCCATTCAATTTCTATGTTGCAATAAACTTCCTCAATCGGCTGATATCCTACGCTTGATGCTTGCTACTGATCCCGGCTTAGTGAGAGAAAGAGATGGAAGTGGTGATCTTCCTATTCATACGGCTGCTAGTGGACAATCTTTTGATTTCTGCAAAGTTCTAATCGATTTATATCCAGAATCACTGAAGGTTGAAGGAAGAGATGGCTACTTACCGGTTCATTATGCAGTATCCAAACCCGATACAATTCAATACTTGTTGGAAATCTGTCCTGAAACTATCAATGCCCGGGATAATGCAGGTCGGTTGCCCATACATATTGCGGCCGAAGGGAAAAGGGCGGATATAGTTGAGCTGCTACTGAATCATGATCCTTCTGCCGCATCGACAAGGACATCTAATCCCAGTAACAACTTGCCACTGCATTTGGCCGCTCGTGCCAAACACGAACACATGGAAGTGGCTGAAGTACTATTTGATGCATACCCAGAATCAATGAATATTAGTAATGGTAATGGAAAGACTCCACTAGATTTAGCATGGGAAGAAGAGACTCGGCAAAGAAGAGATCCAAATGAGTCAAAAGTTGTCAACTTTTTGCTAACACAACAAGCATATGCTCGTCAAGCCCAAGATATAAAAACAAAGACAACTTTTGATAAGTACGATTGGTTATCCCTTCATTGTGCACTGAAGGATAACGCATCGCTTGGGTCTATCAAGTTATTGGTAGAGGCATTAAGGTCCGTAGGTCACACGGATCCTCTTCCTTTGGACACTGCTTGTGAACTCTGTTCGGTTAAAGTTGTTCGGTACTTAATGGAGCTTGATAATATCATGGATGAACGGTTAGTTTCTATGCATCTTCTACACTCTGCATGTCGTGGAGGTAACTTGGAAGTTGTTAATTACTTTTTGGACGAGCATACATCTTTAGTAGCGTCAGCTGAGGTGAATGAGAACGACGAGCTACCAATTCACTTGTTATGCGGAGCAGGGAAGGATAAGGTTGACACTGAAAGTATAGAGTATGTCGAGGTCATTTGGAGAATGCTATTGGCCAACCCCGAGGCAGTTGTGGGTGCTTGAGATAGTGGTGTACAGAGGCGTAGAAGAAGTGCAGAATAAGGGAAAGGATGAATAGTATATTTCATTTTGGAGGAGGGTACTTGGGACGGTCGAAACACAAAAGATAGTATTGTTTGGTATTATTCAATTGTGGGATGGCGATGGGGGCTGAATTAGAATTGGCATGGACTGACTGGTATCCTCCTTCATTTTGTTACTATAGCTTTGATCTCTATAGATGAGCAACGTATACTATGCTTCCTTTGGCTGGCAAGCGCATTACATGATACGTCGGCCGAAAAGAAGATTCATTCGACTACTACTGATAGCGGTCATCATATTAATCTTGATGATGTAGAATGTTATTAAAGAGAAGTAGACTAGATAAGAAAAGATAATGACAAGGCAACATCTATAATGTTGATTGATATCTATAACTACTCTCCCCCTTCTCCTTCTTCTCAAGGCACTGCTCTTTCGATAGCTAAAATAGTACTTTCAGAAGAGACCACCTCATTCTCAGCTGAATCCATAGTTGACGACTTCTTACACAGAACATATCGTTCCATATCATACCATGAGCCTAAGAAAAGATCATTTGCATATGAGTCATGGACAAGAAACCAGCTAGGAGCACCGCCCGATATGTAGTGGAAGTTATACACTCGTACACCGCGAGGACCATAATACTTGTTGCCATTATTGGTGACAAAGTAACCATCATACCAGCGAGTGTCTGCAATATTCAAGTCTGAATCGATGTGAAAGATCCCTAGTATGTTCATCAATTGTATAATATTCTCTTCTTCCATTGCTTTTATATCGTATTCCCAGTCGGCTACCTTCCATTCACTTCCAAACTCAGTTTTACAAATTGAATCATGATCAGCTTGATCACTGACTCTATTAGAGCTGACTGAGAATGTAGAAGGATCCACTGCTACCTCCTCGGTCAATTCAAAAGGGCTCGATGATGTTGGTTTCTCTATGTTGGTCGGTTTGAGATGATTCCTTAATACTTCACAGTTTGGTGTCGTTATTATCATTTCATACCGACATGAACTAACTTCGCCTGCACTTACAACTACGTCTGTAATTGACTCATCAAATATCAACTTGACAATACCAGATCGTCCACTATATGAGTCACAAGCATACAAGTCTGATCCACCAGTATAATATGATATAATACCACCTCCTTCTGATCTGTAATAAGTACCAATTGTCAATCGAGGCTTGTAGTCTTTACAGGATACATCTACAGTGTCAAATCCATGATCGAAGGTACTATAGGTACCAAACGTAACCCGATAACAAAACCCACCAATACCATCAACATTTACAATTGTACTCCCTAGATTCTGTTCAAATATAGTAACATCTCCCGACAAATCGGTTAGACTGCAATTATTTATATCATCTTGTACTTCTGAGGTTTTATTTGAAGGTATTAATGATGGTCTTGTTGGTAGTCCATTACACATGCCAGGTTGCATTGGCATTCCTTCTTGTTTGAAGGTGAAATCAAGATTGTAGGTTGCTGAGTGGTCTTCTCCATGTATGAAGAGGATGTACTCTCCATCATCTAATACACCTGTTTGCAACCCGCCGCAACCCCGACCATCTCTGGAAGTTTCACAGACTAATCCATCACAGAATGTGCCTTTGTACAGTGACATATATATGTCATCGGTATTATGTATAAGATTCAACCAAATACCATCGAGACCAGTCTCCTCCTTATTGATAGTAAATGAATAGTATTGGCCTCTCTTCAGAGAAAAGGTCGAGCCTGAGCTTATATAATCACATGATGATGGACATTCTCTGCATTCATTCTGACTAATCATTTGATCTCTAAGACAGACATCGGCTGTGAGTTTAATGACTTGATCCTGTTTAGCCGCACAATCAGTAAAGGGAGGTAACGATGACTGCTGATCAAGGAAGGATATACAGGTTAGCTCAATCATATGTTTGATATGTTGTTTGGGGTGGTATCATGAACTTACCTCGTCAACTTCCTCCTCGTCAACTTCCCCGGTATTTCCATTAGAGTCTCCAAAAGGAGTCTTTGATTGACACTTGGACGTAATTTTCATTTCATAGACACAACCTTCAGGCTCGGTAACAACGACACTTGACCAAGGCAGCTCTGCCGATCTTTCTACTGCTAAAACATTTGCATGATCCTCTACTTCCTCTACTTCACCGCCGCATTGACATAAAAATGTAACTATTGCTTGTCGTGGTTTGCTGCATCTATCTATATCTCCACCTGAGAAGAACACTTGATTTCCAACAATACTATCTTCGCCATTGAAACTTCCCAATCTTTCCGACCACAATGAACTTTCATATTGTTTAAATTCTCCGCTAAGGACTCCGACACTATCACGAAAGAATGCAACAGTGTACATATACTTCTCATCTGCATACTCATATTGGGGGAGACTGGTATATTCATCGGCCAAGATATTCAATGTATCTAAAACTTCAGCCTTCGATACAGCACATAAGTCTTCTCCCTCCAATGTTGGTTGTAAGTTATTTGAAGTATTATTGATCATTGATTCTGCACCTACTATATCCTGTAGACTGTCAGTGGTCGATTTGAGATGATCTCTTAACACTTCACAGTTTGGTGTAGTAATTATCATTTCATATCGACATGAACTAACTTCTCCTGCAATAACAACTACCTGTGAAATTGACTCATCAAATATCAACTTGACAATACCAGATCGTCCACCATATGACTCACAAGCGTACAAGTCTGAACCACCAGTATAATATGATAGAATACCACCACCCTCTGATCTGTAATAATTACCAATTGTCAACCGTGGCTTGTAGTCTGTACATGATGTATCTACAGTGTCATATCCATGATCGAATGTACCATATGTACCAAAAGTAACACGATAACAAACCCCACCACCATTCTTTTGATCAATAGTACTCCCTAGATTTTGTCCAAAAGTGGTACTATCCCCTGATAAATCGGTTAGACTGCAATCATTATTATCATCATCGTTTTGCAATACTATCTCTACTTCTTGGATATCTCCTTCCATTTGCGTAGTATCTGAAGATATCATAGTATCTTCAGCACTAGATAGTACGTCAGTATCAACACCCCCAACGTTGCTATCATTAACGTTATCATCATTAGAAGATTCAGCAGTACCAAGTACTACACCCAATATAATGACTGTAACAATTAGTACAATACTGATACATATCATGTAAATTTTTGTTGCTGTGCATGTCGTATTATTCGATTGCAATTGTGCGGTGGATGGTTGATCTGTTGTCGATACGGCTTCTGTCTCATTTCTACCCCCTTTGTCAGCTTTAATGTCTACTACTATACCATCTCCCACAGCTGTAGATGAAGGAGGCTGAATTGCCATTGGAACAACATCATCTATCGTTTGTGTTGGGGGCTGAATTGGCATGATAGTGATATCCTCTGTCATTTTTGAGTATGTGTTCAATTACTTTGACGGCTCCGTTGACATATTAATCTCTTTGATCTATACATATGAATATGCAGTGCGCCCTTGCAATATCTCTCTGCCGCCGCATCTCATCAAGACCAAGGCAAGATGCTGCACGAAAGAGAGACATCAAAAATGAAAACTGTTTGATGGGGAGTAAAGATTTGATATGCTGAGCCCAACAGTAATTAATCCATATGATTGACGATGAAGTTTGACAATTAACCGCCTACGCTTGTTGCAATCTACTAAAGGGTGGTGATCAGAGGGAGATATCTGATTTGTCGGAGAAAGGGGTGAGCACAGCAATATAAAAAGATATAAAAAATGATGTCGGAAAACTGGCCAAAGTCGAGACGAACAAATCGTCGTCTCGTCAAATATGCCCTCATTGGTATACCATTAGCTACACTCTTTCTATCCCATCGATACTACGAATGGTATAACCTATCAAATGCATACATAATTGCAATTATAAATCAAATTAAGACTTATGACTATGGCAATGCAATTGCCGTGCTACTCGGTGTTGGCGGATATCTATTAGAGAATTACTTCCAAAGAAAGACGGCTAGAGAAGAGAAACAGATGGATAGGGTAGAACAACAGTCACATAAGTTGCTTGTTCCAGTGACGGGTAAGTTTATATATGCTTGTGTAAAAGTGTACACAAGATGTGTTCAAAATAAAAAAAGGGCATATGATATGTTCAAATTCTAGGTGACGTATCTAACCATGTGATATATACATCTTCTTATCATAGTTGCATGGCACGGTTTACATAGTTCTTTACTATTCTTTATCGATAAACACATTGGAGAAATAATGGATAAAGATGAATACAAAGCAGAAGTCACTAAATACGAACAAAAGATGAACATACTTCGTAATAATCCACTCTTTGAAATGCCACGAAGTTTTAACCATCCAATAACATCCGCATGTTCAATTGATATATTATTTGATGTACATGAAATGAAACCACGAGTATCTTCGAAACGAGAGTTACCATCCATTCTACATAGTGAGATACAACATTGCAAAAGAGACTCAAAGTTATGGAAGGCATATGAAATATAAGATATAGTTTTATACCAACCATTGAAAGAATAGCAGATATTATTAAAGAGAATGGACATTTAATGGAACCAGTTTCTCCATCACGATTGAAACAAATGTATGGTGTGGATGGTACTGGATATGGACAGAAGTGGAGTATTGGTACGTTTTATTTAGTTGGATGATGTGTGTTATTTTTGTGCACATCTTGTATATCTTTTTTCTAAACTAACACATCTCTCTTTTTTAGCACCCAGGGGATGGTTCTATAGTATCTTTTTATCATATGTCAAATCTTGGCAAGAGATATTGGCAATGTGGGATGAGGGTATGAAAGAGGAGATAAGGCCAAATGTCGACTTCCCGGTGGGTATTATGAACTTTAATGTTGAGGCACAGAGTATTGTAGCGAAAACTGAACAAGAATTGATTGGAATGAGCCAGATGCATGGACATAGTGGGAAGAGACCATCGGTTGCTCAGGTATTCGACGATGAGGGAGCTTCGGTTTACCGGCAGAAAACAGAACATTAGTTTTGTATAGCAGAAACAAGAACATTAATAGTTCTTTTGTATAGACTACTATGTATATTGTATTTCCTTCCGCTATTATTTACCTCCAACTAGATATCTGATACTGATACCATCTCTCACCTCAAACACCCACAACTGTTTCTGGATTAGCCAATAGCATTCTCCAAACGACCTCGGTATACACTGTACTTTCAATATCATCCTTGTCTTTACCAGCCTCACATAGCAAGTGAATCGGAAGCTCACCATTGCAATTCACCTCCGCTGATGATACCAAAGATGTATGCTCATCCAAAAAGTATTTGATGACATCCAAATTAGCCGCCTGACATGCATAATGCAGAGGATAATCTTTGTTTGAATCACTAATGTCCAACCCATCATACGAATCAGCCAAGAACTGAACAATACCAGAGGTAGCACTACCACAAGCAATGTGTAATGGAAGTACACCCTTTTGGTTGGCAGTTAATAAAGTATTTGTATTCCCTCCAACTAATAGTTTGATTGATCCAAGGGATGCATCGCCTTGTAGCAAAGCACGATGGATTGGGAGACATCCTTCCTCATCTGGTGTTAATAAGGCTGTGGTATCTTGTGCTTGACCAACGTAGTCAAGCTGGATTCGTAAGAAGTTGATAGTCTCTTCATTACTCATCCCTTCATCTATTGCCAGTTCAAGAGGTGTTCTTCCACTACCATCACAGACTGTCATAGCCTTAGGGTATGCATCATATAGTACTTGAGCTGCTTTTGAATATCCCAAACGACTCGCTATATGCAAAGGCAATTTGGAGTCTCTATTGTTTGCAATCTTCCTTTTTGCAAGATTAGGATCATGCATTAGTAATGTTTCAAGTATTTCTACTCTTTTCCCATTAGTTGATGCCCTATGGATGGGTAACCACCCCTTTCCATCCCAAAAGTTAATACTTCCAGGATACACCTCCAACAAATATTGAAGTGTGTCACTAATGTCCGTTCTAGCACCACCACTACTACATAAAGAATGGATTGGCAGAAAACCGTTCCTGCCTGTCGTGAGCTTTATAGACTCTGGATATGTACTGAGAAGCACTCTGCAAAAAGCAGATGACTTGCAAGCTACAGCATGATGAATTGGAAGATAAAAATCCTCACTAACTTCTCTCGCCAAAGTAGCGTCAATACTAATAATGAAGTGTAGAATTTCAAGTGATGCATCATCATCTAGCTCTCCATTGATGCAAAGATTGTGAATGGGAAGGCATCCGAAGATATCTCTCATCCGAATTGCCTCTGGCCACGCATTTGATATAAACTGCACCATATCTAAGGTAACGTTTTTGTTTTCACAAGCGAGATGAAGTGGTGTAGAATCATTACCATCTTTCAAATGCACAGATGAAGGTTCTAACTCGATTAGAAGTGTAATAACTTCTTGTAGATTGATGATGTTTTGATTGTGCAGTAGTGCATTGATAGGATAGCAAGCCCTTTCTTCTGTTTCTTCACTTGTAACCAAAGATTGAGGACATGCCTCAACCATCATCTTAACCGTATTAATATCAACATTGCAATTCCGTGCCAAATAGTAATGAATTGGTAATCCCTTAATGTAAAAATCGGTGTAAGTTTCGTAGATGCCATCATCAACTACACATAACTGTTTCAGTGCCTCTGGATGCTGTTCAACAAGAAATCTTATCACGTCACTTGGACAATCCTCATTGCAGCATGCTAAATGCAAAGGGTATGCCTCAGCCTCGTCATCAGGACTTGCACAAAAGTTGCGTGTTGTCCGACATTCGTCAGGGAATGTATCCATGAGACATTTGATGATCTCCACCGTAACATTCTTATTCATACAAGCATAATGAAGGAATGGAGTGTTATCGTATTCGTATATATCCCCCTCGGCATATAATACTTGTGAGATATATCCAATGTCACTTTCATCAAGTGAGTCAATTTTCTCTTGCAAAGCAGCTAGAGATAAATCTGATGCGCATATCTTATGTAGATCTTCTATATGGTCGTATGCCAGTTCAAATATTGATTCGTCCATATTAATTGTACTTTGGTATGCTAAGCGTTTGTTACTAACTATACTGTGATGATTGATAAGGTGTACCTTACATAACAAAAAGGACACAAGTGGCACAAAATAGTAAAACCGTCGTATTCTTGTTGAATGATTCTATAGTCCCCAAACCAAAATCGAAAGAGTACTAAAACTGCTACACTACTGACTATACCTCAGTGTACGATGCAAGTTATTGCAATACACCACAATGTTTGTTTACCAATACTCTGACGGTGTACCTTTAAAAAAAGTGACTTAAAAGTAAAACCACTCTTACTCAATGAATATTGATATTACAATCTCCAAACCACTACTAATCGATAGACCGTTAAAATCTTGTATACCCCCAATACTTTCTATACTATCTCAATTATTCGCCTATCATTACCCCTTACAATAATAACCATGAGATGTGTAATAGTACAAAATAATTTTACTCATATGACATATGAGAGTCGAAAGACTCAAGTTACATTTTAGCGAGCTAACCATAACTCTCGATCTACACTTCTCTCTCAGTGGCGTGGCAATAGACTGACTTCCAACTAATTGTGCAACATATAAAGACGGTGGTATTATATCAATATCGTTTGTTGTTGTATCAGAAGTAGTGGTGGTGGTTACAGTACACAATCAAATTAAATGATCCAAACAGGATACCAACTCATTATCCTTCAAGCAAACTTGTGTGTGAGTGTATGTAGTGCTGAGAAGTTATGTCTGAAGAGTTTGAGAATATACTATTATTAGACTAAATTAGACTTGATATGTTGTTACTTTACACTTTCTTAATTGACTCTTTTTCTAATAATGTGTTGTTCACCGCTGATTCAGGTAACCCCCATACCCCCGATGTACTACCCCAAGTGCCCAACAACTGCCTCGGGGTTTGCTAATAGCATTCTCCAAATGATCTCAATGTACTCTGTGCTCTCTTCAATATCAACACTGATGTCATAAGATAATATCTATCTCAATCTTTATTAATACTCATGCAAATAACCTTAAGTACCCACAACTGTTTCTGGATTAGCCAGTAACATTCTCCAAATGATTTCAATATACTCTGTACTTTCACTATCAACCTTGTCTTTACCAGCCTCACATAGCAAGTGAATCGGAAGCTCACCATTGCAATTCACCTCCGCTGATGATACCAAGGAGGTGTGCTCGTCAAGAAAGTACTTAACCACTTCAAGATTACCTCCACGACATGAATAGTGCAGTACAGAATCTTTGTTTTTATCACAGACATCCAACTCATACGAATCAACCAAGAACTTTACGATACCGACTGTAGCATTACGACAAGCAATATGTAGTGGAACGACTCGTTTTGAATCAGCTACATGTAATGCATTTGTATTCCCTCCAACTAATAGTTTGATTGATCCGAGAGATGCATCACCTTGTAACAAAGCACGATGGAGTGGGAGGTATCCTTCCTCATCTGGAGTCGTCATGGTTGTGGTATTTTTTGCTTGTCTAGTGTAGTCATGTTGGATTCGTAAGAAGGTGACTATACTTGACTTACGATTCCTCCTTGCCTGCAACTTGCGTGGTGTTCTTCTCTCCTCCTCTATTGCTAGAACAGGTGGTGTTCTTCCACTACCGTCCCAAACTCTAATAGCCTCGGGGTATGCATCGTAAAGAACCCTAACAGTATCAATCTCTCCATATCCACGACAAGCCGAATGCAATGGTAATTGTTGAAGATTATTAAAGCTCTCTTTTCTTGCAGCTTTGGGATCATACTTAAGCAGTAACTCAATCGTTTTAGCCCTTCCAAATTGAGCTGCAAGATGTATTGGCAAAACCCCACCTCCATCCCTAACATTGATACTCTCAGGGTAGACATCTAACATGTATTGAATTGTATCGACCGAATCATCTCTATCTCCGTATGCGCATACTAAATGCATTGGCCGGGAATCTCTTAATGATTCTTGATATACATCAATCAGTACTTTGCAGAATTCAGTCGATTTGTTAATAACAGCACAATCAATTGGACGATAACTTCCAATATTGTCTCTCTCCCTTGTAAATGTGGGATCAATAGAAAGCATAAACCGCAGAATATCAATCGAAGCTGCCTCATCTAATGTATTGGTCTTGGAAAGCGCATGTATCGGGAGAGCTTCTATAATATCCCTCATTCGAATTGCTTCTGGGCACTTATTAAATACAAACTTAAAAACCTCTAAAGTCAAGTGTTCATTGTAACAAGCAAGATGAAGGAGTGTCTTATTGTCCCCATTAACCAACTGTATTGACGAAGGTTCTAACTCTAGCAAGTACTCGATAATCTCAAGGTTAATATGTCTCCTTGACAGTGTTAGATGGATAGGATAACACGGCCAATCCTCATCAAAAGTCATTAAAGATTGTGGATACGCTTCAACTAACATCTTAACTGTATCAAAGTGAACATTCTCATCTCTTGACAAGTAATAATGAAGAGGTAATCCCTTAACATAATAATCAGGTTGATCTGGGTGAATACCCTTACCAACTAGACATAAATGTTCAATTGATGCTGGAAACTCATTCATTAGATATTCAATAACTGAATCAGGGCAGTGCTCATTGTAACACGCTAGATGCAAAGGGTGTGCATCAGTCGTCTCGGCAGTTTGGCAAAACTTATAAGTTGAACATTCTCCGTTTGGATTAGGGAATGTATCCATCAAGTATTTAACAATCTCCAACGTCACATTCTTATTCATACACGCCTGGTGAAGGAATCGATATTTGTTGTCGTCGTATATTTCTGCCAGATCCTCTATATATAGCACACGTGAGATATTCTGAATATCACTTGCATCAAGTACATTAATCTTTTCTTGCAATGCAGTTAAAGATAAATTATCGGATGAGCATAATTTATATAACTCCTTTATATGGCCGTATGCCAATTCAAATGCTGATTCATTCATATTAATAGTATCATTATGATGTGCTAATGTCGTTTGGCTTTCATTATTACCCATACTGATAGATTAGTGTACTTAAACAATAATACAGGATTCAGATGTGAACAATAAAGTAAAACCGTTCGTGCTCAATGAATATTGATACTACACTCTCCAAACCACTACTAATCGATAGACCGTTAAAAAGACTTGTATACCCCCTATACTTTTTATACTATCTCAATTATTCGCCGATCAATACTCTCTACAATAATGAACATAAGATGTACACAATATGTAATAATTTATGATATATATAAGACTCAAGCGTACTTTTTAGCGATCTAACCCTCTCCTCTTAAACCGCAATATCTGCGTGGCAAGTGGCAACTCTCCATAATAGTTCTATTCCACTTGTGTAACGCTAAGGAGTCGGCGGTACCATATATTATCTTCTTTTGAATTAGCAGCGATGGCGGTTACCGTACACAGTCAATTGCAAAAAGTGATCATATCAAATGTGTTCCTCATCGGACAAACACCAAAATACTGACGATATAATCGTCGGAGATCTACTACCACAGTATTGCAACAAGTACAAGAAGAGGTAGACGATGAATGTACATCATTATCCATAGAATCTATAAACAGTGACTCGAAGCATAAACGACGCCGTCATCATCGATGTTACTACTGTCCAACACACATAAATAATACAATCATTGCAAAGTGTAAAGGATCGATATACCTGGCATTTATATCACATGTTTGTTTTATAACTGCATCATTATTCTATTTGAAATTAGCATTTATTGAATTATCATGGTTCCATTATACATCTGATAATGATATACCGAACAAGTTATTAGGCGAGGATGATGATGAAATATGGTCAAATTACATTGCAAAGAATAACAATAATAATATAGAAGATACAAGAGATAGTTATTATATAGAATCCAAACAATATTATGCATTAGGTGCTATATTCTTCGTCTTTGTTGGTATATTAGATTGGGCACGATATTGTGATATATTAAATGCATTTATGATATTTGCAGGTGTGGCTGGTGTGATTAGTGGAGTGAGTACTAGTACATTTCATGAACGATTATGGGATTTGATTAGTGTACATTTATATTTAGGGGAGGGATATAATTTGTTGAAACGAGATCATGAATATGATATGAAGAATGGATATGGTATACTGTTTAGATGTGGTGATTTCTTCTTTTTATTTGGCTCTATACTTGATGTGAGTTGTATGTATATGTATAAAGTGTGAGCATATGGTATGTTCTCTTTCTCTTATTGTATGCCGCCATGTACTCATCATACCCTTTATGCTACCCATAGGTCGTTGGATCATACCTTGATTTGGCAGGGATAGTATCAATTAAGGTTGCATATACAGACTTGGTATCATGCTTTCTTTGGGTGGCATGCTCATTACTTGACATGTCGGCCGAGATTTACTTTCTACGGAAGAAGATTCATTCGTCTACTACTGATAGTGGTCATCATATTGATCTTGATGATGTAGAGTGTTATTGAAAAGTAGTAGTTTTAGGAAGATCGAGATAGGATAAAAGATAAGAGTAAGAGATTGTTGCATAGGACAACGAGACGAGCATCTAAACCATAAACTCGGACTTTTAGTTTAGTTTAGCATACATTTATCAGTCTCTCCTCCTCTTCCTGGATGTCTGCATAGTCACAGTTTCGGGATGAGCCCGAAGCAACTGAAAGCATGCTTCAGTAAACTCGAGACTCTCACGGACTTGCTCATCCTCGCACTCGAGAAGCAAGTGGAACGGAAGCTTATCGTCAGTATTTGTATTTGATACCAATGAGCCATGGCAGTCTACTAAATACCTAAGAACATCCAAATTACCACCACGACATGCATAGTGAAGAACAGAATCATTGTTCATATCTAAACGACCCACTGGAATACGACTATCAAGCTCTACTAAGTGCCGAACAACTTTAACCGTACTAAACTGACAAGCAATGTGCAGTGGGAAGGCCAGATTGTCATCAACTGTTCGTATAGCTGAAGGATTACCCTTCAATAGCAGTTTGATAGATCCAAGGGGTATCTTGCCCTTTAACGCATGGTGAAGAGGTAACCAACCATTCTCATCTGGTGTTGTCATAGTTGTCATATCTTTTGCTTTATGTGCATAGACGAGTTGTGCTTGCAAGAAGTTTACTATGGTTGAGCTATTTTGGAGCTGATTACTTATCACTTGAATTGGTATTTTCTCATGCCCGTTACGAACCAAAATAGCCTCTGGTAAGGCATCATATAATACTTTGACTGCCTCTATACGCCCATAACGACACGCTAAATGTAATGGTAATTGACGGGCATCATTAGTTGTCTTCTTTGATGCCATGTCAGGATCCTGTTTTAATAATAATTCAATGATACCCGTCCTTCCAAGTCGAGCTGCAAGATGTATTGGCAGCATACCACCATCATTGACCGCGTTGATACTCTCTGGGTAAAGGTCTAACAGATACTGAACTGTTTCAATGTGGGCGGCATGGTGTATAGGTAATAGACCATCCCCATCTCTTACATTGATGCCTTCTGGATAAAGTTCTAGTATATAATGGATTATATCAGTCCCTCCCTTCCTGCATGCCATGTGGATTGGCAACTTACCATCGTTTGCCCTTCCTACTCTAAGAGATTCTGGGTACGCATCGATTAGAACTTTACAGAATTCAAATGAGTTTCCATCAACAGCGAGATGAATTGGTAGATAATCGTCTTCTCCTTCTCTTTCTCTCACCAATGTAGGGTCGATGCCTATCATGAAGTGTAGAAGAGAAAGTGCAACGGATTCATCTAATTTCTGATTACGACAAAGCTCATGAATAGGAAAATACCCATCACTGTCACTCATTCCTATTGCTTCTAGCCAAGCGTTGTATAGCATCTGAACTACCTCTAATGTAACGTGTCTATTGTAGCAAGCCAATAAAAGCGGAGTACAACCTTCTCCGTCCACAACACGTATAGATAAGGGGCTCAACCATAGTAGACACTCAAGAACTTCTTTCAGGTTGTTGGCACTCTGATTACATAGAATGTCATGGAGAGGTGTATAACTACTACCGTTAACACCGAGCATAGATTGTGGATACGCCTCCACTAATAATACCACAATGTCCGTGTCAATATTAGAAGTTCGTTTCAAGTAATGATGAAGTGGTAATCCCTTAACACCCCATTTATATTGCTCGGACTTAACTATTGAAATCACTTTGATTGATGATGAATATTCCTTTAGCAGTAATTTAATAACTGAGCCAGGGCAGTGCTCATTGTGACATGCACAGTGTAATGTATATGATGTTGTTGTACTCCTGATATTATCAAATATATTCGTCTTCCATGTGGCCACACCAGAAAAGGAGTCTATAATACACTCCACCATCTCTAACGTTACATTCTTATTCATACATATCGAATGTAGAAAAGGATGGTCATTGTATGCCTCTTCAATATCACCAGTTGAAAGGTCACTAATCTTCTCACGTAAAGCAGTTAACGACAACTCCTTTGAACCACACAGATTATTTAATTCTTCCATTGTAGTTATTAACAGATCCTTTGTATTTTATTAATAACAACGCGTTATACTAAAGATGACTAATGATATTGCATAGGTAGATAAATTTATATGTTTTGTAACTTCCTCCTTGGAGTCACCGATACGGACAGCAGATGATGAGAAAGTGAATACTAATTCTAACTCTAATAAATCACTATCTGGTACCAATGTTATATCTCTGCGCTATATATATTGAGCTGTATAGCTCCAACTAACTCAGATTAACTTGAAATAAACACAAGATGTGCACCTTGTAATAAAATCGTTGAATATTAGCACTAACGACTCAAAACTACTACTAATCGAAACAGTATTAAAATACCTATATATTTGCCTATACTTCCTATACGAGGATCAATATTGCAATAGAATCGATGTTTCAAACCGACCCTAATAAATACAACCCATCTTCCCTCTTTCAACTTTGTTTGAAACTCCGTATTGATACGGTAAATATTTATTACACACGTAATAAATGAGAAAATACAATACGGAATATTGTCAATCGTAATCTTTTGCAAAACAAACTCAAAATTAGCGCCTATTGCAACACAAACAACTCTCATTACATCATGGATAAGCAATATAGTGATAAATACAGCGCCTTACGTGCAGCCGCGGCGGCTCGTCAACGTCAGCGCAATAATAACAACTCGGCCTCGGCCGCTAGCAGTATAAACAGCACAACTTCATCATCTCGAGTTGCTCAAGCAACGGTTAGAAATTCCAATGACATGCAATCAGCTAATACTCGTAGTATACCCTCTAATACTACTAATAGTACCCCAATACAACAGGCTAATCAGTATGTATCAAAATCTTCGTCGGTTTTGCCGCCCAGCAGGCCAACAACAGCCTCATCAATAAACAACAACACCAACTCTGTCAATTTTGCAACTCCAGCACATCAATCAACTACCTCTTACAATTACAATACCACACCCTCTATATCACAACAATCCAATACGAACGATATTGAACAAGAGCTAAATGCAGCACTCGACTCACACCTCTCCACCTCCCAGCCACTAAGTAGCAATACTAACAATAATAATGTACTCTCTAAAGAGAGTACAGAAATTGAAAAAGAGAGTGCACCACCCAAAACGCCATTAACAATAATGCGTAGTGTTATGAGTTCTATACAGAGTGATCGTGTTGAATTAGATGATTATACTGCTAGTAATGTTGGAGTTGGTAAGAGGAGTGGTGGTGGATTGTTTGGCACGGATAGTGTAATTGATAGTAACAGAGAGGCTGTTCAGCCCTCAAAAGTTGGCAGCAATCAGCAGAATAACCGACTTGAATCCACCAACAATAATATGGACACATCAAACACCTCCTTCCAATCCCAACAGCCCAACAACCCCATCCCCAAACCCAATGAAGATTTATATAAGTTACGTTCTACTCAATATAATCATACTAATTCTATACCAACATCCACTACTTTACAATATGGATCAGAAGTTGTATTAAGATTTAGGAATGATAATGTTATGAGTAGCTTAAGTTTAATTCCTCAAAATTTAAGTGGTGTTGGAGGTGTGGGTGGTGTTGTTGGCAGTGGCAGCGGATTAAATGGAGAGACAAGCAATTCAAGAAACAAACCAAATAATAACAATCGAATATGCTTCATGGCAAACGAGGCACACTCCCAATTAAGTTCCTATACGAATATTGATAATTTGAATCGATTTACAATATTAAAGGCTGCCTCTTCTTCCTCAACGGGTGGTGGTGGTGGTGCAGCATCTCAAGGTGGGGCAGCTCAAGGTCAGGGGTTGGGTAGATTGGATGAGGAAATGTCACAGCAAGATGCGAATATGAACAATGGACAAAGTGAGGATGATGAGTTAAAGAAAGTTTTGTGTTACGGTGACAAAGTCATATTAAAAAATGGATTAATGAAACGTGTATTAGGTGTCCAAAAGGAAAAGATCTCTCTTCCCGAGGGGGGTCAACGAGGTATGGATAATGGACAAGAAGAGACGTACAAGCTAGAAGTGGGATGTTTTCGTCGTGAAACTCGTTTTCCGACAGCCAATACTTGGACTATACTTCGTGGTGGTGCCAATGCTAATATTGTACAGTTGGGTTCATTAGATCCTGCCGTGGCTGCGTTGGAAGAAGAACAACAGTTGTTGTTACAGGGTCAGGGTAAGGGACGTATACCAGTCTATTCGGGTGATCCAATCGTATTAAAGAATGAATGGACTGGTGGTTTGTTATCCTTGGGGAATGAATGTCAATTATTATCACCCTACACATTATCATCAAGTAATGGGATAATGGATGAGGATGTAGTATCACCAGGATGGTCACTCAACATACTAACCTCAACATATGAAATGAACCTCACTGAAATGGGTGGTGGTGCCTCCACCGAGAATGATTTACCATTAATTGAATATTTACATCAACATAATAAATGTCAACCACGTAAAACTGAGACATTTCAAATATTGGCAGTTGATGTACCGTATTGTCCAAGTTGGGTATATAATACGTGTGAAGTTAGTAATGATCGTATATTTTTGGGTGGATCCTATTTGAATAATCCTACTCGTCATTTAGTGAATGATAATGATACTGAGGAAGAAGATGAATTGACTAATGAAATCTTTCCAGAAATGGAAGGCGAGGAACGTATCAAGGCTGTAGAAGTGGCGTCGGATATGCCACATCTTGCTGATTTGTCTGTGGACGTACAAGAACGGGTATTAACGGATGAAATTATTGGTGCCATGATGGGACACGAGGGACAGTTTATTCGATATCAATTGGCACAGGAAGAGGTGGTACATGATGCTGATGTGGACATGTCCATGCAGCAAGAGGATGAGGAGGGAGGGTATCACATTGTTATCACCGACCCTGGATTTACATTCGCTTCACCATCCGTACTTGGTGGCAAACTTGATTCGACACTTGAGAATCTGTTATTGAAGTTATTACCCCTGTGTACCAACTATGCATATGTGAATCAATATGTACAGACATGTTTGAATCAATATGAATGTGGAGTAGTTGCACGGACATTATGTGAGGGTATTAATGAATTATTGGTTGAATATTTGGCATTTGTATCGAATTTGGATTATCTGTCACGGGAGGGGAATCATCAAATGACAATGAGCAATGTACACGTACATGCCCGTCCGTCTATCCGAACAATGGCAATCTTGAGTCAGGTAGTGTCAACCGTTCGGGGGAAGAAGGGTGGGGAGTTGTTGAATGTGTTGTACAATCTCATGACTTTGAATTACTCGGGTGATGAGAAGGGGAATGAGTTATGTCAGTATTTGTTAACACGATGTGCGGCACCGTATGCCAACATGTTATCATCATGGTTAACACGAGGCAAGGTCCATGATCCCTATGGGGAGTTTATGATCGAGGTAACGAGCAAGACATTCCGCCAGAACTCCGTTACATCCTCGGTTGTCAAGTTACAGGGTATGGAGTGGGAGAATTGGTGTTGTGAGAAGGAGGAACATGTATTGTTCAGTTTGCATGATTCCAATGAAGACATTATTGATATGATGGGTCACAATGGAGAGTCGTTAGGTGTCGACCGGTCAAGGGCCACGTCGAACATGAGCTCACTCAACAAGGCACATGCTACTGGCAAGTATTGGAGGGCGATTCACTGTTGCCATGATGGTGCTGGTGTAACCTCGTCCTCTCCTCTCATCACCACGAGAAAGAAGGAAGCAGGTGATGATGGCGATGATGAGCAGGCTGCCAAGGTGTTGTTGAACCCTCTCAAGCTATCAAGAAGCATCGACCGTTCATACCACGAGGCCTCGGATACCTTGCTTCGTATGTTGCTGCATGATTATGATCTACTCTCGTCACTTCGGTTCATGAAGAAGTACTTCCTCCTTGACCAAGGCGACTTCTTTGTTGACTTTCTCGACCGTGCCGAGGATGAGCTGCATAAGGAACTCCCTAACGTGTTACAAGGTCGTGTCCAGAACTGGCTATCCACGTCCATTGCACGAACGTCTGAATCGTCATGTCAACTTGCATCGGCACTACGTTGTACCTTCCAGAACAAGAGTCTGAGGGATACTCTTGATGATATTGGCAAGCGAAGTCGTTCCAAGTCTGCTTCTAAAAAGAATACAAGGCAGAAGGTCTTATCTGGGTTTGAGGCCATTGCTTTTGAGTTCAAGAGCGTGCCATTCCCCACATCTATCGTCTTATCAACTGATCAGTTCCGTATCTACCAACTCATCTTTCGGCTTATATTCTTTGCCAAGTATGTCGAGAGACAGCTTGTGAGTATGTGGTCAGATCATCAACTCTTGAAGGGGATGAACTCCCTCCGATCAGCTTGTAGTCCAACGTTTAGTCTCCGTCGTCGTATGTTACACTTCATCCAAAACTTGGTCTACTACTTGAAGTTTGATGTTATTGAACCAAACTGGAGAGAGTTGGAAAGCAAGTTGAATGCCACCAAAGAGTACTGCTCCCAAGGTTCGTCTGAGGGTAACGATACTAACCCCGATAACAATGGCCAAGCATTCCCACGCACAGTGGATGATGTATTACATGAGCACAATACCTTCCTTCTTCGTATTGCCAATCAATGTCTACTTGCCAACTATGACCTTATTGAGAGAGCATCCAAGATCATGACAACATGTTTATTGTTCTCGACACAAATCAAAAGGTTCATGGAAACTACCAAGGTTCATGAGTTGCACGAGAAGACTCGTTACGAGCGTTCCAAGCTACGATATGGTACCAAGAAGAGCAAGAAGGATGAAAACCGAGAAGTGGAGTTCCGTGCCAACCGAGGAGAGAGGACTCAGCGCTGTTCAGATCGTATCCAACGTGAGTTATGCACGGAAACATACCGACATATGATTACTAGATTCGATGAGGTGTTTAGTGCCCATTTAGCTGAGTTTATGAAGAACCTCAATAGTGATTATGGTCAGAAGAGAAATGCTCATTTGACAAATTTGTCAATGCAGCTCGACTACAATGGCTTTCTATCCTCATCTGTTCCAAGTAGCAAGGAATAGCATTTTGTGTAAAGTAAACAAACAACATATATTATGAAGCTGACATGGGTATTAGTTATTTAGATTAGACAGCTAATCTAATTCATACCACCCTTAAGCACCAAGTACTGTTTCTGGATTAGATAGTAGCATTAGCCAAATAGTCTCAATATACTCTGCACTATCAATATCAACTTTGTCTTTACCAGCCTCACACAGTAAGTGAATTGGCAGTTCACCATTCTCATTCATCTCCGCTGATGCTACCAATGAAGAGTGATTACCTAGCAAGCATTTTACTACGTCACAGTTACCCCCTCGACATGCATAGTGCAGTATAGAATCTTTGTTTGCGTCCAAATGGCATAAGATATGCTTGTTTGATTTCCCTTCCAAGTACCGAATAACTTTAACCGAACTAAATTCACAAGCGATATGCAGAGGAAAAGCAAACTGACCATCAACTACCCGTACAGTTGCTGGATTCCCCTTTATCACGAGTTTGATAGTTCCAAGAGGGGCCTTCTCGTGCAATGCACGATGCATCAGTGTTAAACCGTTATCATCTAATTCCGTCCTAGAAGCCAAATGTTGTACATCATTATCAGAGCCTCCAATATACCGCTGTTGATCTTGTAAAAAGTTGACTATACTTGAATTTGAACTTGTCTTACTCTTCCTCATCGCATGATCAAGTGGCGTTGTTGGGGTATTGATATCCCCATCGCGTGTGTGAATTGCCTGGGGATAAGCATCATACAAAACTTTAACCGTATCAAGATACCCATTATCTCTATGTTGACACACTAAATGCAATGGTAATTGACATTTGCTGTTAGTGGTCTTCTTTGATGCCGCATTAGGATCGTTCTCTAAAAGAAATTGCACTGCTTTTGTATTTCCATGAGTAGCTGCACAGTGTATCGGTAAGTATCCGGCACTGTCCCTTGTATTGATACTTTCTGGATAAAGATCCAGCAAATACTGAATTGTGTCGACATCATTATTAAGTCGACATGCCATGTGAAATGGTAAGCTACCGGTGTTTTCCACATCTCTCACTGATTCTGGATATGCATCGACTAAAACTTTACAGAAATCTTTTGATTTGCTCATAGCAGCATCATCAATTGGAAGACGGCCACCTCCATTTCCTCCTCTTGCAAATGCATTATCAATATCAAGTATGAACCGTAGAATAGCAATTGAATTAGTATCACTAATCCTCCTATTACTGCAGAGATTATTTATAGGAAGACATCCATATGATACACCAGGTCTACGAATCGCCTCTGGATATAGATTGTATAGAAACTGAAATATTTCTAGATTCATATTGCTGTTCATACAGGCAAGATGAAGCGGCGTATAGCCATATCTGTCCAACATACGTATGGATGATGGCTCTAACTCAATTAGATATGTAATAATTTCTTGTAGATTATCCGTACTTTCATTGTGAAAGAGTGCATGCAAGGGAAGGCATGCATTTTCTTCATCACTAATCGTCAAGGATGTAGGATATGCTTCTATCAATAATTTAATGATATCAATATTGACATTCTCATTTCTTGACAGGTAATAATGAAGAGGCAAACCGTAAACATCTTCATACCATGAGTCGTTTATCCCCTTTTCAACAATACATAACTTTTCAAGTGCCGAAGGGTTTCTTTCCAATAGTAATTTGATAACTGTACCAGGACAATCCTTATTATAACAGGCATAATGTAAAAGGTACGCCACCATAATGACATTGTCTTTCTCTACCAGACCATTTGATACCGCACTTGGGAAGACATCTAATAGGTATGTGATAATCTCCAGCGTCACATTCTTGTTCATGCATGCCTTGTGTACAGAAGATCCCATATACGACATATTCTGAATATCACTTTCATCTAATAGATTAACTTTCTCTTGTAATAAAATTAGAGATAAATCATCTGATGTGCAAAACAGATCAAAGTCTCTCATTTGAGGACTGATGTGCAAAGCATCAAGCGTTGGCATCTTCTTTAATATATATGTAACTATAATATACTAACGGGTAACGGGATGGTATGTTGATAATGGTGCCGGGCTTTTGTTTGACAAGGTGTACCTTCCACAACAAAATGAACACAAGATTGCACTTTAGTAATAAGATAGTTAGTGTTCGATCAATTGATACTACTGTCTCCAAACCACCACTAATCGATAGTGCATTAAAAACTTGTATACCCGTCTATACTTTCAGTATATTAAGTAGACTATTGCAATGATAATCGCTAAGTACAACGCATCATAAGTTTTGTTTGCAAAGATTACGATTGTCAATTCCGTATCGTATTTTCTCATTTATTACGTGTGTAATAAATATTTCGTATTAATACGGAATTTCAAAAGTCAAGAGTCAAGAGATAAGTAGGCATGATAATGCCGCTACTTTAGATAGCTTAAGGACGCATATGCCTAGTGCATAATGGTCTCTTTTACTTAAACACCACACACACACATAGATAGACGCTTTGAAACATCGATTACTATTGCAATATTGATCGTCGTATAGGGAGTATAGGCAAATATACAAGGATTTTCGTGATCTGTCGTAGTTTTGAGTCGTTAGTGGTAATATTCATTGAGCAAGAACGATTTTATTACTGTGCACATCTTATTGTGTCTATTTTCAAAGCTGCTATTGGTATATTATGCATCTCCATAAATACGCGGGCATATATCATACCGAGAAGCATTGACATTGGAATCAGTAGCACTAGATTTCCTACCTACCCTCCTATCCGTATCATTGTCCCCAAAGAGTAAATTTACACAAATCCAAATGCAATCGATACAAGTACTTACCACACCATTAATACAACGAGTTATTAATACAATGGAAGATTTAAATGAATGGTGTGATTCAGATGAGTTGTCACTAACTACCTTACGTGAGAGTGAGATTAGTCAACTTTCAACCAACGATGTTACTCAAGAGACATACAATGAAAACCCTCTTCTACATATGATTTGTTTGAATAAGAATGTTACATTAGAGATGATAGAGTACATATTGGATTTGTTTCCCGGTGTAGCTTCATATCAGACAGATTTATTTGATGATAATATGAGTGAAAGTATAAAGACTACATCGTATGCATTACATTGTGCATGTTACAATAAGCACTGCCCCAGCTCAGTTATTAGACTGCTATATGAGGAATTTGAAGAGGCAACGAAATGGATGGCCATGGTGGGAGATGGGGTACGCCATTGTGATGTGAAAGGCCTTCCTCTTCATTACTACTTGGGCCGAACAAATAATATTCACTTGACAAAAGACGATTCGCCATCTCCGGAGCCGCCAATAGATATGGAGATTGTGAAACTACTAGTTGGGGCATATCCTCAATCTTTGATGATTGCTGATGATGAAGAATATGCATGCTACCCCGCCCATGCCGTTATACATCAAGATCCGAATGATCTATGTAAAATCATTGAGTACTTTCTGGAGGTAGAACCTTCTTCTCTACGTGTTTTGGATGGAGATGGCAATACACCGCTTCAATTGGCTTGTGGAAACAATGGATTAAATTTGGAGGTAGTTCAGATGTTGTACAACTCATGGCCAGAGGCCATACATGTGTCATCTGTACATAATGAGTTGCCAATTCATGAGCTATGCTGCAATGCAATGTTAGCAAATACAACCGCACTCTCTATTTTACGGTTCATGCTTTCAATTGATCCTACTTTGGTGAGGGAAAGGGATGGATTAGATTATCTACCCATTCATCATGCAGTTAGGAGTGCTGCCAATAGGAAATCTTTGGAATTCTGCAAAGTTCTAATCGATTTATATCCAGAATCATTAAGAGTGGGAACGAATACTGGTAGTTTACCCATTCACAAGGCGTATGACATTGAAATTGCTCAATATCTGTTGGAACTTTATCCAGAGAGTATTAATACTCAAGATAGGTATGGCATGCTACCCGTTCATGAGGCAGCTGTGGGTAGAAATATAGATAAAGTTGAATTGCTATTGGCACGTGATCCTGATGCGGCATCAAAGATGACAAATGATGAAAGCTTGCCATTACATTTGGCTTGTGGTTCTTACCATGGATATCTCGAAGTGGTGAAAGCCTTGTTTGATGCCTTTCCACAAGCAATTCATATGTGTAATAGGGAGGGACAAATCCCATTTGAGCTTGCAAGTAATCTTAAGACCTCGGACTTGGATATTATAAACTTCTTGGAAGCACATCAGCTTGCCTATGCACGAGAGGCAAATGATACCACAGCCATGGAGACACCAGATGAGAACGGTTGGTTACCACTTCATCATGCATTAAAGAATAAGGCCCCACTTGGATCAATCAAACTATTAGTCGAGAGTAGTCCCTTAGCACTACAAGTGGCTGATCCAAAGGGAGTATACCCATTACACATTGCTTGTGAGTTTAGTTCGGTCAAGATTGTCAAGTATCTAATAGGGGAACTTGGGATTTGTTTGGACCAGTTGGATATAAACAAGGATTCTCCTCTTCATTATGCATGTGGGGGAGGTAACTTGGAAGTCATCAAATACTTTTTGGATGAATATACATCCTTGGTATCTTTGGCAGAGGTGAATGAGGAAGGCGAGTTACCAATTCACTTACTATGTGAGGCTGGGAAGGATAAAGTTGATATTGATAGTACAGTGTATGTTGAGACTATTTGGCTAATGTTATTGGCCAATCCAGAAGTTATCATGTCTTAGTATGGGGAGGACTACTGAGAATAACTCGTTATGGAATAGTAGTAAAGTAAAGACGGATACTATATACATTGAACTTTTACTTCTAGAGTCACAGCCTCTTCACTATCACAGTTTAAGTTCCACTACTGATATAATTCCACCACTACTCTCAACATACATACCATACATCACGACCCTCGACTAATAACACAGAATCTCTTTTCATACAATTCAAATATCCAATATTTGATCATATGATGTGTCATTTTTTCCGTCTTTGGTATCCTCACACATATCCTCTCTCTTCCACTACTTCTACCGACACTAGGCACTTCTAGCTAGTAACGGTCTCTTCTCTTTGATACTAATACTTCTTCTCCTAATCCTCGGTTTGAGAGATGTCATTTGTTTAGAGGTAGACGATGACGAAAGGTCGTTGTTGGGTAACGAAAGATCTGGAAACTCGGGAAGTAATTCACGGTATCTAATATGTATGATATGGTCATAATGATGTATTGCAGGGGCAGTAAAGCCATCATCGTTTCCATACAATGCTCCTCCAATGTTGATAGAAGGTAGTGCCATTGTATCGTTGTCATTGGTGTCATTGTCATTGTCATCAGATTGCAAAGGTGGCAGTGGCAATCGATAGGGCTTTGGCTGAACTCTTGCAGTAGAAGAATCTTTACTGCTACTTGATTCTAGCACGGGGATCATCATATTGATGGAGGTCATATTATATTGTTGATATTGGTTGTCTTTTGCAAATAATGAGCAGTACAGAGGCAGTAGGAAGAAGAGGCAGTGCGATAGCTTGGGGCAATAATCGAGAGTTGGTATCTTTTACTACTCTCCAGCAAACTACAAAATCATCGGTTCACCCAAACTAAACTCAACCTCAAAACACCACAACAACTCAACCATTCTCTCTCCATACAACCTACTCCACCGCACGGCAATCCTATCCTATACGTGCCTCTTTACTACACACTCTATAATATCTACTTCTTCATCAATCTACTACGCCGCCGCTGCCATGTCATCGTCAAATCTCAAACCAAACGAAATGCTACAAGTAAAATTTCTATCCGACAAAGCTAAAATGCCTGTCAGAGGTTCACCTCAATCTGCTGGATTTGATTTATCCTCGGCTGAAAAGACAGTGGTGCCAAGTGGTGGACGTGCCGTTGTTAAGACTGATTTAAGTATTGCCTGTCCTGATGGGACGTATGCTCGAATTGCTCCTAGGAGGTGAGTTTTTATATGAGAGTTGGGAAGGTGCACCATCTTTAGATGGTTGGTACACCATAGAGCTGATTGTATGCCGCAGACGTGATATCATATCTCACACTCTCTATACTGTTCTATTAAACTATCATCAACTGCCGTTCTGCAATCCAATCGATATATTCCAAACAAAACAAAAATGCACATATGATGTGTCATTGGTCACTTTCTGTATCTATAATGCAATAAACAATATCAACCAATACAACCAACAATACAATACAAATAACAGTGGATTAGCAGTTAAGAAAATGATCGACTGCGGTGCAGGAGTAGTCGATGCCGATTATCGAGGTAATGTCGGAGTCGTATTATTCAACTTTGGCCAAACTGACTTTGAAGTTAATGTAGGTGATCGTATCGCGCAGTTAATATTAGAACAGATTAGTATGGTACCAGCCGTGCAGGTTGAGGAATTAACAGAAACGGAAAGAGGTGTTGGTGGATTTGGTAGTACGGGTGTTAGTAAGGCGTTGGAGGGCGGTGAACCAGAGAAGAAGGTACAGAGGACTATCTCACCCAAGAATTCAGAAGTGGAGGGTGCATAACTTTAAGTTAGAGAGGAGGCACATGGTATGTCATAGACTTGATGTTGCAAATAATCATACGTTTTTGGATTGAAGGGTGCCACAGTAACAAAGTGCCGCAATAAAGTGCGATACATTTGGGGTAGTTTATGTATACTAAAGATAATCAAAATGATAAAAGATATCGACACTTTGAAATCAACTAATGCTTTATCTTTTTTACAATCACGGATTTATTTAACCGATATGTAGTTACCGATTATCTTATGTAGTGACTCGATTGTATTCATATTGAGCTTTGACATAAAAATCACAATCTTTTTTATGTCCAGGCCAAGCAGCAACCCAAGCAGTAGCTTGGCACTCTTTTGAACAGTACTGGGTAACCAAACATCTACCACAAACTTGTAACAGTTCACGGTCCTTCTCTTCTCTACAATGGTTGCAGACGCCTCTCTTTTGGATTCTCTTTGCCTCCAAATGCATCTTTTTTAAACACTTACATGTTATTCTTTTGCGGTAAAACTTTAGCGCATCGCGCCTGATACTACGACTAGGATAAAGATCTCTTCTCTTCTTTGCAACAATCGGGTTGGTGAGGATAGTTTGTTTACACTTAACATCATAATGTTCAAGTACAACAATTACAACTGCCATATACAAAGACCGTTGATCCCAATCACACGCATCACTCAACATCAAATTTGTTCCAATAGAAACCAATAAATCTAATACTATCTTCCTATTATTTTCGTTTTCCCATACTTCGGGGTGTATTGGGAATGTATCGATCAAATTTGGAGCAGCATATGCATTTTTCTCTTAGCATTAGTGAAGAGAGTATCCATAAAACTCGAAATCGGATGATCGTCTGGTATATCCACGGTGCACCCGTGGTCACATTCTTCATTCACAGTCCATATCTGCCACAGATTACGCACCCTTAATCTCTCTGTCTCTTCCTTTTTGGCCTTTCTATCCTATTGCCCTTATTTCGTTTCCTTGATGCCGGCATATATTGTATTGTGATGTGTATTATTGCGATGTTATTTGTGGACTATACTTTGCATATGTTCAATATACCTAATACTACCAGCCGATATTATACTGGAATTATTTGTAGAATATATTATCTTATTCGTTTGATGGTGGTTTAATATTGAATAGGATAGGATAGATCAATACCAATAATATCATTACGTCTTTTTTTCGGTGCAACCAATAACACTTTTTTATAGCTTCTCTATCGGTGTGATATGCTGACGCTTACTCCCAATATATAAGAATATTATTACGATATCATATACAATGATTCTATCTGCTTTATGATGGTTACTGTTTAGATTTACGCCAGTCGAGCAACAAACTCAAAAGGAGAAAATAGCAACTACACTGAGGAGCGGTTGTATCGCCAATTTTCAGCTTCAATTGTTCATTATGGCTTGTTTGAGTGTTAGGGTTGCTGTTTGTTGTGGTGGCGCCATCTCCATTGTTTGGGACTGCTTATAAGCCGAGTGTGATAATTATTGCACGGTTACTTAGTTTCTTCATGTCGGTGAGAGATGATTTGAGATTTGAGAATGATATCCAAAATTGTTGCAATTATTGCAAAAAGCGTAGGTGAGTTGCAGTTGGTAGATGATGTGTTAGTCTGATATATGATATATGATATGATGATTGATACTTGTTCATAACATTTTGATAGTTCTATATGCCAATAATCTCTCACTATTATCTCTATAATAGGTTGATACGAATATAATAACAATGCCGGCGTCTAGAAAAAGAAACAAGGGAAGGATAGAAAAGCAAAACAACTGGTCAAGAAGGTGGAGAGCGAGAGAGCGGATGCTAATTCCTTTTGGCGGAGATTTTGTGGCAGGCGAAATCAGTGTAATCATGGATGTGATTTGTTATCAGTATCAGGTGATCATCCCGTTATTAGTTTCATTGATCAGTTTATTATAAATATACACAAAAATATGGTAGTATCAGCAAATTTGAGGAATCTATTTGAAACACATCGGCGGATATGGAACAATGAAAGTTACAGGAAGCTGTTAATAGATATATTGATACGTATTGGAACCAATATGTTGTTGCTGGGATCATCTGACGTGACTTGGCCTATATGCCTTGGTCAATCTATTTTGGTTCTTGAACATTATATGGGTATAGATGATTTGGAATCAGCCATGCATTCACGGGTGATAAGATCAAAGTGGTTAGATCTAAATACTTATACTAGTAGTGGCGGTGGCAGACGTGAATGTTTGAAGTTTTACCGCAAAAGAACAACTTGCAAATGTTTGAAGAAGATGCATGTAGAGGTAAGGAAGACAATCCCAAAGATGGGCATATGCTACGGTTGTCTGAAAGATTATGAGCGTGTGGATCTATCTGTCTGCAGTAGATGTATGGTTATGCCATACTGTTCAAGGGAATGTCAAGTTGCCGATTGGCCTAAGCATGTGAGTGATTGTGACATAAGACGAGGGGAATTGTGATGATTATATGTCAAAGCTAATGAGACATAAGAGATGGAGATGAATGGGATTAGCGTGTACAAGTTAACTAGTACCAGAGAGGCCATAGTATTTAGATATAAAAGTTCATAACGACGCTATCACTCGCAATAATCATAGCTTGAGGCAAAGCCGGGGGGAAGGCAGGCAAGCAAGTGCATTATTAACATGATCGGATAGAGTACATGCAGGGAAGTAACATATCAATAAGCGAAATGATAGTAGTATAGTTATACAGAAAGTACAGACTGCCTATTCTTTTAAGCAATCTTTCGATGTCGGAATCTTTTGATATCCTACTTTCTTCTTCTCTGCCTCTGCTAGGATGTGATCTTACTCTTGTCCTTGTCTTAGTCAGAAGAAGAGGAGTCTATCGACCAATCTAGTAGGGGGAGGGTGTACTGATACAACCAAGGACGACAACAGAGAGGCAGGATGCACTACAAAGGCCGACGAAGAGGAGTGTAATACGTACGAGGCGGTAGCGAAGGAGTGTAAGAAAATATCTTCTAGGGTACGAGTCATCTCTTTCTAAATTTTTGGCGACCACTAAATTCATATGAGAGTTCGATCAGTTCGATCATGTTTGACAACCCCTAGTAAAGCTGACACAACACTCCATCCATCACCAAGTAGGCGAAGTTTGCATTATCAGTATCTAGAAAAACAGTCATGGCGGAAGACAAATCACCAGGCGGCGACGCTGCCTCTCCTACGAAGAAGACGCTGAAGAAATCGACCATCGATCATACCTATCGAGATTATTCCCAAACACAACTATCTGACTTACTCGATAATGGTGTCATGATTGAAAAGTCGTCTTCAGATCTCTTTCCTGCAAAGTTGCATAAGATATTAAATACACCCGAGTATGAAGATATCATTGCATGGCTGCCTCATGGTCGAGCGTGGAAGCTTAAGAACAAGGCCGTATTTGTATCTTTCATACTCCCTCGACACTTCCAACATAGCAACTATCAAAGTTTCAACAGGTCTGTCAACGGTTGGGGTATGAAGGTCAGTAATATATTATTGTATATAGAGTTTGATCATCTCACACGATATACTCCTATGGCATAGAGCCATAGGAGAGTATCATAGAGTATCCGATCATTTTTTTGACACATGATATGTCCTTTTTTATCATACCCTCAACATCTCTCTCATACTCTCTCTCCCTCAGCGACTACATCAAGATGGGCCCGATCATAACGGATACTATCATGAGATGTTCTTACGTGGCAAGCTAGAACTAACAGCTGCAATGTCGAGGTTGAGAGATCCAGGGATGAGGTTGCCAAAGTAAGTAGTAGAGAAGAAGATGCCTGACACATCTCTTGTTAGGGTTAGGGTCAAAGCATGTGTTCATATCTAATACCATCATCCTCTATATGTTACACATTACACATCTGCAGCAAAGAAGGAGAACCTGACTTCTATGATATCTCTAGAAGATATCCTCTCCAGTCTCCGCCGCCACCAACAATGTCCGATTCGTACATCAATGTTCAAGTAGGGGATACTCAGCCTCAGCCTCAGCCTAATCATCAAGCCCCGGCATTCTATACTACACATACTCAAGATGGAAAGAGAGAGAAGAGACACAAAACATCTCCTCCTCAGGCTCAATCGTATCCGTATCATCACCAGGAATGCCATCCATATCACATGCACAACGATCCTCGGACTCATCATATGCATCACGATCCTCGGACACATCATGTGTCCTGTTCCCATCCGTCGGCAGAGCATCATTATTATCCCCATCATGGTCAATATCTGACCCAGCCTTATCACGCTGGACATTATCCTGGGTATCCATCCGAGCATCATTATCAGCCTCATCATGGTCAATATCCGACTCAGCCTTATCACCACTATCCCCCTCCAGCTCCTAATGCTTATGGCTACTATCCCCATGATCGAGCCTTGGTGCGTGTGCCACATCCTCGACATCATCCGCCCCCACCACCACCATCATCAGTTCATGAGACCAGTAATGATGAAGTGAAGCCTGCAGCCTTGGCTCCCAACAACGAGGCAAAGCAGAATGAAACTGAAGAAGTCAACGAGACAAAGCAGAATGACACGACGCTTGAGACCGATTCGGAACAGGTCACAAAAACTAGAAGTCTTAGTACCCAGTTTGTTGAGGAGTACCTCCATTCAAATCAAGACAATTTAGTTACATTGGATAGGGATCCGTCATCAATGTCAAGACAGACGTAGTTAGGACCACCGATCAACAACAGCAACAGAGTGGTGATGATAAAGTTGAGGAAGAATTCAATCCGTTGGATATTGATAACTCCTATGAGCCACCCAAAAGAGACAAAGACAAGAAATAACGTGGTGTGGTAATATGTACTCGTCGCCGTCAAAGAAGAAGAAGCAACCCAAAAATAAAGAAGCCAAATCATAAGCTAATAAGTGGATGGGGATCAAAGTTTAGCAATCATAGCAGCAGCTATTTCAATAAAGATAATGTATATGTAAACTATTTCCATTTTAACTTTACTCTAAAGCTAATGACATGTGATTCTAAGCATACTGTAATGATTCCCGACTTACTCAAGTTCAAGGTATGATACCCTTGTGTGTAAACCCTCTTCAAAGCTCTGACAGGTATGCACAAAGTCTCGCCTCTATTCATCCTGACATTCCACAAATATATCACAATGTTTCTTATGCTCTGGCCAGGCCGCAAATTGACACTCTCTCGAACAATACTGCTCAACCATACATTTATTACAGACAGATAGCAATGCCCGCTCCTTCACTACTTTACAGTGGAAGCATTTGCCCACCTTTGGGATTGTCTTCCTCGCCTCTAAGTGCATCTTCTTTAGGCATTTACACGACGTTCTTTTGCGGAAAAACTTCAATGCATCACGTCTACCACTACTACTAGAATTAAGATCCCTTAATTTTGTAGCTGTTGCTTTGCCACAAAAGGTTAACTCAATGCTGCTCGTCCGACCATACTGCTCCAATAGAGCAATAGTTTCGGCCATGGCCAAAGCACTATCGGTATTGCCATCATCTTCACTCAACAGCATATTTGACCCAATTCTTAACAGAGTGTGTACCAATACTTCCCGATTACTTTCATTCATCCATACTTCTTGGTGAGTTTTGAATGTAGTCAATAATAGAGAAGAAAGTTTAGAATTGTATGTGATCCAATTTATGTAAAACTCATCCATGAATGTAGCAACAGGATGATCATCTGGTATTAAACCACTACACCCATGATCACAATTGATATTTGTAATAACATTGTTCTTTGTTAAAGACGTCGCCCTTGTCCGCCATTCTACCCGCATTATTGCTCTCTCGATCTTCTCCTTCTTGGCTAGCTGCTTTGCTTTTCTTTCCTTTCCTTTGTTTCTTTTTCTAGACGACGGCGGCATTGTTATTATGTATCAAACTATATGATGATAATAGTGAGGGATTATTGGCATATAGCTCTGTCAGAAGTATTACTCATAAATGTGCATTAAATGTATATTAATCATCGTATCATATATCAAATCAACATACGTATATACACCAACTGCAGAACTGCAACTCACTTCTAATTTTGCAATTGCAACAATTCTATTACTCAAATTCATGTAAACTCGTGCCGCTCGGTACAAACGATATCTTTATCAACTAAGTACGATAATCATACATTTTCATTTACAATCACACTCTACTATATACAAAAGGCTATACATATCAGGAGACAATCGACTGCCTCCAGCTAGCCACAATAATCAATAATTGAATAAAAGCGAAATCTGGCGATACAACCACTACTATCATATCGTATAGTATCATAAATATCGATTATTGGTATTAGGATTATTGGTATTAGATATATATAAGGATGAACCTATACAATTGCAAATACACCACATAAAGTCTCTCTCTATTCTCAGTTTGAAAAATATGCCATCGTCGAGGAAAAGAAACAAAGGGCGAAGAATAGAAAGGCCAAGAAGGAGGAGATTGAGAAAGCAAAGATACGTGAGAATTGGCTATTAATATATACCATAAATGATGAATGTGACCATGGATGTGGTGAGAATATACTATACAATCATCCTGCTATGAGGGTCATGGATTCACTTTTCATAAATATCAGGAACAATATGGATTTGTTCGATAATATACGGGGTACACTCCAAAAATACCCAGAAGTATGGAATGATAATAGTCATCACAAATGGTAATAAATGCAATGGTTAGAATTGGGACGAATATGCTGTTAAGAGGAGATAATGATTTTACTTGCTGGGCGGTATGTATTGCCCCAGGCATTATGACTTTAGAGCATTACAACGGCACACTTGACATTGATTCAGTCATCAATAGCCGTGCAGTTTCAATAAAAAGAAGAGATTTTGACCCAGATTGTAGTAGTATTCTACGTGATATTCTCAAGTTTATCGCAAAAGATCAACTTGCAAATTGCTTGAAGAGGATGCATTTGGATGAAAGGAAAACTGTGCCAAAGGCTGGCATCTGCTACCATTGTAGAGAAGTAAAAGAGCGTTCAACTCTATCTGTCTGCAGTAGGTGCATGATTTATCAATACTGTTCACGGGAGTGTCAAATTGCTGACTGGTCTGAGCATAAGAATAACGAGGAATGTGAGCTGTATGTCCGTGCTCATCGCGAGCAGATTGATTGGTAAAATCGAGTCATTGCATAATGGGTAACAAAATATCGTGAAACTACGATGTAAGATAAAGCCTAAAGCGTTTGTTTATTTCAAAGTGTCGATATTTTAACTTTTGATTATAGTTATACCAATGCTCCAATGAATGGGCACTTTATTGCAGCATTTTGTTGCTGTGGCACCCATCAATCCCAAGCATAATTATTTGCAACAACAAGTCAATGTACATCTCTACATCATACCATATGTTTCCATCATACTTATGCACCTTCCACTTCTGATGAATTCTTGGGTGAGATTGTCCTCTGTACCTTCTTCTCTGGTTCACCTTCCAATGCCTTACTAACACCAGTACTACCAAATCCACCAACACCTCTTTCCGTCTCAGTTAATTCCTCAACCTGTACAGCTGGTACCATACTAATCTGTTCTAATATTAACTGTGCAATACGATCACCTACATTAACTTCAAAGTCAGTTTGGCCAAAGTTAAATAGGACGACTCCGACATTACCACGATAATCGGCATCGACTACTCCAGCGCCACAGTCGATCATTTTCTTAACTGCTAATCCACTATATTGTTGTTTAGTGTGTTGTATAATTGATTATATATTGCAATACATAAATATATAGTTGACCAATGACACATAATATGTGCATTTTTAGATTTTGTTTGATATGTTATTGGTTTAGTATTGCAGAACGGCAGTTGATGATAATTTAATAGAACAGTAATAGAGTAGATAGCAGAGTGAGATATGATATTACGTCCGCCGCGGCATACAGCAGTTGATCAAACATCTAAAGAAGGTGCACCTTAATTTCAAAACTTACCTCCTAGGAGCAATTCGAGCATACGTCCCATCAGGACAGGCAATACTTAAATCAGTCTTCACAACGGCACGTCCACCACTGGGCACCACAGTCTTTTCAGCAGATGATAAATCAAATCCAGCCGATTGAGGTGAACCTCTGACAGGCATTTTAGCTTTGTCGGATAGAAATTTTACTTGTAGCATTTCATTTGGTTTGAGATTTGATGATGACATGGCGGCTGCGGCGTAGTAGATTGATGAAATAGATAATATTATAGAGCGTGTTGTAAAGAGGCACGTATAGGATAGGATTGCCGTGCGGTGGAGTAGGTTATATGGAGAGAGAATGGTTAAAGTTTATGATTTGTTGAGGTGCAATGAATGCAAGTTTGCACCAAGTGCGGAATATTGTAATTATTTTAGCAATTTGACACTACTAGTAAAACCAAGTTAATGATCTTCCTTTGTGCACGTAAATAGTGTCAAAAAGGTAAAGATACCAAATTTGCACTTAAATTTGTACTCTTTATGAACATTTTTTTAGATCGGCCACTGACACTGAGCATGGTAGAGTAATCGAAACTATTGCAATAAGCTACTCCGTATGTCGATGGTATAGCCTGTCTATTCCGTTTTTTACGCTCTTTCTACTAATGTTGGTTTGGAGACTATAGTATCAATATTCATTCAATAAGAACGATTTTATTACTTGATCACATTTTGTGCATATCTTGTGTTCTGATACTCCGATAGAACAAGGAGCAAGACGATACATCATTCAAGAACTCATCGCGCATAATATAGCAAAAGATTATACAATACAATGTCTAATGAATCAATCACAATCCGGGTGGCAAATAAGTATCTGCCGCCTTCAGAAGAAGTACAGTTTAAGATTAGGCCATCTACACCATTGAAAAAAGTGTTTGTGGCATATAAATCACGAATTGGAAGCGAAAGCAACAATAGCACCTTTTACTTCACATTCAATGATAAACGTATCTCTGAAGATGATACAGCCCAGCAATTGCAAATCGAGGATGGGGGCCAGATTGACTGCGTCTTGCCCACTAACTCAGAGATTGTTTCAGCTAAACTGCTTGATATTTGCAATTCTGATGAGCTTACATTGGATGCTCTGCAAGAGAGAATCAACAG
>Ga0214478_100088_pt1 | contig 44555 bp, 34 predicted proteins | sample M1_20Mar14CPVII9_2_FD_178001 | JGI IMG/M metagenome (GOLD analysis project Ga0214478, IMG submission 178001) | Marine eukaryotic communities from Monterey Bay, California, United States - M1_20Mar14CPVII9sort6BwellD7 | ecosystem: Environmental > Aquatic > Marine > Unclassified | place: USA... | reverse complement strand
GAAGAAATCTTTGGATGCAGTGAAGAAAGGATATATGGGTGGGCTGATTACAAAAGATGAATATGCTAATACTTTACGTGCACATCATGAAAGACAAAAAGAAATGAAGAGTGACGAGAGGGACAAAGCTGTACTTCACTATGCATCAAGATAAGATGGGACAAAGATGACGTATTTAGCATAGCATGAGCTTCAGCTATCTTTAAACATAATCAGGTTCACGTGAGACATATTAGTTGCAAGGTTCTTCTGCCTCTACTTAGTATCTATTGCTTTAGTATGATGTAATATGCAAAAACTTGAGAGCTAATATCAATAGAAGGTACCATACTCTCCATCTCTGCCCTTTTGCTTCCACAAACATTTCTTAAAACTTCTGTCGCTGCCATCTCACACCGATGAGTGTAAAGTGTATTACTTAGACACTACTCACTAAACATACCGGGTATTTCCTATCGAGATGGAACCGGTGTAGCAATCGATACGAAAAAAGCTAAACATTACTTTGAGCTTGCAGCTATGATGGGGCATATACTTGCAAGGTATAATTGAGGGAGTGGAAGTGGATAAGAAAAAAGCAAAATACTATTGGGAACTTGCGGCTATGATGGGGAATGCACAGGCAAGGAATATAATCTTGGCTATTTAGAGCGGGAAGCTGGAAATCATCATCGAGCATTAAAGCACCGCACACTTGCAGCAAAAGCTGGTCATGAGAATGCTGTAAAGGCAATTAAAATTGGATTCACAAATGGATATTTTACAAAAGATGAATATGCAGATATTCTACGCGCCTATCAAAAGGCACAAGATGAAATGAAGAGTGACGAGAGGGACAAAGCAGCTAGTGAGATGCAGATTGCAAGGTTATACTAACGAGAAGAAGGTTATGTACAAAAGAAATGAAGAGTGATGAGAGAGAAAGAACTGCACTGCGGGGATAACAAGATGATGATAATCTCTTATCTATTATTAAGTACCTGTATTCAATAATTCTTTGTGCAGCATAGCACAAGTACACAATGACAAAGTGCGCAAGATTTGCTTTTGTTTTCATTCCGCGTGTAAAAATCATCTTCTTACAATACTAAACTCTCATACTTAGGTACACATATAAGTATCGAACAATGTGGACAATACTCGTGCTTATAGCATCATTGATATGTTGTATAGATGGCTGGTCAATACCAAAGCCGTCGTCGTCGTCATCTAAAAAGATATCAACAAGAAATGATTTCATACATAAATTCACATCATCAGCATCATTACTCCTTACGTCATCCACAATACCCCAACTAGCCAACGCAGCACCACCATTTGCAATAATGCAAGAGGAATTAGGATACTTTCCAATAAAAGATGACAACGGCGAAACATACATGGTACCATCCAAAATCAAACGCAAAAGCACAGATCAAGCTATTTCTCTTGCAAAATATCTCTCTTCTAAAAAGGGGAAGGGAGCAACAATGTACGGAGCATACTGGTGTCCACACTGTCAACGTCAAAAGGAATTATTCGGTTATGAAGCATTTCAATATATAAATTATATAGAATGTAGTCCAAAAGGCTACAAGAATAATTATACGTTGTGTATAAATGATGGTATAGAAGGGTATCCAACTTGGAAATTTAGTAATGCGGAGAGTGTAAGTGGTGAAATGGAATTAGTTGATATTGCTATGAAGAGTGGATATAAGGGTAAGTTTGATGATAGGTTAGAAAAGGTAAATGGCAGTGGTGTACCGCCAATTGGTGGTGGTGCTTGTGCTGAGTAGAAAGAGATGGATATGTTGTTAGATGTTAGAGTTGTGATAGAATAGATGTTTGGTATTGGGTTATAGGTTGGATGAGGATGACATATGGATAGTACATGATGTTGTAAGGTTGCAAATTATAGATTCATCGTCGTCACGGGGATATTTTATGGATTGATATGAGATACATACAGAGATTAGTACAGAGTTGCAATAGAGGAAGGGAGGATACGACATGATACGACAAGGGGAATTGACATAAGGATCGGAAAGAGTTATCATGGCAAAAGGCAACAACTGTCGGTATGCGTTACATTAAAAAAACAACATTGGTATAGTTATTATCATTCGATCTTGTCCAAAATCTTGTGGAGGTGGTAGTGTCTTAATCATAACATCAAATCATATCCATACACAAATCTACATCTCATACACATCCACACTTCGGTACATTTACAAATCACAAGTTGGTGACTTCTATTCAACGGCGGTATCATTATCATCAAAGTCGATACAGGCATGATCAAGCTGAGTTGCAATGCCCTCTACCTTACTATCCAACACTCGAACAAAGGAGATAGCCCAGGAATTGAAAGCATCGGCAGTAGACCTTACCAACTCGTTATTAGTACATTCCACTGCGGTCGATAAGGTCCCTGGTATCTCTTCTGATTCTGCTGATAGTATTCGTAGCTGTTTAGTACTCTCCATAAGCTCCTTCTCCTCGTCCAAAAGAGGCTTGATGTGTCGGATGAATGCATAAGAATTTGGTGCTCTGATATCACTGGGCGTATCCCCAAAACTCTTTCGGTACGACTCTGGATACTCCCGTAACAAGCGTACAATGATATCCCTGAACAATGGATGTACTTGATGAGATGAATCATGCATTAGAAGGAGATGAATTGGGAGATTTCCCTTTTCGGTCGAAGATTGAATAGATCTGGGGCAGTATGTGATGAGGTACCTGCAGATTATACTCATATTGTCTTCTTTGCGTAAGCCCAAACGAAGGCACACAATATGAAGTGGTGTCATCCCAGATAGATTCCTTTTCAGCATGTTGCTAGGGCACTGCTCAGCTATCCACTTGACGAGATCTACATCACAACGTCCTCGTCCAAATCTGAGAATTTTATGGAGAGGAGTGTTCTCTTCATCGTCTTCTTGTACGAGGGCCTGAGGATACGCTTCAAAGAATTGCTTGATGATTGCAGCAGTACATTCAGGAGTATCTTCCCTGCTGACAAACCGTTTAATCAGATCAAACACAGATTGTATTCCTGGTCCGTGATGTAGTACCCAGGGATACGTGGCTGCTATCCAAGGCATGAGTACACATAGTGATGATGAGGATATTATATTGATGGGGACATCTTCTCTACCACCATTTTCTAGCAATAAAAGTGCAGAAGGATCCAATTCAATCAAAAACTTAATGAAACTATCATCATCAAAAGGATTATAGTCACATATAAAGGAGAGAAGGGTCGATCCTGCTGCATAAATATAGGTGGAAGTACACCTCAAAAGAACTGGATTGGTAGTGACTTCGAATCGAATATGTTCTTTTAATACTCGAATATCTTCTTCTTCTGTTTCATCATTGACCAGTGCAATACGTTGTAATATTTCATTTAAGCGAGACGTTAACTCTGCTTTTTCCAGAGGCATAGGACTATCCATCTTGATGCGAGTTGTTTGTGTACTAACTTGGATGATCTAGTTATTGTGTATTGTTAGAAAGTTTCAGTTGTTGAGGTTCAAGGAATCATGCATGACCAGTGTCATGATCTCAATAATCTAGGCATTCAAATGTACTCTATTCATTGAAGACCGAAGCACATACAATACTAATCTAGTCTAACTTAGATAAGATGATACCAATCCTACTTTCCCAGCCGAGACTCTTCTGTTGATGTGAATGCCACTCCACTTCTACAATCACCTCGACCACCCGATCTATATTGTATGTATTCTTCAATACTCATCTTATTACCTTCTCCGCTCTCCTTCCCCTCACTACTCGTTCCTTCTAATGTAGTCGACACATTCTTGTTTGGATCGGCAAAGTATGCTAATGATATCCTAGGTACTGCCACAGCCTTTAACAATGTATCTTGAGGTGTGGTACTACCAATTGACGCTGGGCCAGCTACTCTATGCAGCGTTGCTCTTAACTCTTGCCGCGTCCATTCACTCAAGATTGATCCAATGTTAACAACTATCCCACCCTCTACATATGGTACAGCTTTCCATTGTTCGTCAACGTATGCTTCTAACCCACCTATTCCGTCATTCAATAGTAGTGTTAACGTGCCATAATCAGAGTGTTCTTTACATCTATTACCAGTACTTGAATCTCCTTGCTGATACTTGATCAATCGTAATGCATCATTATTTTCATTGTGTAACTTGACAAAGTAGTTGATATCCTTCATACTTAATCCAACCGCAATACACTGTAGCAGTATCCACTTTGTTTGACGTAATGCAGTATACCAATCTTGTAAATCCTGTCTACTTGTTGACTCGATTGAACCATCAGCTGAGATACTGTCTGTTCCCTCAAGCATGGCGTATTTCTTTGGATCAACTGGGTGTGTAATAACCTTTTCAGACGATGAATCTAAGAAGGATAATGCAGCTGACAGTGCTCGCTGTTGCAACTTCAAAGGCAGAAGATTTGTTTTGATGATCAGAAATCCACTATCTCGTAATGCAGATGTAACTGCATGAGATGTTGCCAATGCTGGATTGTTATTCTTGCCTAATTCTAACTCAACTAATGGGAAATCTTTACCGCTGATCGAGGTCAATGTAGACGGCATAGTAGACGACAAACCTATGCATATAGAGATAACAACATTCGTTAGGTTATCGTGTAATACAAATGCACACATGATATGCACATCGTCACACACCTTCAGACTCGCCAACTTCCATACCCAACGCTAAACTATACAATGCAGCAAATACTTTCACACCCTCCCTTTCTTGTAAATCATGCAATGCCTTCAACAATCCAACTCTAGGCAAAAGTACCTTTTCCAATCCACGATCTTTCTCACAACCTTCCAATCCATCATTCATAACTTGATTCGTATGTATCTTTCTATTCTGTTCTATACTCATATCAACTTCAATCCGTACTAATGATGCCGATTCATTCGTTAATCCTGGACTTAAATAACTCGCCGGTAATACTTTTGTTACTTTACCATTGATATATCCAGTCTCTTCTGTGAATTCACGTAGGGCTGCTGTGGATATATCTTCATTGGCATCAATTAGTCCTGCTGGTAATTCAATTGTGTATGCGTTTACTGGTGGACGGAACTGTTTCACGCAGACTATTTCATCTTGGAGGGGATTTGTTGGATTGTTTTTGAGTATTGCTAGTATAACTACCGCGTCTATCGAATCCTCTGTATATCAAATCGAAAGAAGAGAGAGTAGCAGAGAGATTAGAGCATATCTAAGTGCTTGCAAACAGCACCATGGATGAAACTATGCCACATATATACAATCCATTATACGCCGCAAACATAAGATATGATAACATGCAATCTAATATGTGCATATCTTATGCACAAACTTTCAACAATCATGCGTTGCAAATAGAATCGGCAATAAAGTATACCACATACACATCAATAACTTGCAATTCTACCCAAACATATAATATAATTACGTACCAGACTGCTTAGTAGTTCGTACAGCACGATCCCATTTCCTCAAACCATCATCTTTATCATTTTTAGTATCAGGTTCGACATGATATGATAAAGTTTCCAATCTCATCCAACGAGTTGTACCGACTGTTTCAGTTTTAGTAAAGTCTACTCGGGGTAGATTAGAGTCGTCGTTAGTAGAGGAGTTGTTGTCGTTAGTAGAGGAAGACATGGCTAATGAGAGGCTGATTTGTTGTTGATGTATTGAATGTAAAAATGATGGATGATAAAGATACCCAAATGCTGATGCCGCTGGACGGAGGAGGTAAGATTGTAGGGGTAGAGCAGCAATGTAACAGTGATATAGAAGAGATGATCGACGGCTTAGCACTCTGTTTAGACTGAATATATTCATAAGGGCGATTATTATGATGAAAGGAGAAGCGACTGGGAGTCTTTATGTCCAAATGATGCGGTATCCTTTCCATCACACCTACCGTACCTACCTACCTATCCCTCTCCAAGAGCGAGATGAAGAAGAGAGGTTCATCATCAATAATAAAATACATATACAACTAATATACTGTGGCGGTCGTGCAATATAAAGTTACGCTTATAATTAGGACCTAAACCCTCTGTCTGATTGCTGCTAAGACTTCAGCTGCTTCGTCCCTCTCATCGCTCTTCATTTCTTCTTGCCTCGCTTGGTAAGCACGTAGGATATCTGCATATTCGTCTTTAGTAATCAACCCACCTTTGAATCCACGCTTAACTATATCCAACGATGTCGTCTCTCCAGCCCTTGCTGCAATTAACCAATGCTTGAAAGCTCGATGATGGTTGCCTGCCTTGTTCTCTAATACACCAAGATTTTGCCTTGCTATTACATTCCCATTCATTGCTGCAAGCTCAAAGTAACGTTTCGCCTTCTTCTTATTCACTTCCACGCCCAATCCTTCATGATAGGAATCTCCCAAGTTGAAATATCCATCAGTATGACCAAGTTCTCCTGCCTTTAACCACAGCTCATGAGCCTTCACCCTATTTTGAGGCAAACCATATCTTCCGCTTGCATATACTCCAGCAAGAAAATGACATGCCTTTGCATTACCAAGTTCTATTAAATTGTTTGTCCTTTTAATTTCCTCTTCATCTGAACTTGGTCGCGGTGTCCTACAGAATGCACATAAGTCTGCTCCTCCACTCTTTACCATTGCATAAATACAACCCGTACAAATAAGTTTACCACAGCATGATTTGAACATACTTCGATTGCTATTTATTGGCAACGGTAACATGCATATTGGACACTCTTCTGGAGGTGGAGGCTCTTTGAATAATGCCTCTTCGTGTAACTCTGCCACCCTTTTTTCACATGCCTTTTTATGTTTCTTTCTGTGCTTCTTTTTACACGCTGCATTGCAATACTTCACCTGCTTGCATTTATTGCATTTATTCATATCACTACTAATTCCTTCCTTACCACAATTAGCACACGTTGACATATCGTTCATAGCCATACTGTTAATACTGCACTCGGTAATATTGTCGATATTATTTTGATCACAAGATGTGCACTCTTTTGTATTCGATGTCATTTCCCCACTATCGCCACTGCGCTGACCAATATTATCATCAGTTGTACTCATATTTTATTTTACCAATCCCAAATAAACACAGCGTCTATTTTGTATACTTATTCTGCTATTTAGACTGCTATTTAGAGGTACGTAGGGTGAACTACTATTGTAACCTCACAAATTTTTGTGCAATATGATAGAATATATGATATGTGTTTCTGTATGTGTGATGAGAGATATACAACAATGAAACCACCACCACTACTCAAAACGCCATCAACGATGTATTCACCGATGTATGCCTATTATAGATGTTGCCGATTATTGATATGCAGCGTTATGTAAAGAATAGATATCTTTGGTATCCTTTTTTATGAGAGTAGAAGTCAGAAGGAACCGCAACAGCAATAGGTAGGGCAATAAGCAGCCCACAAAAAATGGATGGATACAATTCAAATAGGTATTATGAATTGAAATTGAGGTCGACGTTATCAATCTTAAACTAAACTACTTAATAGATATTATTATTATCTATCTCTCCACCCTCTTCACCAGCTCATCATCTCAGGGTATGCTAAAAGTAGACACCAGATAGTTTCGGTAACGTCAATGTCAAATTTAAGACTATCGGGATCAAACGGTTGGTAAGTATCTGAATGAGGAGCATGATTATCCACCGGATCACGAACAAATTCCAAGAACAACTCAATCGGAAGTTTCCCGTCACTATTGCGTAATGCTACCGTTTCAACTGGCTTCTTCAGGAGCCACTTGATCAGGTCACAATTTCCCATCTCGCATGCTGTATGCAAGGGGTATTCGCCATACTTTGGGTCAGGAGCATTCAAGCAACCTTCATGTTTATCTGCTAGGAACTTGACAATCTCAACAGATCCACCACAGCAAGCTATTTGCAACGGATAGGTACCATCTCTAGTACTAGGCAAATTAAAAGCCTCCGGGTATCCATTGTAGATGAGCTTGACAGTGCCAAGCCGAGCTTCATTATACAATGAATGATGCAACGGAAGACGCCCACTAAAGTCATCCGTACTCATTAGACTGTGTTGCTGGGCAAATCGAGCACAGTTAACTTGGTTCTCCAAGAAAGTAATAAGCTTCGTGTTTCTTTGTATGATATCTGGATTATTGGGATCAGGAGCAAGATGAGCAGTCTCTTCTCTGATTAAATCAACAGGGAGAAAACCAGCTGCATTTGGTTTCAAGATTCCCTCTGGGTAAAGATCAAACAGATATTGTGCCAATCCTTCTTTGTAGCGGGTAGTACATGCCATGTGCAATGGCAAAGCTCCGTTGTTACTTCGTTGCCCTGGGATTTCGATTTGGGGACCGGAGACAATCTTTGATATACATTCGGGATCCACATCCAGAAGCACTTGGATAAGTTCCTTCCATTTATCTTCTTCGGGAACATAAACAACAGAATGAATTGGCAAGAACCCTTGCTGGTCCCTCATATGGATTCCCTCGGGATACAAGCTCAAAGATATTTTAATGCCTCTGGTTCCCTTGCTATATGAATTGGCAACTGATCACAGCCATCCTTTACTTGAACAGCTTCTGGATACGCACCAACCAGTACTTCACAAAACTTGGGTCCTTTCAGAGCACCAGCGGCTGAATGAAGAGGAAGACTACCCTCTGCATCATCTGTTTGATAAACAGAGTTTGGATAGGCATCAAGTAATAATCTCAACACCTTCAAGGATTCTTCTGTATCCATCTCTTCTATTGTTGCCACACATAGATGATGTATGGGAAGGCATTCCATTGTATCTTTATGATTAACAGATTCGGGCCATGCTTGGAGAAGAATACTGATAATCTCTGATGTGACTGTACCATTTGAACAAGCGAGATGTATTGGAATTTGATCATAACAATCTTTGTTATGGACTGATTCGGGGTATGCCTCAACAATGTACTGTACAATATCTTTCATTTTGCCAATATTCTCATTCCACATCATGGTCATCAGCGGCGTGCACTTGGTTTCAGAATCAGTTGTGAATAATGCACCAGGGGCTCGAGTTAATAATTCTTTCACAATTTTTAATTCAACATTCTTTTCTCTCCCAATATAATAACGAAGAGGAGTGCCCCCTATTGCAGTGCCATATCTAAATCTATCACATTCTTCCTCATGGCATATATGATAGAGGCAAACATTGACATCATTGGGACGGAGCCTTTCCAATATTAGACTAATTACGTCCCCTGGGCAGTTTTCATTAAAGCACGCCATGTGGATGGGAAATGCCGAAGACATGCATAGATCTTCGTTCACCTTATCCATCTCCAAACAAGTATTATATAGCTTATACTCAGCGTCTTTAAATACATCCAGAACATATTCAACGATATCCGCCGTAATATTCTCATTCAAAACCAACAGGAAAAAAAATATAGGTTCTTTAAAATCATCCAACGAGTTGGCTTCAAAGATATCCTCGGTCATTCGTTTCATCTCCTCCAATGAGAGAACATCAGAGGCACAAAATGTCTCAAAGTGTTTAATCCACCAACTTTTTTGATATTGTGCTTTATACTGACGAGAGGATAGATATTCGCCTTTCTGTTCTGCTCTTTCTAATGCCATGAAGTATATATCCGCTGCTCGTGCTTTACATGCCCGTTTATGTTGAGGACGGTGGGATATCTGACAGTCTCTATTGCAATATTTGACTGATCTGCATGCCGTACATGCCTTTAAATTATCCCCTGCCTTGCCGCATGCAGCACATGTATCCATGATGTTTGTGATTCTTTATTTGGTGTATGTGTATGTGTATGTGTACGTGTTTTTATTTTTATTCTGTTTGTGCAGATGTGTCCAAAATGTTTTGTATCGTTATTTGGTAATACCAATGAAAAGCAAGTTATAAACTAATGATGATCTAATATCGATATTCTCTGCGTACGAAATGTAATATATTGTTATCCAATCGTTAATGGTGAATGTGTGCATAATGATGTGATCAAATTTTGAGAGGATATTGCACTAATACTACTAATCGAAGAAGAATACCCTGATGACACGCACTGTTTCTTCTACTTCTCTGTAGTTGCTTACCGCTGATAACCTCCTCCTACACAATAATTTAAATGGTAAATGGAGATAGTATCGTAATACCTCGTAATACCTAGTAGAGTCGAGGCAGAAATGTTTTACACGTGGAATACTATGAATTTTTAATAGGGGAAAATGCTAGCACTGGTTGTGCACGAATAGAGGTTGTGTATGCTACAGCAATCGTCTCTTATGAAATAGCAGAGCATATATAAGACATAACAGCAAAGATTGTGATGAAATACAGTATTACTTTTTCATCACCTTCGTAAAAGTGATACAGCTTTGTCCCTCTCTTCACTTCTCATCTCTTTTTGACGCTTGTGATATGCACGTAGGATATCTGCATATCCATCTTTTGTAATACCACCTTGCGTAAAAACTTGCTTAACTATATCTAAAGAGTTATCATCTCCAGCCCTTGCTGCAATTATCATGTGATTCAGTGCTCGATAATGATTGCCAGCCTGTCCTTCTATGCAGCCAAGTTTGTATCTTGCTACTACATGCCCACCCATCGTTGCAAGTTCATAGTAGTGTTGAGCTTTTTTAACATCCCTTTCTACACCTCTTCCATGGTAATACGAAATACCCAAGTTGTAATATGCCTCGGCACATCCTAGCTCGCCTCCCTTTTGATATAAATCATTAGCCTTTTGATAATCTTGTGGTAAACCCAACTCTCTGCTGATATAACATCCACCAAGTATAGTGAATGCCATAGCATTACCCTTATCCATCAGCTTTTGTATTCTTTCGATTTCTTCTTTCTTTGTTGTATCCTGCGGTGTTCTACAAAACGGACACATATCTTTGTCTCCTTCACTCATCTTCATTGCAACAATGCAACCAATACAAATACGCTTCCCGCAGCAAGATTCAGTAATTGTTAGAGCCTCATGTACTGGTAAAGGTAATAAACAGATTGGGCATTCTTCAGGCTCTACCTCTTTAAATAACTTTTCATCATATAACTCTGCCACTCGTCTATCACACTTTTTCTTATGCTTTGTTCGGTGTTTCTTTTTACATGCTGCATTGCAATATTTGACCATGTTACATTTGTTGCATGTGTTCATATCACTACTATTACCCTCCTTGCCGCAATTGGCACACGTAGACACATCATTTAGGATAGCTATACTGTCTAAACCCTCGGTGATGTTATCGACATTATTTTGATCACATGTTGTGCACTCTGCTTTATTCGATGTTTCCTCGTCGCCGCCACCACCGCACTGATCATCATTATCATCGGTTGTACTCATATTTTATATATACTAATCCCAAATATATATTATATTAACTGTTTACCATTACCAAGCGATTTGATTGCAATAGATATTTTGTGCATATGATGTGTACAAAATTTTTGTTCTATTTTGCTGAGAGGATAAGTAATGATTGCTAATCGAACGATATCCGGACAACACTGCCAATATATACTACTGTTACTCCTTCTACTCCTCTTAGCTGTGCCGTTGAGCTACACCACCTCCTTCTACAATTAATCAATAAATATGTTGAGCGTTCTTTATGTCATTAGCGGTATCCTTTTTTGTACTAACATATATATTGTATTGGCGTGCTATGTGATTGATATAAGATCTGTACAATGGTAAGAGGTCTACGACAACGTACAACATCCAAACTATCCACTAACAGCAATAATAATGGAGTAGATATAGGCAACGGTACAATATTGCCACTCTCAAAACCTAACATAAAAAATACTAAACAATTACTACACAAAAATAGAAGACGAATGAAGAGACGTAAAAGAGGATGGGAATATCAGATCAAGTTTAGAGTAGTTTGTATTAATCTATGTACTTGTATAGTATTGATTGGTATTGTTGGTATATTGTATCATTATGAACCAAATCAGTTACCATTGAGTAAGTTAGTTAGACAAACATCATTGCAAAAGCAGCCCTCTCTTTCAACTACCCAACAACAACAACAATCAAAGATAGTATACAACTTTCAATGCACATCCAATCCAAATCAAAAAGCAGTACTAAATGATAACTATTGTGATTGTTTAGATGATGGTAGTGATGAACCTAATACATCGGCATGTTCACATTTGTTAGTTGGAAAGAAAGTGTTCAGTTGTGACAATCAACATCATGATGAACAGATTAGAGAGCAGAATAGACAACAGAAAAGTAGTAAAAGACGGTTGTTAGATAGACTTAGAGGAAAAATAGAGAATGCAAATCATGATAGTAGTAATGATAGAGGAGTAATGATATATACATCAAGAGTACACGATGGTATAATAGATTGTCCAAATCAAGCTGATGAGTTATGAACAGAAGAGTGTGAAGGTATAGAGAGATAGAGGAGGTTTATTTGCACACAATCCACTTTTCATACCTCGTACCTATAAGGTACTCTACTATACGAAACAAGCATTAGTTGACTGTATATATATAGTGCACATGCATGTCGTTTCTTTTCATATATCTCTACAAAGAGCCGCCTTCCTCCAAAAAGCACGAATCTTAAAACATCCAATTCCACACCAAAGTACACATTACCACATATCAGTATCAGTTTATATATTAGAGTTAGAACGGTCAGAACTGTATAGCAACTAGATGGAGATGTCAAAGATTAATCATAGGGACAAGGCACGGGAGGAATTGTGATCGAAGAGAGTGGTTGGCAGTATTGGCAGTTATAGATACACATGCATTAAGTATTGACAAAAGAAGTGCAGATACTGGACATACCAGAGCGCAGGAAGGAGGTGAAGAGTGATGCAAGGGATAAAGCAGGGGACGTGTTTGGCACGTGGGATGTGGATTGAAGAGAGTGGTTGGCGGTATTGGTAGGTATATAGATCATATTATTGACTAATGATAGTCTGTAGTTTAAAACATATATCGTATTATCTTAACAGGTTTTAGATTCATTTACAGACCTCGACCTTGATCATTCCTCAATCCTCTGACCAAAGCCGCTATGTCCCTCTCATTATTCTTCATTTCCTTTTGCCGCTCATGATACGCTCGTAAAGTACTTGCATATTCATCTTTTGTAACTAACCCCTTCATATTCATGAATCCTATCTTCACTGCATTTAGAGACTTCTCGTCCCCTGCCTTTGCTGCAATTATATAATGCTTCATTGCACGACGTTCATTGCCAGCCTGTCCATCTAAACAACCAAGATTATGCCTTGCTGGCACATATCCACTCATAGCTGCAAGCTCCCAATAGTATTTGGTTTTTTTATTATCGACTTCCAACCCTCTTCTTCCTTCGTTGTAGGCCTGGCCTAAGTTGAAATATGCACCAGGACATCCTAGTTCTCCTGCCTTGAGATACAACTCAATGGCCTTCTGATGATCTCGTGGTAATCCCCGACTTCCAGTTGCATAATACGCTGCAAGTAAAAAACATGCCTCCGCATTGCCCCTATCAATTAGCTTCTTTGTTCTTTCTATTTCCTCTTCGTCTGTGTCTGGTGGTGGCTTCCTACAGAAAGGACATAAATCTATACCTCCTTCACTCACCGTCATCGCATAAATACAACCATCACATATGCGCTTTCCACAGCATGATACAATAGTCGTTTGACCAGCAGATAGTAGAGGTAACATGCATATCGGACACTCTTGAGGCTCTACCTCTTTGAATAAAGCTTCTTCATGCAACTCCGCCACTCTTCTCTCACATGCCTTCTTGTGTTTTGATCTATGTTTCTTTTTACATGCAGCGTTGCAATACTTTACCTCCTTGCATTTGTTGCATGTATTCATATTATTACTATTACCCTCTTTACCACAATCAGCACACGTAGACACATCATTTAGGATAGCTATACTGTCGATACCCTCGGTGATGTTATTGACATCATTATTTTGCTCACATGATGTGCACTCTTTTTTATTCGATGTTTCCCCGTTGCCATCGCTGCTACCACTGTACTGTTCATTGTTGCCATCGGCTGCACTCATATTTTGTATATACCAATCCCAAATATGTTATGAATAATTTACCATTACCAAGCGATTGATTGCAATAGATTGATTGATGTGTAAAATTTAGCCTTCTTCTATTTTGCTTTTACTCTGAGGGGTACTAATTACTGATAACTAATCGGAGGACGATAACCAGATAATACGTTATATCACCTACTTCCTCTGTAGCTGTGCCATTGAGCTACGACCACCTTCTACTACCATAATGGCCTACCTGACTGATTGTACTTATTTCTTTTGAAAGCGGTATCCTTTTTAAATCATGATTTTGCGTCTGAATTATGCGATCTGAACAATAGTAAGAGGTCTACGACAACGTACAACATCCAAACTATCCACAAACAACAACAATGGAGGAGGAGTAGATATAGGCAACGGTACAATCCTCCCACTAATAAAACCAAATGTAAAAAATGCTACAAAATTAATACATAATAGACGGCGAATGAAGAGACGTAGATAAGAGGATGGGAATATCAATCAAGTTGAGAGTAGTATGTATTAATCTATGTACTTGTTGTATATTGGTTGGTATTGTTTGTATGTTGTATCATTATGAACCGAATAAGTTACCATTGAGTAAGTTAGTTAGAGCATCATTGCCATTGCAACAAGCCACCTCTCTTTCAATTTCAACTACCCAACACAAACAACAGCAATCAAAGATAGTATACAACTTTCAATGCACATCCAATCTAAATCAAAAAGCAGTATTAAATGATAACTATTGTGATTGTTCCGATGGTAGTGATGAACCGAACACATCGGCATGTTCACATTTGTTAGTTGGAAAACGAGTTTTTAGTTGTGATAATGTTGAGATTGGTATACCAAATAGTAAGCAGAATAGTAGACAGGATAGTAGAAGAAGACGTTTGTTAGATAGACTTAGAGGAAGAATAGTTGATAATGCAAATCATAACAGTAGTAGTGATAATAGAGGAGGAGTAATGATATATACATCAAGAGTACACGATGGTATAATAGATTGTCCAAATCAAGCTGATGAGTGAAAATGGTAATCCACTGACATATTTGAGATAGATCGATTGTGTAGTACAATATAAACGTCCGTCATCTAGCACGATATCGTACAAAACATCAAAACTCGACTGTCATCTACCTACCATATGAGAGTTTTCTACAATCGAACGGTGTAGATGTCAGATGTCACGGAAGGGCAAACAGGCAGGGTGGTGTCATGGGCTTGAGAAGCAGAATTGAATGGATGTTGATGAGAGCGTGACACAGAGATATCCATTCTACATACGATAGATGCATTACAAGTATCCTCGTATCATTAGAAGTAGAGATTAATTACTTTACGATCTCTATTTTACAATTTTCACTCTTCGTCATATTCCCAAACATATACAGCGCCCACGACAAAGTTGGCACAGGAATGACTTTATATTCTCTTCTAATATTCTCTCTTCTACATATAACATATATCAAACAGGCATCAAAAAAGAAAGATGGTAGTATCTACCAATACTCTGTTGTCAACATCATTTCTCTTCGTCATTACTCTCTTAAATTAGCTCAGTAGCCAAGGATTCCTCGGCTTTACCCTGTTTAAGACTAGTCTTTCCACGTTTATCACCCTTGGTCTTGGCTAGTTTAGATGACTTTGTAAAGGTAGGGCTTTGAATGGGGCTAGACGTAGGAGCCGACTGAATATCAGATGATAGAGAGAGTGGAGACGCATATATTAGATGACATAAGATGTGAGCAAATGTAATTTTAGGTTTCAGATCTTACCGATGGGTTAGATGTTGGAGCAGACTAAGTATAAGATGGTATAAAAGAGACATATATTAGTATGACATGACATGAACAAATGGTGGTTTCAGATCTTCTTACCGTGGGTGGAATAATAGTGGTAGTGGTTGTACTAGATGTGACTGTACTACTAGAGGTACTGGTCGATGTTGTAGTAGATGTAGATGCTATGGTAGTAGCAGCTTGGGTAGTAGTCTCAGAGGTTGTTTGTTGAGTAGATGTTGTTGTTGCAGCAGTCGTTGTGGGCTCTGTACAAGCAGACTGTATCATTTAGGAGGTGAGATATATTACATGAACAATAAAACAATGACTTGACATATTGACACTGACAAACTGCTTACCTCATCGTAGTCAGGACAACAAAATTGATCAATAGTGAATTCATAGACACATGCAGAAGGCTCGGTAACAGTAATCGTTGCCGTTGTTAAACCACCAGGAGTACAATCAGTCTGAATATTTGTAAAAGTGACTTTACCACTACGAGGGGTAGTTCCACTACATAAATCACCTCCACCAAATTGTATTTCTCCACACTCATCTTGCTTAAAGTACCTAATCCATATATACAATCTCCATCATCTTGTGTGAATTCAATATCAAGAGGATTAGTGGTGATTTGAGCAGTGTATAACCCGACATCGTCTACTAAAGTAATGGGTTGTGTTTCACCCGCAAGCGCCGTCAATAAAGAAGTAATACAGCCACCCGCCTCCGGAGTACTAGTGGTAGCAGCTTCGCTAGTAGTTGTACCTGTTGTTGTGGCAGCCGTAGTCTATGAAGAGGTATTATTTGGTTAGCTATTGATATAAAGACGAAGAGGTATAGATGCCTAAACACAAAAAAGTACACATGATGTGCCGATCATTTCTTACCGTTGTCTCCTCAATGCAGCGCTTTTCGATTGCTTCCCACAATGGATTGGATGATTCTTCTCCCCGATTATTGAATGATTCTCCCCAATCGACAAGAGATCTAGCTCGTCGACACAATGGATCGAGGAGACGACGAGATCTTGACCTGCCATTGTTGTTAACCGCGGCAGCATTTTGCAGCGAACTGCTAATAATAATGCCGATGGTAATGAAGGATGATAATGATGCTTTCATATTGTTATAATGTATGCAGAATTAATTGATAATAATTGACTATTGCAATAGTGATACAATAAGGGGTCATAGCAAGGATGAGCAACTCAACGGATCAAATATTCTTTGTTTTCGAAGCGTTGGATCGCTCATCTGTGGCGACAAAACGGACTTATATCAACTAGCTTTTTATTGTGCAGACACAGCAAGCGTACAGCAATCAGCTTATGTACAGCTATTGTATCCTAATTTGACATCAGTGTTCTCATTTTCTGGGATTGCTATCCCACATTGGTATCCCCGTTGCAAGAATAAAACGTGCACACACAGACAATTAATGTTTGGGAAGAGACGCCAGCTACGCTGTGTCTGATACATAATTGAGGTAGTGGTACTAGCCGCTACTATCCTCCTTCTCTTCCTTAACGATGAAGAGATCAAATCAAATCATACTCTACATATTGTTAATTACCACAATAATTATAGTTTTGCAAAGTTTCTCCATAATATCAATAACAACAACTCACAAAACAAATGACCATCGTCGGTCATTAAACAGTGAATCGATATCGACATCGTATCAATATCAATATAATACATTAGAGAATACACAATATACTGAATATACAAATTTGCAATCGTTAGGTAAGATATATGTAGAGCTGTGTATTGATAATGCTGTTGGGAGTGGCGCTGAATAGTTGACACAAGATGTGAGCTAATAGCTATGCATCTTAAACTGTAGATATATGCTTTTGCAATTCGGCATATATATGGAAGATGAGACGGGTCATATCTTTGCAATTCGATTTATACTTCATGTGTTCATATTTCATCTCGTTTCTCTTCCCATAGCTGATATAGATACATTAATTGAAAGTAATGCACAGGCAAATGTTAATAGAGAGCAATGTAAAAGGTTAATGATTTATATGCCTGATAATTATTCAGATGTAAGTTCTTTTGTTATTGAATATAGTTCTTTCTTATACTTATGGTATATGTCTATTGACTTTGGGTCTTTTGTACATATATCATATGCTCATACTCTCATCTTCTTTCTCTCATTATTATACACAAACTATAGCATGGACATGGATCACAAATCAATCGATATATAATGAGTATAGTAACGGCAACATATCTAAATAGAGCATTATTACTGTTGGAACCACCACTAGATGGTCGTTCAAATCATTATGAAGGCGGATCACAGTTTGGCTGTCCGATTGATGCCTTCCACGAAGCAATGAATCAACAAAGTTATACAATAGGAATGTCATCAACAACTGAACAAGAGGCAATACTATCATCATTAACGTCTGATGCACGAAAGTCCAAAGTAAATGAAGCACTACTGTATAACAACTTTCCATTAGGTTTCAGTAGGCTAATCCAACATCCTACATGGTTATCACATAATTGTCCAATACCAAAGTATTGTAGTGACGGTCGATTGAAATGGCCAGGTGGTGATAAAACATACCAATATAAAGATTGGAAACGATTGTACAATTCCGGTCTACGAAAATTGGATAAGAATTTTAAAGAATGGACATGTTATAATGAAGATAGTAGTCATTCGAATGTGGTTGTTACAGCGGCTCCTAAACGTGGGTTGTCTGGCTATTTCCATTCACATGAAAAGAATATGGCTAAAGGTGATCCATATACGTCATGGGCAACTAATTTAGGTGCTACGAATCATGAAGCAGAGATATTTAATGCTATACAATCGGATAGTGGTAACATGAAGGAAGTCTTGCCATATCTACTTGGATTGTTGAATAAGGCAGGATTTTTAAAGTTACAACCTTGGATTGCTAGAGATGTACAACATTTTCTAATGTCGTTTGATTTACCAATGGATCAAGAATACTCGGCTATACATGTTCGAAGAGGTGACAAGTTAGAGAAGGAGGCAGCAAGATATGTTCAGCAATACTGGCGAGTAAAGGGATACAAGTACCCCTACCCAACAGACTATGTACCGTTTGAACAATACTTGAGTAAGTGGGATGGACCAGAGGTATGTGAATTGAATCAACGAGGAGTCTATAAGATTATACGGCATAATGTATACATTGCTACCGATGACCCAATAACTGTCAAGCAAGAGATTGCCGATTTGGATACAAAGCATATCAATGAGAGAACTATAATGTGGAACAATTGTCATGAATTGACCTTCTATTTTAATCCGACTGATGCTAGTGCATTTCATCTCAATGGAGAAGGAGAGAAGGGTTTCACATCGAAAGGTGAATGGGATAAGGAAGACAATTGCTTCGATAGGTATCATAGAAATATTGCAAGTGTTACTGATATGATGATACTGGCCAAGGCGAAGACCTTTATTGGTGAATACAATAGCAACTGGGGTAGAGTTATACAAGCTGTTCGAGTACGGTTGAATGACAATATGCCCATACCACCAAGTGATACAAATGAAGATGTCATGGCTAGTATTAGACAAAACAATATGATACAGTATGGCACAGAAAGTTTTACGAGAACACTTGATATGCGTATCGCTTGGGGGCCAATAGCAAATGGACTTCATTAACTTTTAGTTGTGAGACGATATACACTTTCAAATGATATATAGCAAGTGTTCTAAAGTATCTGTTTATTGCTGCTCAGCCTCTTCTTGTTCCAATGTCTCGAGCTCCTCGGCTAACTCTAACCATTCCATCTCTTTCTCTTCTACCTCCTCATTAATCTTTTGAAGCTTCTCGGTCAAGTCCGCTAATACAGTCCAACCTTCCTCGGAACTGTTGTCTATTTGACTTTGCAACTCTACTGCCTTTGCTTTGAGTTTCTCAGTTGCCGGCTCAATCTTCCCTAGTTCTCGTTTCATCTTCTTTATGGCATTCCGTCTCTCGTTTCTTTTCTGTTTGTCTTCTTTGTAATTTACCTTCTTATCACCCAATGAGTTAGATTGGGATTGATCCGAGGCATTCTCTTGTTCTACTAGACATTCGGCATAATCTGATAATGTACCTTGATAATCTTTCACCACACCATTACCCTCAAAGACGAATAGATGATCAGTTACCTTATCCGTGAATAGTCTATCGTGGCTCACAATTACTAGTACCCCCTTATAATTGTCGAGATATCCCTCGAGTGCACGAAGTGTATCCAGATCAACATCATTAGTAGGCTCATCCAAAATTAGAAAGTTTGGTCTCTGATAAGGAAGAGAAGAGTGTATATTAGCTTCTATATACTATAAGGTGTACATGGAAACGATAGAATCACAAACACATACCTTTGTGAGGACATTTAACAGCTGGAGTCTTCTTCTTTCTCCACCTGAAAGCATACTGACACGCTCATTCCATCTCGGCCTCGGAAACTGGAATGTTTTAAGCTAATATATCATATATATGGGGGTGGATATAAGATATGAGCATTTTAGTACACCATATTAAGAACAACCATATACTAAACTTACCAATTTCATTGCCTCACTGGGTGCCTCTGCCATACTCATACCAGGAGTACTAGATTCGACACGTTCTTTGACAAAGTCCAAGACCGACTGTTCTGGATTGAGGAAAGGTATTCCTGGAAGATGCGCGTTATTATAAGTAAAGAAGTGAAAGAGAGATGATTATAACTACTGTTAATGCATGTGGTTTGCAAAGACAATCATAATGGAAGTTCAAACAAAGTAGCCGGATCATCGACTTCATATTGAGTACACGAACTCGAAAGATCAACAATACTAACGCGGACTTTCCCATTTGGTCATACTTTCCAAAGACAACCGTCTCACCAGGTTCAATTGTACCCGTATCTATACTCTGATCTCCGACTAAGGCATTGATAAATGTAGACTTTTGATATTTGTACACAAGATATGTACAGGTTAGGATATGTATACGAAGATAGACATAAAGAAGAAGATACCAGCAGCTGTGATCAACTCACCTTGCCTACTCCATTTCTTCCAACAATCCCTATTCTATCTCCTTTGTTAAAATCATATGAGAAGTCATCTAGCATCTTCTTATCACCAAAGCTGAGTGACACATCTCTCAACTATTATACAAAGTAGCAAACATGATTATTAGAAAAGAAACATATCATATGTGCATCAACTCAGGGTATACACTAATCCACATAGCACACGTACCTTTAAGATATTACCCCCAAGTCTTCTCTGTCCCTCATCACTCAATTCTAACGTTGGGTCGACTATTCTCGGCTTCGTTGACTTTTCTAATTTGTAAAACGCCTCCTGGCGAGCATTCTGTTTAGTCTGTCTACCCTGTGGCTGTCGTCTCATCCACTCCAACTCCTTCTTGTATTTTCCTTTTGCAACCTTAATTGCCTGATCTTCATTCGCCAATCGTTCTTCCTTGCCTTGTAGGTATGTTGAATAACTACCACTATATTCATAGAATGATCCGCGATCTAATTCCAAAATAGAATTGCAAACTTCTTCGAGGAAGGCACGGTCATGCGTTACTGTTAATAAAGTAATCTTTCTCTTCTCGTTAATCAAATCACTTAACCATCGTATCGCTGCCAAATCTAAATGATTGGTAGGTTCATCTAATATTAGAACATCCGGTTCTTTTACTAATGCAGCAGCCAAGGCAACACGCTTCCTTTCACCACCACTTAAACTACTTAAAGGTTGATCTTCCAAATGACGAACACGTAACTTTGTTGATACTTCCTCGGCTTTTGTTAATACCGCCCATCCATTAGTGTTATCCATTTGTGTGGCCGCATTTGCAAATTCGTCAGGATTTGTATCAGCATTTAATGATGCTAATCGATATTTTCGTACTGTTTCGTATACTGCATTGATTGAGTTGCTACTACCTCCTCCACTATTGTTACTGTTGATTTCGGTAACACCCAATAAAGCATCGCTAACTCGTATATCAGATGGAGATGGTGGTTCTTGTTCTACAAAGGCAACTGTAACATCCTTTGGACATTCTACTTCACCTGAATAGGGGACATTATCACGTGCTTTACCGGAAGAATTGCCACATGCTTCTGCTAGTATACGTAGAAATGTTGATTTACCACATCTGCATTGTTTCGATTGAGAGAGTTACATAACATAAGAATAGAGTATAGTTAGAATAGATCTGCAAACTAACAAAAGAAGAAGAAGACGTACCCATTCCGTCCAACTAGACCAACACGTCCACCACGAGGTAAGTTATATGTAGCCGATTGTAATTGATATGTATCTCCACCATCAAATGTACATGTTAATTCACGAGCTGTAATTGCTGGTCTGTATAATGATGTGTATAAAGATAGTGTAGATTATGTGCATATCATGTGAGCAAAATGTTATTCACCACATACATGCACAAACTCGAATAATACACAAACATATCATAGATGCATATAAAGAGACAAACTCACGGTCCAGAGAGAGTAACAGATGCAGTCTCGACATCACCCTCGACAATTGATGATTGCAAAAAACTTCTTGATGATACTCTCGATTGTGTTGATGGTTGATTTCTTACATTGCTACTCGCTACTCGCCGCCGTGGTAAACTTGCAATTTTAAAAGAACATACTACGCTATTATGCAATAATAGTGCTAGTACTATTATATTGGTGATTGATAGCATTGTCATCCTAGAGTAGTAAATGACGCAAAAGTAACAATCAATTTTCACAAAGGGGATGGAGTATCCAGAACTGAGTTTTCAATAAGATGAAAACTTGCAATCACATATTTGGATAATCGGCGTAATAGTGCCTATTTGACAGATTATTAAAGATATATTGACGGTCATATCACGATAGTCCATATCATTATTTAGTGTTTTGTAATTGGGGGTATCGGCGGCGGTATTACAACGCTAATATACTCAACAAAATAAGAGCAGATAAGAGCCTTGATGAAAATTTTAAGCACATCATAACACTAAAAATATAACCATATTGGATATATCGATATATTTTACACTTCGTACAGAGAGATTATTACCCTTGTATCAGTTATAAAGTTCTTTTGTAGTGATACCGATCAGTCTGCTTCGATTCATAAATACAACAATTTTGAGCATATCATATGCACAAAAATTAATTATGGAATCTACGGCTACTGATAAGTGTGCTGCGTGCGGCAAGGAAGGAGGTGATAGTTTAAAGGCATGTACTGCATGTTTCATGGTCAAATATTGCAATAGGGATTGTCAGATATTGCACCGGAAGCAGCATAAGAAGGAATGTAAAAAACGAGCTGCAGAGTTATATGATGAAAAGTTATTCAAAGAGGTAGAGCGTGAGGAGTGCCCTATCTGCTTCCTCGTTCTTCCACGTTTGGATAGAACGGCATTCCAAATATGCTGTGGTAAGAGGATATGTGATGGTTGTAGGTATGCAATTGAAGAGAGTGAAGGAGGAAAAGATTTATGTTCATTTTGTCGGACACCTTATGCAATTTCGAATGAGGAGGAAATAAGCAGAGTTAAAAAGCTAATGGAGAAGGGCAGTGGTGGAGCATTTGATATGTTTGCAGGGTGGTATGCTCGAGGAGTGATGGGAATACCACAGGATTGGGCTAAGGCTAATGAATTGTGGCTAAAGGCCGCCGAGCTTGGGTCTACACTGGCATATTACAACTTGGGTATTTCCTACGAAAACGGGCAAGGTGTCGAAGTGGACAAGAAGAAAGCAAAACACTATTATGAACTCTCTGCAATGAAAGGAAATGAAGTGGCGAGGTACAATATTGGCGTTGAAGACTTTAATGCAGGCAAACTCGAACGAGCATACAAACACTTCATAATTGCAGCAAAGGCAGGGGATGAGAAGTCTTTGGAAGCAGTCAAGAAAGGATTTATGAAGGGGTTAGTTACAAAAGAGCAATATGCCAATGTATTACGTGCATATCATGATAGGCAAAAGGAAATGAAGAATGATATGAGGGATGCGGCTGAACGATTCAGATTGGCGACGAACATTATATAAAGAATGATATTGGCTGATAAGGTACTATATCTAGAACCTGATATGATATACACTTGTCACTTGTCTAACAGACTATAACATTAGTATTAGTCAAAATATTTATCTATACCTGCCAATACCGCCAACCACTCTCTTTCACAATCTCCTCGTGCCCCGTGCCTTATCCCTATCATCGCTTATTACCTCCTTTCTACGCTCTGATATGCCCGCAGGGTATCTGCATACTCTTCTTTTGTCACAAGCCCAACTTCATTCTCATACACATCCGTAACAGCATGTAAAGCTTCCTCATGCCCAGTCTTTGCTGCAATTATCTTATGCTTCACTGAACGTTGACGATTGCCGGCCTGCCACTCCATACCGCCAAGATTATATCTTGCAAATACGTTCCCATTCATAGCTGCAAGTTCCCAATACTTCTTAGCTTTCTTCATATCCAACTCTACCCCTCTACCACAATAATAAGCATTACCTAAGTTGTAATATCCTGCGGCACACCCAAGCTCTCCTGCTTTGAGATATAACTCGTTAGCCTTTTCGGTGTCTTGCGGTAAGCCATAGTCCCCTCTTTCGTAATATGATGCAATCTGATTAAATGCGTTGGCGTTACCATTATCCATTAGGTTCTTTGTTCGACTGATGTTCTCCTCGTTTGAATATGTTGTCGGCGTTCTACAGAATGCACATAGATCCTTTCCTTCACTCATCTTCATTGCACGAACACAACCCATGCATATGCGTTTCCCACAGCATGTCTTGAACATTGAGGTTTGATAACCGTCAATTGGCAATGTTAACATACATATTGGGCACTCTTCACGCTCAATCTCTCTGAATAACTTCTCATCATACAATTCAGCAGCTCGTTTTTTACATTCCTTCTTGTGCTGTCTACGGTGGGATATCTGACAATCTCTATTGCAATATTTCACCATAAAACATGCCGTACATGCCTTTAAACTATCGCCTCCTTCCGTGCCACATGCAGCACACTTATCAATAGCAGTTGCAGACGACATGAATATTTACACTTTGTTGGTATATGAAAATCGTATCTCTTGCTAAGCGTAGGGGGATAGAATATAGCGCTACTGTCTACCAAACTACTGCTACTAATCAAATATAGATTTAGTAGAAACTGATCTAATGAACAATACTTTCATGTAGAACTGAGTATACTATTGCAATAAACCAATACAGATGTTACTAGTTTTTGTGCATATGATGTGTTCACAAAATTTATTTTTGTGTATTTATTGGTTATAACTTTTTGTAGGTGACGGTGCCCATAAACAACACAATAATACACAACTACTACTACACACCAACGATACGGGATATGATATGCTCAGTAGTGTATTGTCCACGCACTGAGAGAGGAGACAATAGACGAATGCAAAGCCTGTGTGTTGTGTCTAACATCTTAGGGCTGACTTCCTCCTCGTACTGAGTTGGCGATCAAACGATTGAGGGTGAGAGAGAACAAAAATGAGGTCTTCCTTCACTTATGTATGGCGGCACAATCAAGTTCAACAAAGGTCGACTTTCTCCTTATACATAGGAATGTATATTGATATTGTGATATGGCGCTTGATATAGTGCAGCAGCAAAAAGCAAGATATCGAAATAGTTAGTTGCAATATACAAATTTACACAACTATTGCAACAGAACAAAAGTTGAGCTCTCTCTTGATGACTTTGCAATATATCAAATCAATACAGCCGGATAGTACAATGATATATAAACAGTATATATGGTAATACTAATATAATAAACTATAATGCCGTGGAAGAAACAAATCTCAAACGGTAAATGGCACCTTAATAATAATTATGACGACGAGTCGTTACATAATCTCATCTCTCCCAACAATAACGTGTCATCTTCTTCGAGTAATAATATTGATAGTAATGTGGATGTACTATCAAGTAATATGCAAATGATGTCATTAAGCTCACCGGGTACAATTACCAATATCATACATGGCGTAAAGCCTTCTACTGTTGCTGTTGTTTGTGATAATAGTTTGAGATTAGATGCCGAGATTGTTACAGAAGAATCAAAAGGCTATGTAGCAAAGAATATTCCAAACAATAAAGAGATGAGAATTATACGCCGAGTTAGCGTATCAAATAGTAGTAATAGCAGTATATCAAGCAGCTCAAACGAATCAACAACAGCAATTATATATGAAACTATTGATGATATAATATGTCAAATTGAGAATAAAGATTTGGTTACTAGTTATAAAGTTGCTTATCAGATACAGAAGAATACGGAGAAGAAGATACAGCAACTAGACAAAGATGGAAAAGAGGAAGAAGATAGTCATAATAGTGGTGAATTGACTAAAAGCTGTAGTAGCGGCAGTATTGACCAAGAATGTATATCATCACCAAGTGGTAACATTCACACAAATGCATTAAACAAATTTCTATCAAGTCCATCACCAACAAATTGGGAATTATTAGTTAGTAGTATGAAACATAGGTCTCAATCTCCTTGGGGTGACGGTGAATTTGCAGTTATTAATGTAGAAGGGAATGGAGAAGAGGAGGGTAGTATTGTATCGGAATTTGATGATTCCATTGAGGAAAATAGGTATGCATTTATTAGCAAATATCTCAAGCAGCAGGCAGATGATAGTGACAGGGTAGAGATCGAATTGTCTACCACAGCCGGGGAAGAAGGGGACGTCGAGGAAGGAGCAGTAGTAGACTCGTCTACAATCGAAGAAGATGAGCCGCTACTTGTTAATGCCGCCGATCCCGAGAATGATGAAACACAGGTTGGGATAGAGGCAGCAACCAATAATGAGGAGGCTGCGGATGAGTCTTCTCCTAATACTATAGAAGATGATTCAGTGCATATGGAGGCTTCTACTGTTGATGAATCTCCTCATATAGACGAGGGGATTTACAAGAAGTTAACAAAGAGAGATATAATCTACCAATCGATATCCATGTGCAAGACAAAGATAAAATCCCTTACTCGACAGTGCCGAGGATACAAGAAGGAGAGCTATTCAATGATACCTACGTCAAATATATATGCAGGCGGTTACCATAACAATGCATCTATACAACGATTACAACTACCATCATCTGTAACAATCATAAACCACTATGCATATAATGGTTGTCCTAATTTATCGGATGTTGTATTGGGTGATGGGATAGAGGAGGTTGGAGGGTTTGCCTTCTCCTCATGCCGGGCATTAGAACGTATCAATATCCCATCGACTGTATCATCCATTGGTCGTGGTGCATTTCAAAACACAAAGTTATCAAGTATAGATTTACCTGACAGTATCGAGAGTATTGGTGAAGAATGTTTCAGGGAGTGCCGCCATCTAACAAATGTTAGAATACCGCCATTGGTCAAAGATCTACCAAGGCGAGTGTTTGAGCGCAATTCATTCATGTTTAGTGTTGACGTACCAGAGGATGTAACTCATGTCAATATTACATGTTTTGACGGTTGTGCCTCGTTAAGGAATATAGCCTTTCCGTCCAATGCAATATTATCTGGAGTGCAGTTCATTGAGTACGAAGATGCCAACGATGTTCTTTGTCATCTAATCATGAATTGCAAAGACTTGAAAGAAGCGTATGATTCAATGCCAGCACAATTCAAATTACAACCAATCAGGAAGGCATTAATGAAACGATTTGATGGTCTCCCAATACATGAGATACTATATTACCAATCATATTATCTATTAGAAACGGTACTTAAACGGCTCTATGAGGCAATGAATCAAAAGAGGACAAACAGAGTATTGAGTACTACCTATCAAGGACTGTTAGGGATTGATTGGCTGGGTATGACTCCTCTTCACATATTAGCATGCTCAAAACGACAAAGTATAGAGTTGTATCAAGTCATTGTTGAACAATATCCACAGAATCTCATCACTAAAGATAAGTTTGGTGCCGAGCCGATACTTTACGCCATATGGGGATCAGCACCAAGTGAGATTGTACAGTTTTTAGCAGAGAGTTACAAATCAAAGCACCCCGACTATGAATTAGATTGGTATGGTATGGTAAGAACATTAGCTAAAGCCCCATCAACACTGGTTCTGCACATACTGTTTGATATCCAAGACACTTACTTCCCCGACCAAAAGATTAGAAGATGGAAGAGTCTAATGGAAGAGATAGCTTCCAATAAGGGTGTTTCGGCAAAAGTTTTTAGATTCGTCTCCCGCCGTATCATATCATTAAGAATAGACCGTATAGGATTGAAAAGAACGACGCGTATCCATGACCAGATTGATGCTATTCCTGATCATGCATGTAGTTTTTATAGGAGGACGATGCACGTGCCTCCTATATTCTCCAATTTGGCCATATATGAACATGATTATCAAGTTTTAAAGGAGGTAGTACCAGTGTTGGAATTTGCAGTATGGAAGATTAAGGTTGGTAATGAAGGAGCATCAACATCACTCTCAAGGAGAGTGTGTCGATACAACTGTGGAGCAGATGTAGTTATTGGTCATGTGCTTCCATTTCTATTACACGAGGACTTATGACTTGTTGATATAGTGCGGCGGTGAATGTAGTATATAGTTTAGCAACAATAATTATTAGATAGGATAATCGATATGTAAAACGTGTATAACAAGCCAAGCCAATGTCCAATCTCCCAACCAAGATAGCTATACTACTATGACTCTACTCTTCTTCTTCTTCTTCTGTCCATACGGTATCTAGTCTAGAAACTAATGTTTCCTTTGATCCATCAACATCCATTCCTAACCTAGAAAGACTTTTCCTTAACTCACTCACTGATAACTTTGATGTCCCATGCTGTTCAGCCTTGCTTAAAGTATTATACAAGGTTGTCATAACTTCTTCCATCAACCTTGGACATTGTTTCAACTTGCCGTACGACTCAGTCTTCAACACATCCTTGTACCATGCCACAAAGTAGCTTAATGCATACTCTTTAAGCAACGGGCAAGTTTTTGAATCAGCATATTGAATCCATTCAGCCACATTATCAACATTGATGGTGTCACCCTTCCTACAGCTACGAACTATGGCAGCTTCAGCTGCCATCTTTAGACCAACAACATCATACCTATCACATGCATTGAGAATTTGTATTCCGTATTTGAGCAGATGAGTATCCCCTGGTGCATTCCCCCCGTATAAAAAGTTGAGGATTTGTCTAAAAACATCTGGCGTTGTGTCTTTTATGTGAATTGGAGACTCTCTGCTTGATCCACCGATGCATAATGTAGCTAATACTGATGAGTTTGCTTTCAAAATCAACTTATGGGCACTAATAATCTCGCCATCTACGTTAAAGAATACGTCTTTATATCTTCATCACTGTCCAATAACCTCAACATGTTGCGTCCAAATGGATTCGTCGGAACATGAATTGGAAGACCGCCTTGATATTGAATAACGGCCTCAACGATGAGAGCACCATAAACAAGCATTTTCTCCAACTTCGGCCACTTTGGAAAATCAAAGTAGTCAAAGTCAGCAGCAGCGTCGTTGTATTCATATGTTTTCGTATGTATGTTGTGCTTATGCACAATTTCACCCAATTGATTCCTTACTACTAATGTTACCTTGGCTGTTATGCAATCTACGCCGGTAGGTTGATCGCACCATAGACTGAAATATCCCTGTACAGTATTGTTACCAGTCGTATCATTCTGATCCTCTAATGATGAGGTCGTTCCAGCTCCAAGAAATGAAAGCTTCCAAATTGTACCTCTTCCGTCTGCAACTTCTCGACACCACTCATCATCATGATGGTGGTACCTGAAATAATAACCAAAGTCCTCAAATTTATAGTGTGCAACTGAAACCGGAGATGATGACATGATATATCTAATAACTGTATTATTCTGTATACAAGCTATATTATTATTGCAATAACCAATCAATATCTGAACAGCGATGATCAATTATTGTGCATATGATGTGATCAAAATTTTGTAACTTGTATTTTGTGAGATATATGATTCCTCGACAAAGCCTCGCGTATCAACAATCAGTTATTAATCAATCTAAACGATATGATATGATATGCAGTATATCCAGACAGCTTGAGTAGAGAACAATAGCAACCCTTATAGTGCAGGGGGGTGGAGGGCACTAACAAAGAAATTGGCGATGCAACGAACGCTCTTGATTTGGTTGGTTGCACTTTCAGCTTTCACTACCACGGCATAATCATATCGTGGTTTGTGTAGTAGTACATATTGTGTTATTTATGGGCACCGGCGATACCTACAAAAGAAATAAACACAATATCCAATACATAAAAATAAAATTTGAGCACATATCACACAAAAACTACATATGAGATTGGTTGCAACTTATGTAAGAAGAGGCAGTGTGTATATTGAAATTAGGGATTGTTTCGATTAGTTTCTAGAGCTATATTGGTTGTTAGTAGTAGTTTGGTTAGACGGTGGTGATTCATATTAAGCCCTCTATGCTCTCAAGAGATACGATTTTACATATACCAACAAAAAAAATTCAACTTCAATTACAATGTCAACGGATGATAAGTGTGCTGCATGCGGCAAGGAGGGAGGTGATAGTTTAAAGGCATGTTCGGCATGTGACTTAGTCAAATATTGCAATAGAGATTGTCAAATTGCTCACCGACCTAAGCATAAGAAGGAATGTAAAAAGAGGGCAGCGGAGTTGTATGATGAAAGGTTATTTAGGGAGGTAGAGCCTGACGAGTGCCCTATCTGCTTGTTACCCCTGCCACATACTGGTCAAACAACTATGGAAACTTGCTGTGGGAAGCGTATCTGTAACGGTTGCATTTATGCAATGGACATGAGTGAAGGAAAAGATCTTTGTGCATTCTGTCGGACTCCTCCAGCAATGTCACGTGAAGAGCATATGAAACGAATAAAGAATCTAATGGACAAAGGTAATTCAAGAGCATTCAATACACTAGGATTAGCGTATAAAAGAGGGGACCATGGTTTAGCACAAGATTATGACAAGGCGCATAAGTTATATCTCAAAGCAGGAGAACTTGGATGTGCTGATGCATATAATAACTTGGGCAATTCGTATAATAATGGTACGGGTGTGGATATTGATCATAAAAAAGCTAAGTATTATTACGAACTAGCAGCTATGAAGGGGTGTGTGACTGCAAGACATAATCTGGGTTGCTCGGAGGGTGCGGCTGGAAACGAACGTCGTGCAATGAAGCACTTTATGATTGCAGCAAAGGCAGGGTATGACTCTTTAAATATGATTAAGAAAGGGTTCAAACGTGGACTGGTAACAAAAGAAGAATATACAAACACTCTCCGTGCCTACCAAAAGATTCAAGATGAAATGAAAAGTGACGAGAGGGACAAAGCTGCAGCATCAGGTATGTATAGAGTTCGATAGTTGTCGTTATGAATGAGGAGCAGAAGTTATTAATTATTGGTCATTTGCTTCCCTTTCTCATTCGTGGAGACTTATAATTGATAAAATTGTGATGCACTTTGGGTGTGGCCACCGGATGAAAGTACATACAGCAGAAAGTAGAATAATCTATTGAAAAGGCGAATCTTAAATTAAGTTAAATGATCCCTACAAACATCCTATTCTCTACTCTTCTTCTTCTGCCGCCTTCTTATCTAGTCTAAAAAGTAATGTTTCTATTATCTAATCTAGAAAGCAGCATCTCTTTCGACCCATCCACATCCAGTCCTACTTTGCCAAGATCGTTTCTCAGCTCATCCACTGAGAAATTTCTTCTGGTCTGTCCCAATCGCTCATCCTCAACGCCATTAAATGTAGTATACACAGCTATCATAGCTTCTTCCATCAATCTTGGACATTGTTTCATACTTTTGTATGCTTCAGTTTTCAACACATCTCTATAACACGCCACAAAGTAACTTAAAGCATACTCTTTGAGCAATGGACAGGTCTTTGAATGAGCAAAGTGAATCCATTCAGCCACATCATCAACAGTAATGACACGGTTACGAACCAAGGCATTTTCAGTTGCAATCTTTAGACCAACAACATCAAACTTGTCACATGCATCAATAATGTCTATTCCGCATGTAACCATGTAATCTTCCTTCGGCACATCACCCCCATATAAAAAGTTGAGCAAGTGTTTAAAAACATCTGGCTTTGTATCCTTAATGCATATGGGAGAATCTTTGCTAGATCCACCAGCACAATAATTAGCCAATACCGTTGAGTTTGCTTTTAAAATCAACTTATGTGCACTGATTATCTCGCCATCCACATTAAAGAATACATCTTTGTCCTCTTCACTGTCCAACAACTTAAGCATATTTTGTCCGAATGGATTTTTGGGTGCATAATAAGGAGCTCCGTCTTGATATTGAATGACGGCGTCAATGATTAGATGCTTACCATCAACTAGCATTTCCTTTAGCTTTGGCCATTGTGGAAAATCAAACCATTCAAGTTCATAGCTGTCATCATTATGGTATGTTTTCGTAGGTATGTTGTGCTTATGCACAATATCACCCAATTGATTCCTTACAAATAATGAAACTTTGGCTGTTATACGATCTTCGACCGTAGGTGTGATATATCCCCGCACACTATCGTCACCATAAGTATTACCATCAATCCGCTCCTCTATCGGGTTGACATTGAACAAAAGCTGCCAAATTGTACGACGACCGTCTGCAATATCTAAACAATACTCGTCATAGTTACCATCCTCACTGAAGTCCTCAAACTTATAACACGCCACTGAAACCGGAGATGAAGACATGGTATATGTATTAAATGTCTAATATATGTTTATTATGTATACGAGCTGTGTATTATTGCAATAGACTATACAATAGAACAATCGATATTACTGAGCAGATATTTGTGCATATATGATGTGATCAAAATTTTGTAACTTGTATTTTTTATAAGATATTGATTCCTCGACAACGCCTATCGCGTCGTTCAATACATCAGTTATTATTAACCAATACTAACCGATATGATATGATCTGCAGTATATCCAGAGACAGCTCGAAGAAAGAGAAAATAATAGCAAACTCTGAAGAGACAGGTGAGCTTTGAAAATGTGGAATGGCAGAGAAATATTGGCGAGCAACGTTTTAGAATAAAAGGGTGATAGTAAGTTCACGGATAGATGGGTAGTCACAGAATAGGTTCATATCATTATACGCGGCAAATATTGAGAATATAGGAGATAGACTATTCGGCGGTGATACCCTTGGTTCAAATTATTAAGCGGTAGAATTTGCAAGTAGTAAACAAAATGACAAAAATGCAAATGACAAGCCTCCGTAATCTCCAACAACAAGTGAAACCACCAACAAATCCACCATCAACAACAGAAATAAAACAAGATGATGCATGGGATCCTAATTTAATAGAAGCAGATGATGATTACGATGTCTATGATAAGAAGAACTTACATATAATGGATACCACCGATGATGTATTTAAGAATTATTATTATGGTAATGATGAATTAAGTTTATTGCATATAATTGGATTGATTGTATTAATTGGTGGATTATTATTTGTGGTTAAATGTAGATTTGGTGGTCATAGATGGAGAGATACTATACCGAATAGAAGACGAAGTGCCATGTTTTGAGGTGGCTGATGTATGAGATTTTAGATGTTACACGTTGCCAGAGATCTACTTTACTGCAAGATAAACTGCGATTGATATGCGCATTTGATATAAAGACAAAGATTGTATGAGCGAATGATGTTAAAATTGGTGGAGATTATCGACTTTTTGGTGGCTCAACAATTGTTGTTAGTGGGTAGAGTGAATTGGATATATCTTATGTGCTCTCTCCCTGAAGCATATATCCACTTTTGATATACAAGACGACAGAAGCATTAGAAGATGTTTATTGCAATTGAAGAAAAAGAAGGCGCTGTTGCAGTATACCACGTGTGTCATTACTTTACACTGAATCAACATATAAACTCCTACATATACACGTCATGTGAATAGCCATCCTAAACGGCATCCCAACATATATCACTCCTCAACATCAGAACCATGAACTTGATATAGTACAAATAAACCAATAACAAAGATCATCACGGTACTACAACTGGTAGAGTGAAGGGTGAAGACTTTGCCATTTGATCGGCATCTTTGATACGGTTCTGTGCTTGTTTGAGAGGGTGTCCATCCATGTCCATGTTGTAGTAGTATTGACCGGCCTCTGTTAGTGAAACTGTATTATTGGGTAGTGAACGTTGCATATCCTTTGTGGTTGTTGACGTGGATGGAGGAGATACTGTATGGCTGGGTAGTTTGTCTTGAATGGTTGGCACATTTGTCATGCCGACCTCTATATCATTAGGAGGGTGTTGAGTATAAACACGATGAGCATTGATGGTTCATTGAGAAGATGTGATTTGTTTGAACCCTCATAATCTGCGGAGGCGATGTTATGCGTTGTTGTATATCATCCTTTGTCTCGATAGATATGTCGCCACGAGATTCGTACATCCTAGAAGATTAATGTTAGTGATAAGGCAGTCTATTGCAATAGAGTTAGCTAAACTAACAGTGTTCAAAACAAATAGTTCTATCTAGTATATTTACAGTTCTATTTCTCACGCAAAGACTCAACTGATACTAAACTCCCATGATAGGAGTTGACATGATTGACCATTCAAATCTACATACACATGACACATCACGGTATCCTCTTCTCCACTTTATCATTAGTATGCTGTACTACATCCTTTTTCGAAAGTCTTTGATATAACATCATTACCAACATTAATATCGGCAATCTGAAGTAGTTCTTGGATAGTAGCGGCCTTGTAACATGATTCCAACTTGGCAGCTAACCGTTCTGATGATTCTTCGGTACTCTCGTCATCGTTGTTTACCACAAACTCCTTGGAGAGTTGATCAAACACGGCATATAATGTAATCATGGGACGTAATGCCCTGCCATACTCTTCAATCATTGTAGTTCTATTCATTGCCGCTTCATCATCTTCAGACCATTCAAGATATGACCTTGCCTTCTCAACATTCTTATTACGGCCGGTGGATATGCCACGAGATGTGACACATCCACTGTCCGTCAGACCAAGGGAGTGTCTCCGACCAGCACAACGAACTAAACCAGCAAGGAAAGTATCCTTATAAGTCTCCCACTGTCTTGTAGGAGAGGGTGTTTGTTTGCTTTCCTCGTTAGCCTTCTTGGCACTACCACTTGCCGACTTCGTGTCGTCCATATTGTAAAACAGGATAGAAAGTAGAGCACTCATGGGTGCAGCATCGGCACATCCTTTCTCCAACTTCTTTGATCTGGTACCAATCCTGTCGAAATTCACATCATCCACGATATCCTCGGCCACAATAAAGCCTGCACTAAGATTTCGTGCATGTCTACTAACTTCTATACTCTCATCATGTTCGGCATTCTGGGCAAACATATCCGCTGAGTAGAGTTGATATAGAAGCAACAAAAAGTTAGACGATGACGAGCCGCCGCCACAGTCCACACTTAGTGACTCTCCATATGCCATACGTAGAAGGAGGAAGCGCATGTCATGTAGACATCCCCACAAGTTGGACTTCTGTCTGACACCCAACGTGTTAGTTGCAATGGCATTGTATTCAGCAAGTGCTGTTTCAACATTCAGAAGAGACACTGTAGAAGCCTTGGACGAGACAAGAGGCAAGATAACATTACATGTCACTCTTGAGTTACGGAGACTAGCTCCTTCCCACTCCGACTTGGGTGCCTTGGGATGATTCCGATCAGCAGTCTTGGCTCGTTTGTGACACGAGCAGTGAATGGCATTGCCTGCTGATACAGTCGTAATGTAATAATTTGACCTACTATTGCCACTGCCACTCGAAGAAGAAGACGATGCACTCATAGCGTTTAGAGCATGAGACGAGCCTTCCAATGCATTGGTAGCGCTTCTTGCCTTGGTGAACAAGGCCTTCATATCAGCATTACCTGTTAATGAACTAGGCAAGCTTGTGGGAAGGGATAGTAACATCATACATCCATCAATATCTCCCTTGTTGCCGCCTTGATTCGATGGGATTGTCACCTTCTTGAGGTAGGCATACAGACCGAGCAGCTCGGATGGTTGCAGTGTACGACCCTCTTGGCTGTTGATGATTGATGAGAAAAGAGAACACAAGATGTGAGCAAACTTCTTCTACTCTCTATAAACGAGATAAAGACATATCATACACTTACCATACAGCACAAGTAACACCAGCCTCGTCGTCCATGGCTTCCATCTCTGCCATCCAGGCAGGTACTTCCTTGGGTTTTGCTGCCGCCGTTTCCTTGGCTTTGGCAGCCCTTGTTGTACGTGTCTGGGAAGTAGAGGCTGCTGCCGATGACGAAGAGAAGGCATTGAATAGCCCCCCAAACATCGAGGCAGACTCTTGTCCTTGGCCGGCGGCGGCAGTAGAAGAACCAGCTGATCCGGCTGATAATCTCATACCTGACAAGGCCTTGTTCCTTCTCTCTTCTGCAAGCTCACGTTTACGGTCACGTAACTGTTTACGGATGGCATTAATCTTTTCAGTGCTCAGCTCGTTATCTTCCTTGAGTGCATCTAAGAATGTCTCGGCAAGTATACCATCAGGATTGGTAATACCAGATGCAGTATTATCCGAGGTACTTTCTATCCAATGACACAAAGTGAGGAGATTCAATCCATCTTCTTGACTACTATCCTCCTTCATCGTGTCTTCTCCAGCCTGATCTTCATGATCATTGATGCCAACAAGAAGCAGTTGTGTGGCATCATGCCCGCTACATAATCCTGTCAATATCTTAAAGGCGGCAGCTATACCTGGCCTATCGAAGTAAGTCCTCCACTCTTCCCTTAACTCTGAACTCTTCTTCTCACTCAACTTCTTACATGACTTGGAGTAGAGGGCTGGTGACCACGGCGGAGGCTGAGATGGTGCATCCTTCATGAGAAAGGACCGTACACTCTCTACAAAGCCATTCGATATGAGTTCTTGTCGGAGGTTATCACAAACGGATACGGGAGGGAGATTGATGGCCGTATCGACGAATGTTTTCATCAATACATTACCCTGTTGAGAATCATCTCCTTCCATCGACCCCACCTGACTGACGTTTACATATCTCTTGAAGTAACTAGCCAATTCACGACTCTGTGATACTTGTCCATAAGTAAGGAACGGAAGCAGCTTGGCAATAACCTTTCGTAGAGGTGGAGATAGCTCAGTGGAGTGCCTATGTATTGATTGGATAGAGGATATGGGGGGTTAGACATATGATGTGTTCGATAAAAAGATACACAAGACATGCACAAATTATAGAACTCACAGACTCTTCAATACCAATGGAAGAGTACGGTCTTCCTCTTGTTGCCCGACTGCCGCCTCGTTACCCTCGGTCAAGTTCATTAACGATCCTCTGGATGATGTTGATTTCTTCAACGATTTACGAGGAGATGCCTTTTCATCACTTATTTCTGTACTAATATCAGATGCCAACATTTCGATAATCTCCTGCAGCGCCTCAGTTGTTGGGTTACCCTCGACATGATGTACCTTATTCCTTGTTGATGATGGTACTACTGGTCCATCACCCTCGCTTGGATTATCAACTTCCATTGAAGATTGGGAAGAGAAATCAATTGTAGAACTTCTCTTACGTCCCTTTCTATTCCCGTCATCTGATGATCTATTCATGGCATTTAGAATATCTAATAGTATCCGTAATAGTAATGTAGGGGCACGGTTGGCCAGCAGTTTCTTACGATTGTCAGATATGTTGGCACATAGCCGTAATAATGTAAGGCCGGGACAAGGCGGAGATTTGGCCAACTGTTCACGTGTTGTGTTCCCATCTTCATTATTATCATCTTCCCCTGCCGTGGTGACGTTTCGAAGCATACGTCTACGAGCTACCTCATCACGTCTTATCCTTCTTAACAAATCACTAATGGTTCCTTGAACACTTGCCAACAGGACGGCAACTCCTCGGTTTTGAGTAATCATTCGTGTAATGCCAAACTCCTTCTCCATACGACGTTCAATGGCAGCCGGTGTTGAATTAGCAGCTGAGGGTGCTTCGGGATCATCAATGTCTTCTGGAGTTAGGTTGTCTTCGGTTGCCTCACCATCGACGCCTGCCAATCGATATGTTACTACCATTGGAGGGAAGGACTGTAAAATGGCATTATCATCTGCCACGCTATTCCCAGCTGTCCGTCCTCGAAGCAATGCACTACTGCTGAAGATCATGCTCATTCCACTACCTGTACTGATCATCTGATGATTAGCACCTGCACCCGCCACGCCGCTTGCAGCAGCCGATGTGGCATTCTCCTCGACATACTTCTTCCAGATAACTTGTTGGACGACGCGTAGTTTGAGATTCATATCCAATATCTTATTTGCAACTAATAGTTCCAACATTTCAGCAGAATCTTCCATCTGTAAATCCTTGGCAATGTGAAGCCGTAGATCAGAAACTAGTGGTTCATTTGATCTATTACTACTGCCACCACCAGAACTTGCACCGGCAGGTTTTAACGAAGCCAAACCAATCGGGTTCTTGGATAGGTTGCCTCGAAAGAACTCCTGAGATATAGTATTGGAAGGGTAAAGGATGTGAGTATAAAAGTTATATGAAAAGATACAGACAAAAAGAGACACATCTTGTGCACATGATATGCACAACAACATATAGAGAACTCACCTCTTGAGTCGGGGTTCTTCTTAAGAACAGCTTGAGGTTCAGTGGCTTGCGGGGTGGTTTGATAATGTTGCACAATGATTTGAGCAACGACTGTTCAGCACTGTTTGTAAGTAATGGAGGAGTAACGTGTGCTGCAGGGGAAGCAAAGATTGAGAATCTATTGCAACTACCACTTGATGAGCCTTGGGTAACCGTCCTTGAGGCCAATCCATTTAGCAATTCAGGATACTGAACTGCCAATATACTCATGGACGCACGCAAGAATGTACTTTCTCTCTCACGCTTCTTTAATGCCAATTCCATAGAACTGCCGCCACTGCTAAAACGAGACGCAGGACTACGTGCTGATGCGGAATGACGATGAGGATTCTTCTGAGATGATTGACCTTGGGATACTGATGTTTCAAGATCATCCAGATTGATCACTGCATCTTCGAATTGTTCAGCATCTACTTCAACTAAATCTTCAGCATCTTCGTCACCTTCCTGGTTGTCATCATCATTAAGATCATGTACATTAACAATCTCATCATCGTTTTCAATCTCACTATCCTCGTCGTCATCGTCTGAATTCTCATCGTCGTCATCATTATTGGTATCATCGTTGTTGGTATCGTTGCCACCTTCGTCATCTTCGTCCTCCCTTGTTTCACTTTCGTTAATAATCTCCATCTCGTCTAAATCAACATCCATCATATCCTCAGGATCAAGAAAGTCTTCGGCAGCCGCTGTACGTCGTCGATTGGCCGATAACAAACCAGGAGAGGGTGCCGCGGTGGAACCCGAGGCTAACAATCTACTAAGAGATGCCTCACGAAGTGCCGAAGCTGATACTGCGGCACCGCCGCCGCCACCACCTGACGGGGAACTACCACGAGGAGGACTGGATCCACGTCCGGGTGAGGCACGTAACATACTTTCCGTGGCAGATCGATATGGATTAAAGTCTGCCGACGCGGCACCACTTCTAGCGGCACCTCCACTACTACCGCCGGCGGCTCGTAATGAAGCAGCAACCACGGCACTATCTAGAGCACTTGCCGCAGTAGTCCTTGAACTTGATCCTCCTGTACTTCTACTGCTTGCTGCGGCGGCATCTCCTTGTAATCTTTCCAATAATGATGCAACATTTCCAGAGGCACGAGAACGCTTGGCACGACGAGCGGGTGAGTTATCCCCTGATAAAGCAGCAGAAGCAGAACCACGTCGAGCACTTCGAACAGTACTAGAAGAACGTGATGAGCGATGTTGATGTCCATCGTGAGACGAGGAACGACCCCTCTTACGTTTCTTACTCTCCTTAACTCCATGAGAATCTAATGATGTCGTCTTCTTGTTATCATCACTCAAGATACTAGCCAATCCCCAAGGTAATTCTCCATCGACAACTACTACGGGATTATTAGCCCCCGCATCAATAATGCGTCCCAATATAGCTATACCCTTATCAAATGTACGTAGTGATGTGTTGGTGGATAGCGTAGGATGAGACGTGGGACGTGAACGTAATATTTCATAGGCTGAGATGAGACAAGCCAATGGTGTTAGTTCACCAAATGCCATCGTACTGCTCTCGTCGTGTACAGTTGATGTATCAGTTGATGATGGAGGTATACAAACGGCAGCAGGCAAGGTAGATGACCAGAATAAATTGTGTACACGTTCAAGTGTAGCTCGACGACGGTCCTTACGGCGTCTGTTCTCATCTAATACAGCTAAAGAAGGTCCATTATCTCCACCTCCACCGCCTCCACCAGAAGAAGAGGGAAGGTTGGCAAGGCTGCCACCACCGCCTGAAAGTCTTGATGACGATGATAACGCACGTTTACGCTCGGTCCTTGAACTACCCGCCAAGGGTGGAGCACGTAATGACTGCCGTAAGGATGATGTACGTGATGTTTCCCCACCACCACCTGCCCTGGAATAGGGATTGTTACCAGAAGATGATCCTTCTGTCCTTGCCAATAACTCCAACAATTCTTGCTCTCGTGATTGAATGGCAGACTTGATAAGCTTCTTCTTTGCAGATCTTGAGGGAACGTCCTTCTTGGAGGAGGAACTCTTTTTATCCCCACCATCTCCACCATTATCATTATCATCCCCGCCGAGGGTAGACGTAACGGATAACGATGAGTTATCAACCGCCGCGGGGACAGATCCATACAATACCAAACGATATACCAAATCAATTAATAACATGAGACGTGTCTGTATCGTCCGTGCTGTAATATCCTCCATAGATTGGTCCACGTTTGATGAGGTGTTGTGTGTGGAGTTGTTCCCATCGCTATCACTGTTATGTCCGTGCTGCATAAAGGTATTACTTCCGCTGCTGCTACTCCTCCCCGTATTGCCATCCCCGCTCGATCCCATACTACCATTGGGACCATGAATAAGCATATGTACCAACCGGACAATACTCCCACATGCCCAACGTAATCCACCCGCGGCCACAAATGATTCAATACTATCCGATGACAACTCCTGTATCAACTTCTTACACAAAATAGCATTGCTACTATCTCCGCCCACACTCCCACCCACACCCATTGAAGGAGGAGGCAAGCCAATACTCAATGTTGGATTCGATATTAACAATTCCTTTACTTCATTACCCACTAATATATTCGTAAATCCACCATCTGTAATTAAAGATATTAACATACCCATGATTTGTAATGCTGGATCACCACCCTGTGCTTGATTTTTAGTACGTGGTATCATCATCGTTTGTTGGTGAGGGTTGACGTTATTGGTTGTTGGTAGTGATTGTTGTTGTTGTTGTTGGTATGGAACTTGACCAAACATTAATGTATGTAATAATGTGATTAGAACTTGTTGCAATCCTTCATTTCTAACACCGCCATAACTACTAGCACCTACGCCACTAACACCCACGCTATTCATCTTTGTAACAGAATCATCTTCCCATAACCGTTTTTTAGTATTCCGTTGTTCAATATAATGTAAATTAGTCATAATTATACGTGCCGCTGAACGACGTACAGGTAGTGAAGAATGTGTTAATGATTTGAATAAAAAGTGTGATGTTCCCAAGCTGGGCGAAGGTTGATTAATGGGACCACGAGCAGCAGGCGTAGACTTATTATCCCCCTTATCCCCCTCGGCACCACTCCCCACGGCACCCTTTAACAACATTTTACCAGCAGTAACAAATCCCAACTTATTCATTCTACGTCTCTCCAACCAATATAATAATGTACGACGAATAATACTAAATGCATTATATTCCCTTAAGGCAATTTCGAGTTGTGTTTCAGCTGGTGTTGTGACATGTACTCTTGGTTTAGATGGTTGTGATGGGGGTAGGGGTGGCATGAATGGTAATGAATAAAAATCTGGTTCTTCCCCTTCTTCGTCATCGTCCTCGGGGTCTGAATCGGATTGTGCTTCATATTTATCTTCACCTTGACTGGCTGCCTTGGAACTATTAGACGCTGCGGGTTCTTGAGGAGCAGCAATAACCGGCTGAGCATTAACTGGAGGGGCAGCAACAGGCGGAGGTAACGGAGGTAATCCCAATGCTGCACCGGATGGCTGACCATGATCCATGAATAAACTAACCGCCATTTCTAAATTATTAGCAGCCATTTCTAAATATTGTGTAGCCACTCGATGATCATTGGTGCTTGTAAAGGATAGAAAGTTTTGTACCTCGATTGAATGTTGAATGGGCTGGACTTGTACGGGTGGCGGTGGTGGAGGAGGCGGCTCTAAAGGAGGTGGTGGTTGCTGAGGAGAGGGTGCTTCTTCTTCGTTAGAAGAAGAAGAAGTGGATTGATTCTTGGCAAATGTTTTGCCCCTCTTACCCTTTTTAACAGCTTGTTTCTCGCTACCCTTCTTGGCACCCTTGTCACTTTTATCACCCTCATCCTCCTTATTATTAATATTATCAACACTTTGTTTAATCTCGGTAACTAAATCATAATGTCCTCTTAAAAACTTTTCATGATACCAACTACCAACATCTCTTGAATTATTACATTGTTGAAATCCCCATGATTTTAATATTGTTTCGAATTGTTCGTAGTCTGCTATTTCTTCCTCTTCTTGATTATTAGTGTTAGTGGTGTTGTTAGTATTAGCAGAAGAGCTCGAGGCACCACCACTCGCCAATACGCTGCTCGTATTATTATTATTAAAATACTCACTTAATAATTGTGTAACAAAGCAAGTTACATTATGTACCTTGAAACTTCGACCGTGGACCATCCATGATATTACATGTTGTGTATTATTATTGGATAGTAGAGCGTGTAACTTTTGTGGAAAGTTTAATTGTTTAGTATTGTTAGTGGTGGTGGTGGTGGTGGTGGTGGTAGATGTTGTTAGATTTGATGGCTGCTTTTCATTTTCGTTTTGAGTGGTTGCGGCCTTGTTGTTGTTGTTGTTAGTAGTAGAGGAGCCAGTACTACGTGATAAACCAATTAATAATGGTAGGGATATTGATGGATTAGATTCAATTGGCATCATTGTCATCTTAGTATATATTATATTATTTCTTCTGAGTTGAGTTGGTGTGATTGGTTGGTTGGTGCACGGATGTTATATTGGCTGTGCTTAATCGCCGGCGCGACCGTCGTCTCTTGTATTACCACTACTCTCTTCGGCAGTAGCAGAAGAGCTTTGTATATTATTTAGGCCGTGAATTAATGGTTAGTAGTTAATTGCCGGCGGAATGGCCATCTTCTCTCATCTTCTCTCTCTTTTGCTTTTATTAATTCGGCCGTTTGACTTTTAACTCGTGGATAAATCATTACAGGTGGAATGTTACTCCCTCTTCTTAGCTAGCACTCACTCACTTCTCTCTCTCTCTCTCATACATACACTGCACACACATATATATAGACTCTTGCCAATAGTACTACATCCGTGGTGACTATATATCATGCTGTTGGTGTTGGATGTGTGTTTGTGGAGAGCCTCCCGCAGGGGAAAAAATTGTAGCCATCCCCCAATCTGCGGCTATGCCTTGTGATGCTTTGGGGATGGCTACAATTTTTGAGCTTTGCTTAGTTTATATATTAGTATATACATGTACAACATTCAAAACAAGAGATGAGAGTGAGGTGATAAGTAGAAAGAAGGGAGAGTAGGGCATGTAGAGAGTGTGACGAGAGAATTGTAGAGCTAGTGGGTGGGAGTCAAAAAGAGATCGAGTGCAAGTGTGGCATGTGTGAGTAGATGTGTATGTGGCATATGAATGAAAGGAATACAAACTTGTTGTTATCTTAGACTTTGTACCTCATACTTAATCATTGGCCCCTTGCAAGGGCAAAATTGTATCCACCGCAATCATTCGGCTCTACGCCTCTGATCTATGGGGAGATGGGGATACAGTTTTGAGTTGATAAGTGGTGCTTTGCGTGAAAATAACTCAATACATATCATAAATAAGCTAGCAATGTAAGGTAATTACAGATGATGGACTGATCAATATCACATAGGCTGAGAGAAGAAATGTTGAAAGGGATGTGTGATTGGCACACAGTGTAGTCTCTCAAAGTAAGTCACTATTGAACAACCAGTAGCATATAGGTGATGGAGGAGATGGATATATAGAATGGTTGATGCACACATAAGAGCAACATACAGTTACAAGGGAGAGCAAGAGGGCGAGGTTGTGAGGAGGTTGAGAGAAGAGAGAGAGAGAGAGAGAGAGAGAGAGGGAGAGAGAGAGGAAGAGAAGGATATTTTGTTATTGTTGCAAAGAGAAAAGATGGCTGGTTTAATAAGAAAGAAGAGGACGGCTACAAGGTTAGTCTCCTGCTAGGAGTTATACGCCTGTCAATTCAGCAGTTTAGTCTGAGATCAAATCATTTTTATTTTACGGTATGAGTTATACTCACTTTTTCATTCCATGGTGTTAAGGAGAGTAAGAAACGTAAGAGGG
>Ga0214478_100085_pt1 | contig 44698 bp, 53 predicted proteins | sample M1_20Mar14CPVII9_2_FD_178001 | JGI IMG/M metagenome (GOLD analysis project Ga0214478, IMG submission 178001) | Marine eukaryotic communities from Monterey Bay, California, United States - M1_20Mar14CPVII9sort6BwellD7 | ecosystem: Environmental > Aquatic > Marine > Unclassified | place: USA... | reverse complement strand
TGATGATGAGTCAATAGGGATTTTTTGTGAATGGTCTTGTATGAATGCATAAACATAGTTGCCCTCAGTGTGAAAAGTAAGTGTCTTGATGATGAAGTGAGAAGATAGAAAGATTAAGCCTTAATAGCTAAAACAAGTTTGAAGTTGTAAAATCATGTGCAGTGCTTCCTATATTTATCCCAACTATATGTATCTCCCCATCCTCAGTTCTCCCTATCATCAAAGTATTGTGCCTAAGACCAATTCTCCTACCCCTCTCAAACGAATGCCTGAGGCATTTCGGGTGGCAACTCGGGTGCCTTTGTACAAACATCTTCTCCCTGTGCAGCATCCAATAGCACTGCTACCGCACTGTTTGATGATCCCTCCTCATCCTTCTTGTTAAAGTGACGAACACATACACCTTGCTTCTGTACTTTGTTTTTGCATCCTTCAACTGAGCACAACTTTCGTTTCGCCCCGTGCTTGACGCATACTTTACCGTCTTGTGCATTGCTGTTGCATCCCTCGACATTGCACTTCTTCACCTTAGCCCCTGTACAATATTTCACAATTATATGAGATGAGATGCATACACTTGTAAACAATAATCACAAAGCATATCAATTTTTTCTTACCATGCCTGACACAGACTCCTTCCTTCTTAGCTTGTTTGTCGCAACCTTCTACACTGCAGAGCTTGTTCTTTTTTCCTCCGTCTAAGTGTATTGTGTTTGAGTTTTTGAAATGTGAGCACAAGATATGATCAGAAAGTACAGCCCAAAAACATCCACATCAACTCACGTCTTTTGCATAATCCAGCTTTCTGAGGCAAATTTGTACAACCCTCATGTTTGCAAGTCGGCCTCTTTGCACCATGTTGCATACAACTGTATATACAATGATATAAAAAAAGTGAGAAGAAGCAGGATATAAACAAATATGCATATTTTTTTACACGATACTGATACTCACACTCCTGAATTTACAATACTCCTGGTACAACCCTCATGACTACATTTCTTCATGAGATTTGAAGCACCATGTCTCATACACCTTCCACCTCTCTGTGATTTGTCTATAATGAAGAGAGTGTAAGTTCCTGTATATATATGATGTGAACAAAGGAAACCACAAAGATAAAGATCCGTCCACTTACTGGTACACCCCTCGAACGTACAAGTCTTTCGAACTGCACCATGACGAGAACACACATTGTTATTCTGTACTTTATTGTTACATCCTTCGAAACAATAGTTAACAAAAGTGATAGGTAAAAATGTGAGAAATATATATATTTGATATGCATGCAATACACAATCACACACAATTATATCATATGATATATGATATGTATAAATTTTACCTTCATATGAACAAATTTTGGTTTGTGCACCATGCTTAATACAAACTCCATCATTAACAACTTGATTATTACACCCTTCTGCTGAACAAATAGCACGGTTACGTTTCTTTTTTGGCTTGGGTGTATCATCATCATTATCTTCTTCAGGAGGTTGTTTTCTTTTACTAGACATATCTTGCGCTGAAGGCTTTGTATCCTCATTAGCCATAATATTATTATTGTCAATGGGAGGTAAAGAAGGTGGTACCATTCCATCAATTGAAGGAGGTTTCATATCCTCAATAGGAGGTAAGGTGGGAGGTTGTAATACAACCGCCATAGACGACGCTTCTTGTCCTGCCGCCGCACTACTACCGTTGACATTATCCGACATATTAGTAGATACTTAGTTCTTTTAAATATATACAAAGAGGAGGATAACAACCCCAATACAACAGACAACAACAACTTTATTTGATTGATGTCGTTTTCATGTTATGTGTTTTGGAAAACTCTGTAAAGGATACCGTCTCGCTCATTTATCTTATCGAAGTGGCATTGCAAAAATTGAGCTTGCTTTGGATGAACAGATATTGAGCAATGATCCATATGTTAAGTGTCATACATTGTGCTTCAATATCATGGTCAATAATTGATAGTTCTTATTATCTAAAGGCAATATGGTAGTAGCGGAGGGCGTAGATCGATTACAAAGGATGAACTCAAACTCTTATGATTCGACTAGATACTTGGATGAAATGATAGATGATATGATACCTCCCTCAACCAACAGCAAGAGGGGCAAGAAGCACCGACGACAATTCTCAGCACCGGCATTGCTACGAAAGAACTCGTCTAGTTCATATAATAGCAGTAGCAACATGAGTAGTAGGTCATTGAAGAAGAGTTCATCAATGTCTATCCAACAAGTATCTTCATCGGCAACATCTGTAGCATCGTCAAGCACCCTTGACAATTCATCTCGTCCACGCTCTGCATTGCGTCGAGGAAAGTTTACTGGAGGTAGTGGAGCTACATCTGCTGCACAGCATAGAAGGTCGAATTCTCTAGATGTAGTCGCCCTAAATGGTTTGTTCAGTAGTGATGCTAACAACAAAAATACTACAACTGCATCCTTGTATGAGGTATTGCACATCTCACCAGATGCAGATGGAGCGGCAGTACGACGAGCATATCTCAGTCAGGGACGAAAATGTCTCGCCGTGAATACAAGTGATGACAGCCTTACTCCGCATCGTAACTTGGATGAAGTGCCAGCTATAAAGCGACGAAAGTTTCAAGCAATATCAATTGCATATGAGATATTATCGACACCACATTTACGATCTGATTATGATAAGTATGGTGTGGTATGCGCCCTATCACCCCGAAATGCCAGTGAGTTACAGAATCCGAATAGTGTCCGATGGAGACCATATGTCGAGGAGAAGATTATTACTGATTCACATCCAAATGAACACTTACGGCCGGAAGATGATGATTCTCAAAGATCCATGTCACCCGTTGCTGAGCTCGAAGATTCTTCATCTGTATCATCCAACTCTGAACAAAGTTCTCAGCAAGATTATCATGGTATTAGTTGGTTTGAATCTCGTATTAGAAAGTTTGACAAAGAGGCTGAAAAGTTCTTGAGTGGTGACAAGATTGATCAGTTATTAGATGAAGGTGTGGTTGAAATTAAGAAGTCCATCGATTCAATCGGCGCAATCGGTACCATTATTGGACAACGAGTACAAGAGTATGATGCCTCGTTGGCAAAGAATATGAGAGATAGTCATGAGCAAAACAATGCCAAGGTTAAGGAATTACTCCTCGAACAAGAGAAGAGGGAACAAGCGAAGAGTAATACCAAAAGTAAGAATCTTCTTCTGCCGAAACATCGTGAAGAGGATAGCATGTTCCGTGAACAAGATGACGCTTTTGTAATGCCATCTGTGGAGAAGCAGCAGGAGCAAGAGCAGACTACTCCTCAATACCAACAATCACGGCAAGATGATAACACTGCCATGGAAAGAGGTGGAGGTAGCAGTAGCAGCGTGATTGGTAGTTTCTCTCCACTATCAGTGATTGGTGAATTTGCAGCTGCTTGTTGTCTCTCGGAATCAGCTTTGTATGACTGTGTTCCAGGTCGAGACGATGACTTGGCAGAGTTCAATCAGAACAGCGTTCAGTAGGGTGTATAGAGACGATTAAGGAATAGTGGTGTGTTGGGAAGTAAAAAAGACGATGAGTGGTTTTGTTGTCCTGTATAATAGAAGATGTATGTACTTGTCATAAGGCAAGAATAATAGCTGTAGAAGTGTCTCCAATAAAGTAAAGTTGCAAAGATATAAAACGTCTTTCTACGGGATACATACTACGCAGTATCATCTATCTTTTAGTCTGACGAGGATTCAAGTGAAATCGGACTGTCCTCAAACGTCAAAGCCTCCTTGACATACTTAAACGATAGTCCTCCGAATACAAGCGCAGCTAAAGCTGCTTCAGCTTGCCACGGAAAATCCTCTGCATATCCTACACCTCTAGCCATGAACGTCGCAGTCAGTGGAACTATGAAATGATTATGATGATATGCATGATACAATATGAGATATGATAAAGATAAAACAATGGACACGAGCTCATCAACAGCTCTTTAACTCACTGATTCCAATGGCTGTTATTTCTGCATTACAAATTTGCTTCATACGATTTGCTAGCTTGTCTCCCATTGGTTCTAGTTCTCCATTTCGCTTTGCTACACTTCTTTTGATAATGATTATTGTATTGAAGAATGAGGCGGCTCCAAACACGCCAACGAATGCAATCTTTAACCAGAACAAAGGCTCGTGAGAATAAAAATCAAACCCCTTCTCATATTGTGCTGCACGCAAGTAGCCAGTATATGCAATCAAAACTCCAAATAAACCCAGCCCAATGTCAGCACCGGCAATGAGGTCTTCTTCTTCACTTGACATATTAGGTTTTATCGTCAACCTTTCTACCATTATACAGCCTAAGATTCCAATGAGGGCAAGATAATGTCCATATGCAGCTAGGGCCGAGGGTACAGCATTAGTTGTAAACGCAGTAGCCGCAGAAGCAACCTCCGGAGTAAACATTATCGGAAGAGTACTACTAGCCAAGAAGATATTCTCAGGACGTATAACTACATTGGCGCTTGATGATTCCTGTTGTAACATATTATCTCCGAGACGATTGATAGATGAAGACTTGTCATATTGTTGCAATAGTTGTTGCTGTGAAGCTTGAAATGATTTAGTTGAGGTTTTTGGTTGAGGAGTAGTCCATGCTGACGTTGATGTAATTGCCTCACTTATGAGGATGATACTAACAATGATGTTTCTCATATTTCCCTTTTCTTCTCCTTGTATTAAATCAAGTGTGATGCTCTAGTGGAGTCTTAGTATTATGATGACGTTTGATGGCAATGTATGATGGCAATGACAAATAAAGATATGTACCGTATCTTTTTATAGAGTACCAAAGGAAACAAAGCCTAATAAAATTAACAGTGGGATGTTACAACACAACGATAGGGATATAGCTCTGTTTGTATTGAAGCACAATACAGTGAAGTTGTTGAAGTAAGTAGTAGGTAAAGGAGAAGAGGGGAGATAAAGGATGAGTAGTATAGTGATGGCTAGGATACCAAAGGATACCTAATTGGACTCCCGCCCGCCTGCTGGCCCAGGTAGGTGAATGCAAAGTAGACTGTAGGCATTACCTTCGAAGTCGATTCTATTGTCATATACTTTTGCTCGATGAGAAAAGGTGCACTTTATGCGGTCTTAAATTAACATGTACCGAGCAATGGCAAACACCCTTCCTCACTCAATTGCAAACACATATTATCAGTCCTTCAACTTTTCTACCTCTGCTGCCAAATAGTTCAATCGATCCTTCAGTACTCTTAGCGAGCTCAATACAATATCCTCGGCATCTACTGCTCCCGTACTCTCTACTGTAAATACAAACTTATCAGTACTTTGCACCACATTCACAAAATCATCATCCTCTGGTCGTTTCTTCATTGCCTCCTGAGCAACCTTCAAATCTTCTGTAAATGTTGCCATCTCATATGCATTCTCCACAGCTACTAAGTTACCAGTAATTTCATCCAAATCCAATATCCTATCAGGACATGCCTCAACGAGTTCCTGTTTCTGTTCCAATGTTAACATGTTACACGCCTCCTCGTTGATTGTAATTACAGGCCAGAAACGGTATGTGGCCACGGCAACTGGACACCATTTTGCATGTTCTTTTGATATACCCATACGTGCAATTGCCTTAAGTTTCAAGTGCTGACCAGGACCGAGTTTAACGATTGATATTCCCTCATCGTGAGAATCATCCTGCTCTTCTTCATTTAGAAAGTGAGCAGGTGCAACTAGAATGTTGTTGGATATCTAGTATTTGAAATACATGTGTGATATAGAATAAATTGTTTAGTTGATTGCAATAAAGATATGACAATGCCAAGCAACATAAGAAGAAGTTGGACATTTAATAACACTTACCAAGTCTCTACTCGTTACAGTCAATGGCAAATCTTTCTCCTGATCAGGCCTTGTCTGATTGACCTTATCAAAATTAACATCCAGTTCAAGTTCTACACAGCACCGCGGACAGCGGTCATAGCAGACACACTCTCTGTGTGGTAGGAAGGCTTGATGACAGTCTCCGCCTCTGTATTGTTTATTTATTGTGTTGGTAGTCAATATAAAAGAGTTGTTAGTATACACGAAATATATACAATAGAATCAACGGAAATACAAAATTCCCTTTCCATGAACTTAACACAATAATATTGTGACAAGAGCATAATTGATGATAAAATTATAGATATCCAACTTTCCACTCAATAATACCGTAAACAAAATATATAAACTCACTTCATAGTACCCTCAGGAGTATACCGAATAGGGATCAACCCCAACCGATGTGCAATATATTCATCATTTAATACACTTGAATTTTCACTATATTCAACCAAGTCAATAGCCAAGGTTGGTACCTCTGCAATCATAATACGTCGTAATGTATTGGCCATACTTGTATCTGTCTCTGATAAGATGAATGAGATTTGATGTGGTGCTACTGAGAGGATCTCAATTTTTGGAAATCGTTGTTGAGGCATAGTGTATGTTTATATTTTATTGTTGTATTGTGTTTTTATATATTTATACTGATGTATTTATATTATTTGTAGGTATATTGATAGCCACAAAAATTATGTTATGTATTGATTGCAAAAAGTTGATACTTGAATATAATTTCTGACCGCAGCCTTTGATGATATCCTAGAGAAGTTAATAAAAAGGGTATTGGTCAAGTAATATCCGCAGTAGTGTTAGAGCGATTGATAGAAGGAGTATTGTAGGAGGTAAGGTGGAGTAAGTACTCACGCCGCACTATACCGTATTAAGGCGTATGCTGTACGATAGGAATAAAATATCAAACTGCCGCGTCAGTAGAGACTTGTCTTCTTCGTCGTCTCCTCAAGCAACATTTCGAGTTTATATCAAACAATATGGTCAGCTCATCAATAGTTCTGTCTTCAATTGCCTGTGTGGCGTCGCTATCATCGAATGTTGTGCAGGGCTACACACCAGCAGCGAGAAATTTACACATGTCAACAACATCAAGCTCAAACTCAGATATATCACCATCGTCAGCAACATCAAGGCGAGGATTTGTATCAAAGAGTGTTGCCTTTACATTAGGAACGGTTACCGCTTCTACACTTGCTAATAATAATGCTATTGATAATAATAATAATCTCAGTATTGGAGGAGTCGCCAATGCTGTCGGACCTATCAAAATCAATATTATCAACCCTACATACAAGGCTGCTCCTTGTCCAAAGGATAAGCCCATTCCGGGTGAAAAGGCCATGAAGGGTATGAGAGGATTATGTGTTCAAGTTAAGGCGGAGTTGGAAGAAAACTCTCCAAAGGTGTGTGTGTGTTTTATGATTTGATATATAAATGCACATGATGTGTACATGACATGATAATATTAGATGTGTTGTTTGTATTTATCTACTCGTAGTTTGCAATTACTCACCCCTTCTGTTTCATTCATCGTCATTTGAAACATTGTGATAACTACTACTAAAACAATATATAAAACAAACACCATGATACAAAGGATTTAGATAAGGTTGGTGTATATGGATATGTAGAAGATGGCGAATCGTCAGAGTCGGTCTTAGCCAACAATCCCGATGCTGGAACAGATGCTGGACAATTTACAATGATACCAAGCATTTCAACAACTGATAAAAAGATTGAATTTGAGTTCATTGCAGCAGTACCCATGGAGAAAGATATAAGTCAATTTGAGGATGGTATTGGCCCATTGAGTTTTAAATCACTGCGAGTTATTTCCTTTCCAGGTGGACAGCAGTATGGTGCGATTAGTCCATGTGAAATGAATGAGTTTAGTGATGAGTGCGAGGCCTGGGAAGCAGAAAATGGTCCATATGAGAAGGCAGACTTTATGGTGAAGAGTAATTCTAGGACTAAGGGACGTTAGATGAGAGAGCTACTTGCTTCGGATATGTATGGTATCTTAGGTATTATTGTGATGTGAAATTTTCACGTGGAGTTTGCCACCTTGATCCAATATGTATGAAGAGGACTTGAGTAATATGCTAGATAATGTAAGTGCCTTCATTCTAGAGACCATAAGATTACGGGTCACCATAGTTATAGAAAGATACATCAGTAAGGAAAAGGCTTTCACTTCGTTTGGGGGTTGCCTTCGGTACACTGTACTGACGGCTAAGATACTCTGCATTACTGCAGAACTGGTTTCTACTATCATTGAAACTACGGGAGGGGCTCTTACAAACGTTAGAAGCTCGCCTTGAGTCACTGACTCATACCTTTGGACTACAGAGCAATTGACATTTAAGTTCAGGGAATAGAATTGTTGACCAAACTAGGCAAACGTACTGCATGATTGCACTTCGACTTTACTCCTCCTCTCTATCTTCCTTCGATTCATGACATACCCAATAATCCGAGAAGAGTAGCGAGGCACTAAACTGGCTTCTTTCGTACACTTATTGTAGTTACTTATGGAAGTTCTTGTACCTGTATACCTCACACATTTGATACTAATGTTAATTTGTCTACATCATTCTACACAGCCAGTCAGTCATCGGAAAGAGTAAAGAAGAGTAAGTTCAATTAAGTATTTCTTGATGGGAGATAAGGGATGTGGTTGGATTGAATACACTGGTGCAAGCACTTCGATGTGTATTCAGAACCCCACGAAACGATCGATAAGGAGGAGATTCTTCCACTTCGCTTCTGGTTTGCCCTCAGTTGGCTCAGAGCCCTCAGATTCCAATCTATAGCTGACAAGGAACTCTAATATGCTCTTGGTAATGCTCAATAGTGAACTAGCACATTATGTATTACTCTTGATATTGTTCTCTCGTTGAAACTTAAAATAATGTTGAAGCATTCCAACTATCATACCAATGGTCATTGGAGCCAAATTTAAATAGTAAACACCCGACTTGTAGATATCCTGGTATGGTTGAGGGATGAGACCAGTGATATAAAAATATAGACATACAAAGGATGTTATGATCACGGTCCTTTTAAGAACTTGGTGTGTAAACGGAAGCATACCGATGGTTGCTAATGGAGCTAATAACTTTCTATGCCAGGTAGATTGAGGACATACCCGATCGATAGTACGGTTCACCATTTTAGGTGCAATAGAAAAGGCAAATTTGGAAGCTGATGGCAAATTTACAAACATGAGAATTGACAATCCAATGTAACGTTGTTTCGTTGTGAGTGCTCCTTCTGTCATGAGACGCAACACAATAGGTATCCCGGCCTTGATTGGGAAGTACAGTCCTGCAACATTAAAGGCAATAGCGTAAACCTGAGCCCAATGAAATGATGGTGGAACTTGAACTTCTGCTTTTTCCTCTCCTCCTCCTCGTGTAGAAAGATCTACACTACTACTACTACTTTCATTAATAATGCCACCCCTTGCAATCATGAAGTGATGACTACGAATATGAATTTCTCTCTTCGTCGTCGTAGAGGTACTTTCCACTGTCCACGAACTCGTTGATGCAACAACCATCAGCAACAATAAAGCAGACAGCAGCAGCTGTAGCGTACAAAGTCGATTCATTATAATATACTAAAGATGTTTTTATATTGTTGGGGCTGATGATGGTATTGATGTTAGTTAGGGAGTTGGTGTATACTATTATTTATTAAAAACTGATATAGAATCTATATGCTATACAGCTGCTTTTGTTCTACTGCAATCGTCTCTGCAACTCCTACATAATCAGTAGGTAATAGCAAGGTGGGGGGAAGTAAGAAGTAGCAATTTTGTGCACGCGAGAATACCAAGGATACCTCAAACAGCAAGAGAGTGGATAGTTGTAAGGGTGTGGGTGTGTCACTATCTTCCATTTCAATGAAATAATCTACTGGATCTTTTGCTGTTGTGTTAATAGAAGGAGGATTAGTTGTCATTATTACATCGGTTTCGGGGCCCTCTTCCTTGGCAGTAGTATTGGAAGTGGCGGAACCACCAGGGGTATTTTCCAAATCTTGAGAGGACGTGGGTGCATCAATATCCATCACAGTGTCCTCATCTCGGGGTGGTGCATGTGTATTTGTAGTTGGATTAGTTGTTGTATCATCTTGAGAGGTGTCTGCACTATCATTGGACTCAACCCGGCGTTTCTTAGGAGTAATTTTGGAGCTATCATTGACTGACAATTTGTCTTCTTTATCAGCCCTCTCCCAATCTTTATTAATGGAATCCAACGTACCATGATCAGATTTGAAATTCTTTGCTTCTATTGATGTTGTAGCACGTGTATATCTACCTGTTTTTATATCCAATGATGTATAATCCAATTTATTTGTATCACCAATAGATAATTTCTGTAATAGATCTATATTTGATATACTATTTAGAAAAGTGTTGGCAGCGTTTAATCCTCTGGATGCAAACTTGACAACACCATCATCATTATTTTCTACTAACCCAATTGATTTAACTAAATCTAAACATGCCATGAAGTTACGTTTTGCAACATGCACGCTTTTCTCCGTACCCTCAATGAGAGCAAGCTGACCGGCGTTGTAACATACTGCCGCTTTAGCAAATATGAAACTTTGCATACTCATATCATTCTCATTCAATCCATTCATACTGTCATTAATTTCGTGTACCGATTGATTACCCAATATATAGTAACGTGGATTATGTGGTATTCTTGCATACATATCTGTAAGTATACGAAGTTTTAATGTACGTGCATAAATTAGGTGTTCAAGTGATGCATTTTTACTTTGTAAATAACCAATAAATCGAAATGATAAATCCAGACCAAGCTGATTCTTATACCCCTCATTGCAATTCGGACATTCCGTCCACCCTTTCCTACATTGTAACCAATCACCCCTATTATTATTACTATGTGTTATTGCAGACGTACAAGATGGTCGGTTGTGGCACCTTGGTATGTCTCTTGTTGACATATATAACATGATGCCTCTGGTGGTATTATCTCTTGACATAATATAGTTTCACTACCACCAACGCTAATTAAATATTTATCAATATATCCTGTTGCTGCTGTTGTTGTTGCCATTGTTTCTGTTCCCAACTTTTATTTATACTATACAAATATTTTATGAGCTAATATACTAAACTAAATTTCCTGTACATCAATCTATAGTGCCGTTCCGTAAAAGGAACGACAATTTAACAGTGCATCTTTATTTGTATATTGTACAAGCTGATTTTATTTTGATGTGATGTGATGGTGCATGTGGCTGATTTAATAATTTGACATTTAATAAACAGTGTGAAGTGTTTGCTTCGTAATTTCACCGCGCCGATGTTCACATCTGACGATTGAATCTATCTATGCTATATTGCAAAATGATGCTGCAGTTGATGATACGGCGAAGATGGTTTAGTTGTACTGTCTGTTTACATAGCTGTCAGCCTTTTAGTGCTAGGATACCAAAGGATACCTCAATATCGTTTCTTATATTTTTTTTCTCGTTGTTAAAATAATTATGGACCTTGTTGGATAAGCTATTAGAGGATCAATAACATACATTAAACACGCCGACAGCACAGTAATATGCCTCCAATAAATCGTCGTCAAACCCTAGGCCCCGCGGGTGGTAAGGCCAAGCCGCCTAGAATGTCAATCAATAACAAATCAAGTGGAAGTGTAGCATCCTCAAACACAGAACGAAGGCGTATACCAAAGTCTAGGAAATCAATGATACCCCGCTGTGCAGGAGAATCTAATAATAACAATAACAGTACCAATCGTGAGAATAATAGCCGTGTTAGTGGTATAGCCGCACCATCACCATCCCGTCATCCATCCGGCGGACCTCGTCGTTCAGCGGCACGTAAATCACTTGGAGGTGCCATCTTACAAAATGGTACAACATCAAGTGCCACGCCCTCTAAAAACCGTCGTGTATCAATAGTACCAAATAATAATTCGTCAAATTCAACCACCGCCGGTAGTTCCGCCAATATCGATCCACGTGATATTAAAGATAAAAAGTATCTAAATGATGCAATTAAGAAAATGTGTTCTTATCTCAAAACACGTGGTTATTCCAACGCTTCTTCATTAAATGTGAAACAATTAGTAAATGGTCCCAGTGGTAAAGACTTTCAGAATATAATGACATTCTTATTCCGGAGAGTTGATCCTACGTTTTATCAAAGTCCCGTTGGTAATAATAAACAGACACGAAGTGATGAGGTACAAATTAAATTTGAAGATGAGGTAACAATGGCATTCCGTTGTTTGGGTTATCCATTTCCTATTAGTAAAACTGGATTGGTAGCGGTGGGTTCACCACATACCTGGCCTGCGTTAATTGCGGCAATTGATTGGTTAGTTGATGTATTAACAATTAGGGATGAAGAAGAACAGTATGATTGGGGACCAAATGATGAAGATTTGAATGATGAGGAATTATTAACAATCACGGGTAGTTCCGAGAGGGTTGAGATGCAATTTCATAAGTTTTTAAGGAAGAGTATGGTTGCATTCTTGAATGATAATAATGAAGAGTGTGAGGAATTGGAGGGTGGATTGTTGGATGAATTTATGAAGGATAGTGAAAAGGTGGAGGTATATTTGACTGGGTTGGATGGAGAGTGTGGTACCATGAAGGAGGAGATTGCCAAGATGAATGCCGAGGTGAATGGGTAAGTTTATGTTGTTGTTTTGTTTGGGGCTATGTTATTGTTAGTTTTTGGGTATTGATCTCATTTCCCTTTTTATCTTCCTCTCTCTTCATTATTCTAAACAGTCTATCCGAGGCACAGGCTGTAATGGAGGAGAAAGCAGGCAAACTTGAGCACTTTGAGGGTGTTATCAAGATGTTGACTGATCACAAGGCTGAACTTACTGACAAGGTTGAGACTCTTACTATTGAAAAATCCACCTCGGAGCAAGAGATGGAGGATTATTCAACTAAAATTAAACAGTTACGTGAGACTATCAATAGTCAAGAACTAAGTCAGGAGGATGTTCGAAGAATGGAAAGAGAGAAGATTCGTGTGGAGGAACAGATTGCCAAACAAAATACCATTCTCGAGGGGAATGCGGCAGCACTCAAGGAGGCACAGGAGAAGTGGAGTGCCATTTATCAATTGTTGGAACAAAAAGTTGAGGAGTATAATGGTCAAGCTCGGCAGTTGGAATTAATCCCCAAGAATGCCAAACATGCCAAGGGACATACTTTTGAGGTCAAATTAGACAAGAAGAAGGCAGAGGATAGTGTGGTAAATATGATGGGAGGGGTTGATATCTCAGGAGTGGTCAAACCACATGTGAAAAAGCTTGTCAAGGGTTATGAAGGGGAGGTTGTGAGTCAAAAGAGGCAACTAGTGGAAGTGAAAGACCAGGTTGAGGATGTACAAAGGTCGAGTGAGCAGGTAGTAGATGATATTGAGGTAGGTTACCCGTACTGTGATATTGTTCTGGAATTTCTTCGCCTCTTCACTCATCATGTTCATTCATTTCACTCAATATTCCCAGACCATTAAGGATAAAATCTCTTCATGCACTGATGAATGTGATGCAAGCAGAGAACGGTTGGAAGATGATATCAAGGGCAAGAGACGTGAACTGGAGTCTCTCAACACTAAGATATCCTCCCTGAATGATCCCGATGGTGTCGAATCAACTGTTGCCAAGTTTGATTTCGAGTACCAGCAGCTTCAATTACAGAAACAAATGCAAGCGAAGGAGAATGAGATCAAGAAGAAGGCTGCGGCTGATGAAATAAGAAGGGCAATAGTGGCGGCAAACGAATATGAAGAAGACAGGGACAAGCAATTGGACGATATGAATAAGTATCTTCAGAAGAAAGACGAAGAAGCGAGGAACAAGCTCAAATTGTTGGATTCATAAGAGTTTCTGTTTGATTTGTGTGTATATGTGTTAAAGTGTTACTGCTGTTTAGTGCACTTCGGGGGTATTGATAGGGGATTGACTTGGTTGAACTGTGTATACTTATTTCGCCTTGTCTTTCTCATAGGGGAAGAGATATATACTTGTAAGCATAAGCGTGATATTGCTATAATCACAGGTAACTACTTTTTTCGTGATTTGTGTCTCTTCACAATATATCATATCACTGAGCATCTAACACGCAGTGTCTCTTCTTAGATTTCAATCCACTTCAACTTTCCCTCTTTCCATGTTAGACCGAAGGACTCTTTCTCCTCCTCACAATCATAATACATATCCTTCTCGATATCATATCCTTCTTCTCCCTGCTCTGTTTGATTCGATACACCGAGATAATAATTGACAAGCCACGCACCAAAGAAACTTACGACGACGTCTGTGGAAAGCCCTCCTGAAACTAACAACATCATCATGAGTAGAAGCAACTGATACGCCTCCATGGTAGCAAATGCCAAGGCCCATAAGAGAAGCAGTGTCACTAAATGTGAGAAGTTTTTGGAAGTGTTGTGGTGTGTTGACAAGGTAGTGTTGTAAGCATCAGTGTTCATGTCCACTTCATCGTTATCCACATTAACAAAGGCCGAGTGAAGCTCTACACAACCATTTAGACAAGAAGAAAGGGAGAGCATAGTGTCTTTCGCTTGTTCATCACCCAAACAATCAGAGTGTCCTTCCTTGAAGTTTGATTGCTGCACATTGATGAGATTCGAGAAAGAAGTTGCGGCAGTAACTCCAGCCAGCATCAGAGGCAAAAGAATAAACAAATTCATCTTTTGGCAGATATCTTTTATTGGCAAGTAAGGCTTGGTACGTAAGACTTTGATTACTGAACGACGATCTTGATTATCAACCAAAGAAGAGCTTAGCGTGACAGGTATTAAAGGTGAGGGTGAGGAGGTCTTTAGGTCTGAGTCGCACTCATCGAAACACATCTTGTGCTCATTCCCCACGACTCCACAGTCCATTGAAAGTGTGTCATATAATTGGTACAGAATAAAGAAGGGAAGGAGATCTTGAGGGTATCAGAAATTGAGAGAGATTTGCCGCAGTGTTGATATAGAAATAGAAAGAGCAGAGGTTGAAGAGAGAAGATGGAAACCAGTGTTGTGCCCACCTCTTATTGGACAAACCAAGGCTATCCCCAGCATTATGCTGAAGCAATGGATGGTCTGCAACTGAGTATCTTCAAAAGTATCGTAAATATGAAATTGAAGGCGATGAAATCTAATAATGTTCTCGTTGTTGAGGGATCTTCACCAACACCCCAAGCTAATGGAAAAGAGGACATTATTGATATATCCATTGGACAATACAGTATTGTAAGCAATCTTCCAGATGGACTGCTTTTACATGATGACGTTTTGTTGCCGTTGTGGACGGGTAAGATTGTTGTATGAAAGTGTGCATATGATGTGTACTTTAATTTTTACTCACGAATATGCATCTTTCTCTTTCTACTAAAATATTAGAGTTTGCCAATACCATTCGTGAACTCTCCAAGTTGTGGAGGTGAATACAAACTTCATTTAATCATATCGAAAATTGAGTTACCGGTATGTGTTCTCAATATCTTGGTGCCTGCTCTCAAGAATATCAATATTGGTAGATTTACATTACATACAAGACTTGATAATGCAGGGTGTGGTCTACTTTGTAACCTATTACAAAGTAGCCCGTCAATTAGCCTGATATGTCTTAACCACATGAAGATTGAAGAATTCGATATGAACAGGCTTTCTCAGGCAGCTTGTGATTCGTCATCTCTGAAGACATTTGTCTTACGTCAGTGTAATCTTAATGGAAGTGATGATAGTCTAAACTTCTTCCCTATGATTAGTAATCATCTACGACAAGTTATGCTACCACGGCTTGGGATTGGATCACAAGGAGCCATGGTGATAGCACAGTGCTTGGCTGCAAATCCACAGTTACAAGTACTTGATTTAGAACAGAACTCATTGAGTGATATCGATGCGGAAGTGATCGCTAATTCATTGGGAAGTAATACTCATTTGTCCAAGCTATACCTAAGGGGGAACTGCTTCACAGGTGATGGCATTAAGGCGTTGGTTCGATCAGTTTATGATGAAGAAAGCTTGAATACAATGTATGATGCCAATGCATCTTGTGAACTTATTCTCATCAATGAGAATGAAGTAATCCCAAATGGAATTGATGAGACAGTACTTGGTATGAACAAGAGGATTCCACTATCGCAGTATTTTCCCCTTATACCCAATTCTATGAAGTTGAAATGCTCAAACCGTGTACCAAGTGGAGATGTTAGGGAAGTTGTTAGATGTACATGGAAGGTAGTACAAGATTAAAGATTCTTCATGCTCTTCGTGGTGGAAAAGAAGGAAAGTTCAATATGCAATATCTCAATGAGATGGAGATACTACCTCAACTACTATCGTTCCTTCAAGACTGTCACAAACTACAGCTTCTTCAAGCAAACAAGGTAAGTCGAACAGTGGAATGCAACGATATGTGTATTAATCTTTGTATACAAAACTAACACATATGAATATGATATGCACAAAAACAGGAGACTTATGCCTTGGACACCGTCTACCAAATAATTCGTTCTACACCACAAGCTGTGGTTCCATTTGAAGTTCGTCAGGATTATAAGTATTATTTGGAGCTAGCTGTGATCCCATTATCAGTGGTAATTGCAATTTGTATTGTCTTCTTCATTACTGGGGATGCTGGATGCTGTCGAATAAATGAGTTTAGTTGATGTGTTTGAACATATCTAGATTGTAAAGAAAGAATTTGTTTTGCATATCTTCCAACTCTATCTCTGTTTAGCGTTCAACACTCTATCTCAATAGCTATGCAAACTATCTTCATCTTCATCACTCTCCTCCTCATCCGAAACGCCACGAGAAGGACTGTGTTCCTGTTTCGCCTCTGCCATTCTTGCTTGAATCAATTCATAGTCTAAGACTCCAATACGAATATCCATCTCTTTATTCTCCTTCCTCAAACGTTGTATTGCCGCTTGTATATCAACTAATGGAGTTGCATCAGTCACACTACTACTCTTTGATTCCATCTTCTTTTTCATTTCATCCAACTCGTCTGAAATACATTCCAAATCATCTGCTAGTAGCTTTGTATTCTCAGTAAGCTCGCTATGTTCCTCCTCGAGCTGTTCAAGCTGTTCCTTGGCATATAGTATATGTATAGGGATATGGAAAGAAGGTTGATTTGTGAGTGAATGGAAATGTATCGTACAAATGTAACTCGACGCCTACTCATGAAACTCACCTTCTTGTATTCATCTAACTTGTTCTTGAACTGTTCTCCTAGTTGACTCTTCTTTGATTGCATATCATCCAATTCAGAACTTATTAGTTTGTTAATGTTTGAAATCTGTGGTTGTAACTTCTTGTTAAACTCACGAGTCTGTTGTTCAAGAGATATCATTGACTTGTCAAGTCGTGATTTCCAACCTACTTCCTGTGTATCGGCGGCGATGGTATTGTGTATGCTTGACGTAGTTGAGACGTGTTCAACCATCTCATCCTTACACTCGACATTGCTTTCATTAGCCATTGTCTGTTGTGTTGTAGTTGTATTTGTCTTGGGTCGAGAGATCGCTACCTAGAGCCTCTTTCTTTTACTTGAGGTATATAGGTAACTTCTACCTCACACTCTACACCAATCAACCACTACAACAAGATGGACGGCGCACTTGAGAATCTCTACCAAGAGACGGCAGAGGATAAACTTGAAGGTATACACAAGATTACATCTCTACTTAGCTCTACAACAACTAACAACAACACCTCCGCGACTACTCATCTTGACGACGTAATTGAGAATGATCAACTAATGGGAGCATTGGCACGATTATTCTCGGAATCATCACATCATCCGATCGAATTGACATTTGGTATTGTAAAGATATTCCTTGCAATATCATTACTTGAAGACTACCATGAAATATTATCAAGTCATCGTGTAGGCTCACTTTGTTTAGACGTCATTGAACTTCAGTTGAAACGAGCTCTCCATCGTGGTAGTAGTGAAAGTGAACAAGACGGTTGCTCCTCCTATGCATTCACACGAAAAGAGGAGAATGTACTCTTCATTTGCTTGAGCATACTTGACAATTTGGCTGACGAATTCACTGTGCTACGCAAGATGGTCAAAAAATCACTCGTTCAATGTCTCATTGGGTGTATTTATTTACAGAATGTTGGTCCGGCATTGTCATTGCTGAAGAAGGCTAGTATATTCGAAGAGACTGCTATTGAATTATCATCAAATAGCAGCAGTGTTGTTATTAGTCGTCTAGCTGAACTATTGTTGAGTAACAGCAGCTCATCACATGATAACGAGTCAACTACTATTATTCAACAAGATGTTGTCATTACATTGTTCAACTTGAGCTTTCATCAAGACTGTGCTGTATTGATTTCAAATACCGATGATATACATTCAAGACTAATAACACTCTTGGAGAATGAGTCTTCAGTGTCTAGTACAACAACAACTACACTCCAATTAATGTATCATCTCAGCTCGAGAGGAGAACAAGATCGTCAACAGTTGTACGAAGCTGGCGTCACACCACACTTGATTCAACTTCTCAAGGCAAATACTTCTTCATCATCGGACAAAGGAGAAGAGATAGACTCAGGCCTTGCTGGTCTTCTTGTCAATGTAAGTATGCTGTTTGCGTTGTCTCATGTTGATCATATCTCATACTCTTAACATCACGTGCCACACACAACAAACAGATGACATTGAATCCTCTTTGCTCAGAAGAAATGCTATGTCATGATGCAATAAGTCACATCTTTAGCTTCATCCAAACGTCTCAACGAAGACACAAAGGAACAAAGAATGATAACATTCAAGTACTTCTCAAGGTTGTTCGTAACTTGAGCTCATATACACGAACACTCCAATGTAGATTGACGGAGGCAATAGAATCTCAAGACTTATCTCCCCTCGTTGGTATTGCCAAAGATCCAGAGCTATACATTCAGTCTTCCACACTAACTGATGACGGAGATAAAACTAACAACCAGCAACGACAGATGATGACATCACTTTACTGGGATAAGCATTACTTTGATTCACATGTCGAGTTTATTATACAACGAACACTTGCTTGTAATAAGTGCGCAAACGATGATCTGCTTGTTGAGTGGCTTGGAATCATGAGTAATCTAACTCGTGACGATTTGCCTGCTGGAGTTCAATGGCAAGATTTGTTACATGACAACTCGTCAGACTTGGTAGAGTTGTTTCATTCACTCAAAGACCCCTCTTGTCATGATGATATCAAGTTGGAACTCATCATTTTGCTTGGTACTTCATGTTCTAGTGAAGAATGTAGTCATTGGATTGCTTCGAACAACATTGTTGATATGATTCACAGTGTATTCATTGATGAAGATCAGAATGATGCCGAGTTGAAACTCCAAATCCTATCAACTTATGAGAGACTAATGTGTTATGAAGTTACTCGATTTCAAATCATGGGTGGAGATGGTGTTTTGTTGTCTATACTCGATTGTTTGACAACAGAGGAGGAGTCGTTGAGACTTGCTGCTGAGAAGTGAGTTCATGCTGTTTGCTTGGTGTTGCTCTTGCTTTATACATTTCACTACTCACGTGCCCTATTCAGGTGCCTCATAATGATCGAAGACTTTGATCGGAGTGAGGATGGTGATCAGGGAGAAATTGGTTTGGCCATTTTAGAACAGAGGTATGAAGATCTGATGCAAGAGGACATATATCAAACTGAAAAGTGGATGGAACAACTAGTATATTAGATTTCAAACAATTATCTAGACATTTTAAACAGTCAGCTCTAACCATTACCACATACCTAGCGCTTGTACTTCAACAACAATAGTTCTACCTTTGCTCTGCAAACTGTGTGTTAGCAAATTGAACTAACTGGAAGATGCGCGTTTAGCGGTTTATGAAGATGAAGAGAGGCGATAGAACTCAAGTTAGTATATATGTGGGTTACAAAGGAATCAAATAAAGGCAGACTAAGATCAAACAAAGTAGTCAAATCACCGAGACTTCATTTGAACACTTGACTTCACGTGATAAAAGAATACTAATGCGGACTTTCCTGTGCCGTCACACCCTCGCTCCAAAAGTCAAGATATACAAAATTGGGTCTCTGCTTATTCAGATTTGCACAATTTGTAAGCCGATTCGATAGGAAAGTCTTGGAGTTGGTAACCTTGGCAGCCTCTGGATCGGGAGGTGTTACAAAGTTATTCACAACGAAGAAGGCTGCCGGTAATGCATCATCCTGTGGACCTCGTGTTACCTCACAACTGTACTCGTAATTTTCTAAATCAGCAACTGATGCACTCTCAAACTGTGTCTCGGCAGCATAGTTGAAGAAGTAGTTAAAGCCCGTGGGGCAGGCACTCATACCGTTGGTGCATGTACCTCCATTGAAGTAGAATACGATAATACGCTTGTTTTGTTGAACTAAATCACTCATGAGTGGCCACTCATTGCCATATTGATGCACATATACCATATCAGTAAACCCATCAACATTATTCATTTCAGCATACAAGTCATCCCAAACTATTGGTCCCTGATCTTGTGAGGCTTGGAATAATAGAACAATAACCTCGGAGGGGTAATCATTAAGGAATTGGAGTGTATTTGTAAACACCTCATTTGGCATCCGCTCGCCAAGGTCACAAACGTTGTGACAGAATTGTAGTACACCATTGCAATTGCATACATCCAAGTTCAAACCCCTATATCCTGCAACTAATGCCTTTTCTAATCCTAGTTTATGATTGTAACCAATGAAGAAACCTCCCTCTGTTTATGTGATTTTGAGACATAAGATGTGAGCAAACGTTAACTGAATTGAATATAGCAGTACAACATAACAAACCCAAATACATACCTTCTGAACTCATTGCATTATGAACCATACCAAACATCATTTCATTCACTCTCAAATTGCAATTACCAACCGATCCATTGCAACACAGTTCATCTCCTTCTGCTGTCATTCGAAACTCTGTATTACTAGGACATGTCATGAATGAAGGAACGATTAATCCACTATCATTATTAACGTCTTCTTCTCCTGGCATACCGATTGATATACCACCACCATTACCACTGCCATCTTGTGAATTGTTATTATCAATATCACCCCATGTTGTTTGTTTTTCATCACCCGCCTCTGGACCTTGATATGGATTTTCCGGTTCATCAAACTGCGGTATATACTTGGCAACTATATCCTCAGCGGGTAGTAAGTGTGCAAATGTATAGATGTTATAGTTTCATACCTATTGATGGCTAATGGCTCTTTTCAACATGAAATCTTGTAGGGAAGTGACATAAAGAGTTGTGGGGCGGAATGAAAGTTTACTGCTGCACATACTTGTTATTGTTGTTATGGTGCATGTATTGTAGTGGCGGTTATCTTATATATATATAGTTATTATATAAGATGATTCACTTCTTGAAAATTGCAATAGGTTGGTGTCCGGCGAGATGCCGAAAATTATCTTGGCACTCTAATAAGCTCGACTCACACTCAAAAATCAACATACTGCCTAATACTAATAATTTACCCTTTGTGTTGTGGTTGGTTATTTTGATACTTCATCACCTATATCAACGACTAACGGTACAAACAAACAGGATTAACAATCATTGTCTATCATGGTATCGACGAGGAAAGGAGGAAGTACAAAGAAATCTAACAAAAAGAAAAAGGACAATGAAATAATCAACAACGAACCAACATCCAAAGAAAAGAGTAAGTGTGGTACAGTGCCTTGTTATACTGTTATTTAATTGGTTTATTGATTCTAATTATTATCTAATATAAACATTATTCACAGGCGGTGAATTACTTGTGAAAGGTAATTCAGCTTACAGACAAGAACAATTTCAAAATGCTGTGGAATTATACTCTTCAGCTCTTGTTAATAATTCTGCTAATTATAAAGCCCTCAAAAATCGGGCACTTGCTTACATGAAGTTGGAAGGTGAGATTTATTTGATATTAATTGTCACATAAAACAATTAATATACCAACCAAAACACTTTCTAATTCTATATTGTTACTTCTGCTTTCATTAATAATTTTCAGATCACGAGAATGTTATTCTTGATACTACAGCAATGTTGAGCGCTGATTCGAACGACGTCAAAATGTTGTACTGCCGTGGAGTTACAAACATGAAATTGTCAAATTACCCAGGTGCATTTGTAGACTTAAATGCGTGCAAGTCTTTGCAGCCTACCCCAAAGGAAGTTGATATTGTTCGTTTGGAAGAGAATATTCATATATGTCAGGCAGTATTGAATAGTGCTGCTGGTGATGATGAAATAATGTTAAGTGAAGATGAAAGTGATGAAGATTCTACGTCAAATAGATCCGTAGTTAGTTCAAGTGTTGGAGATGTTAATACTGTATTTGGTGTTAATTCCAGTAGCGGTAAGTTGAATTAAGTGTTCGTCTTTCTTGTTTGTGTTGATTTAACAATACCACACACATATTTATATCATCTGACACACATACAACTTTATCCCCCACCCCCTAGATGAACTCATTTTAGCTTCCTTACAATCTGAGTTTCAACGTCATGTTACTAATGGTGAAGTTGTTATTGAACCTCTTGGGTACAGCCAAGAGGATACTAATGCATGTACTCCAATTTCATTGGCAATATGTGCTCTCTCGCAATTGATGTGTAGCTCTTTAGACTCGGATATGCTAAGGACAGCAGTAAAAGATACTGGACAGACACTAGCTGCAGCCGTGAGACACCGTGGAATAGCAGCATATAATGATGAGGAGAGGAAGAGAGTAAACACGGATGGATTGGTTTCTCAATCAGACCATGGCTTTGTGTCACTTACTGATTGTTCAATGTTTCTTAGTGAGATATTTGATACATATGGTATTGACACTGAGTATGAAGGTGGTAGCTGTATGTTGAACATTGATCAACTTCGTGTTGGAATCGAAAAGTTGACTTCTCATCTCATACAATCTGAGACTGACATCTCAATCGGTAAGTTACCGTTTATGCACCTGCTTCACTTATGCGCCTGATTTCATTTGTATCTTGTGTTTTCTTACACATTCTTCTCCTTTGCAAACACTTATATAGGTCTCTTGTTTGGAAGTCACGTCGTTAGTGTAATAAAGACAGAGACGGGTGGGATTGAGTTGATTGAAACCCTTGCCTGCCGAAGTAATCCCATTCATAAGGGAGCAGCTTTCAGGGCACGCTGTTCGGACACTGACTCGCTTGCCGCTGTACTTATGTTGTACATGTCCAACAAGATGCGCAACATTCCTCTTCATTCTGAGAAACGTGCGTATATGGCACTTGTTATGAAGAAAAGTGGATCAGGTAAGTATGAGAATACGAACGTCGTTTATTTGCTAGCTCTTACCTGTCTATTTGCTAACATTCTGCTACTGCCACAACATCAAACACAGGAGAAAGTATGCAGGCATTGTCTCAAGCGAAAGTTATACACAAGTTCACAGAGGGTATGTGGAATTCGGCTAAGAACATTCAGCATACTAGTTCCCGAAGGCTTATCAATCTTGTAGGTGGTGTGGAGGAGGGAATCCGTTCCTTATTTCAAAACAAGGAAGTTCCATCCCTAAAAGCTACTGCACTGAAGCTTTATGAGATTAGCATGTCAGAGTTAGACGAGATTAGGGTACCCTTGTCTAAATTTGGTGACTGTGATCTAGAGGAAGAGTAAGTATTGTGTCCGTGTGGACATTTTCTTGTCTACATTTGCTGATATGTTGTTTCTTCTTTTTCAATCTAACCACAGGGAGGTAGACCGTGTCATGAAACTTTGTCGTTTCACTCCTTCGGGATATGAATATTGTTTCAAGAAAACACCCGAAACTCGTACGTCCACTTCGTATGCCCTATTCGTTATTAGGGATATGATTAGAGAGGCAACGACTGGCGATGATGCCGTGAGTGATGACGCCGTGCCAATGCAAGAGGAGGTATGTTTGGTTGCCGAGGATGATTCTGAGACTGACGAAGAGATTGCTCCCCTTCCTAGTCGTACCAAGAAAGCCAAGGCGGAGAAGAAGGAGAAAGAAGAGGACTCAGCATCTGATGATGATATGCAAGAAGAGGTAAGTTGTGTTGGGCATTCTCTCTTTGGTTTGGAACAAAGCATTAACTGATTGAAATGTGTTCTCTAGTCTTCTCTTCCAGCTGAGGCGGTTTCCTCGGGTATTGATGCACAAGATGTTGGCGGGGGTATGCTTCCAGCCAATTTAGGCGAGTATTGTTTACCATGTTCTTCTGAGACAGCCGAGGAGGAGTCGGTGTCATCAGAATCTGGTGAAGAGGAACAGTGGGATTTGACGAAGATATTCAGTATCAAGGAGTTGAACATGTCCAAACCAACAATGTGTGATCGTGCAAACGATGGGGATGTGAATTGTGGACTTGTTGCCTGTAGCATATGGGAGGCAAAGGGTCAGGCACCTTGGAACTCTTGCCTTGATTGCCAAGTGAAGTGAGTTGTTATGTTTTATGTGATCTTCTATTGTTGTACCATGTGTTATCACATCTCATCATCATTTGCCTGTGCACATTCATCTCCCATTCAAACACAATCCTATCTACAGTGACTACACGGGTTTCCCAGAAGAGAAGCACGAGTTGCCGATCGACTACATGACGGAAGAACATCGTGAGATCATTGCCAAGAAATGCTCTCATCCAAAGAAGAAGAAGAAGTTCCCCGACATTCTTCCGACTACCCGTGAAGAGGCTGCTCCTGTTCACTCTGCCATGTGCAGCTTTGTCGCTCTCATTCGTGCCGAGCCAAATTCTCAAAAGAAGGAGCGCCTGTATTATTCTGGCCTAGACAAGATGCGTCGGGCACGACAGGGTCGTCCACTCAGTCAGGACGATATTAATATGGGTTATCATTTGTTTGAAGTTTCTATGATGACTCGGGATGATTATCATGATGATAAAGGTGGTTGTGAGACGGGCGTAGACGGCTTTCGCTATTCACTTAGTCAGGTTACAACAAAAACTACCCATCATGCAACTGTCATGATGCATTGTCCAAGGAATAAGAAGGGAGTTGGCCAATTCAATGCCGAAGGGACAGTGATTGTGCCTGAGGGAAGTACAAGAGATGATTGTGTTACCTTGCGTGTACTTCAAGCATTAAGTGATGAGTTCATGCAGAGTAGTGTGAACCACCCAAGTGGATGGAATTTTGATGTGTTGAACATGTCGAGATCCATCTGTGAACAAGAGACATGTGAAGGCTTTACACATTGTCTCAGGACGAGGCAATATGAAGCTGCTCAAAGGGGTGGCATTCTCAATTCAGTTGGAGCCCTTCTAAATTTCTGTGAAGTCCCTTCATTATTGGTTTCCTGTGCTGGAGATGGTATCTCGGCCGTCAAAAACGTTATCGATGTGTCCAAGTTTACAGTATACGGTAGCCTATACAGCTCTCATGCCCATACAAACTCGACATTCCTCCCTAAGCTCAAAGAAGTCGAAAAACAGATGGCGAGTCTACTTGATCGGGCCATGCCATTATGCAATGCCTATGACTTGTTCGCCCACAGAGATGTACGTGTACGAGCTGAAAAGTTACAAGTTGAGGTTACCTTGCCCAAACAGCCACTGATTAATGCCCTCATGAACAACAGTACATTTGGCCTTTTGGGGAATCGACAGGACAAGAAGGCTGTAAAGGCCGCGAAAGAGCACAGGAGCGCCCCCGAGGGTCGTGATGATGATGGCACTAGTATCTGGCATCGAAAGAATGGTGAGACTTCCCGTGACAATATGATAGCTGAACACGGTTATGATGATGATGGCGTTAGTACCTTTCATCGAAAGAATGGTGAGGCTCACCGCGACAAGATGATAGCAGAACATGGCTATGATGAGAATGGCACTAGTATCTATCATAAGGAGCTTGGTGAAGCTTCCCGTGACAAGATGAAAGCTGAACACGATAAGAGAAGAGAAGACGAAATCCCCGGCTTGGTATTTATTCCAGCCGGCTCTGAACAGTCAATTCTTGTCCATTGTACTAACACCAAGTGCAATAACAAAGAACAACTCCATACTACAATGATTATAAGGAGGGAGGATGCAGGATGTAACAACATGAAGAAAGGAGAACAACGTGTATCCATTGAACTTTACAAAGATAAAGCCTTTACTGAATTGATCTATACATCTGAAGAAGGGAAGAGTGCTGCGCCTCAAATCATAGCTGAACTCAAAGATCGACACTCTGGCAAGCATGTGCCGGGCAGATCATCAATCAACTCAAAGATTGATGATGGTACAGCCATACCTGTAAGAAATGATAATCAGTTTGGTAAGATTACTCACAGATACTATGCCAAGAAGCCGTCAATTAAGGATATGCTCAAAGTCCTTCCGCGGTGCCCAGAAGGAGCTTGTCGATGTGATATGGCTCCAGTAGATGAGTCACAGAAGAAGAATACAATTTCACTGCAAACTCTTTATCAAAGAAGCAATACCAAGAAGAGAAAGTCTACAGGGAAACAGAAGAAGGGTGACAGTGATAACGAAGTAAGCCGTGGTAGAAAGAAGAGGAAAAGGTGATAGGTTCTAATGGTCTATCTTGGTGATAAATGTAACTAGAAAGCTAATATGAGTAGATGGATATTACCCAAACAACGACTAATCCAACAGCAACACATACTAAGAATAATGAAGCTATCTTCCATGTGCAGCAATTCTTTTTTGGCGGTCGATTCGATGATGATGTTGATAGTATTAAGTTATCATATTCTAATTGTTGTTGTGCTTCTGATTGATCTTGTGCATTATTGTGTTGTTGTGCAGAGTTGTTATCTTTGTATGATTGGGGTATGGAATTGCGTGTACCGTGTGTTCGTTCTCCTGTAGAGTAGCTTTGTGGTGATGACATACGTGATGGAGATGGCATGATAAAACTGTTTGTTGTTATAATGTTTATAATAATATGTTGTATGGTATGTATTGCAATTTGACACGAGCAGAAGTGGTGCAGGGTGCAAGAAAGTTGAGTTGTATTTTGTTGTTGTTGCAATTGTAAGCCGCCAAGTATATGTTGGCCCGTCAATGAATTAAGCTGTTTAAATATAATATACTCAGATTGATACGGCCTCCATATATGTTCTTCACTTCTCTGCCTCCTTCCTTTGTATGTTGTTGTGTTGTTGTGTGGCTGGTTAGAATTTTATGAGAAGTGCGAAATCGGAGTGCACAACAAGTTGAGCAGCCTTTCTGCACTCTGTGCAGTCTTTCCATTAAAGTATGATTCTATTCGTTACTACTGACTTTGGATTGCTGCAACTAGTTAGAGGTGTACATATTTGTACTTCTATTCTACAGCAGCTAATAGATATCAAGTTGTTGCAAAGGAGCCTTCAAAACTGATGATCCTCTTAAAAGAGCAGCTCTAGACTTATCATACGTTTTCTATGTATTGATATATTGATTGATTGGTTCCTTCTTCATGCAGCACTAGTTGGAAACCTCAACCCTTTTGAACATATTGTTTGTGTTTCCCCTTGGACTTGGTCTACTCTTCGATTATCTCTCAATTACGTTCAATCTGATCTTTGCATCATCTCTTGCCTGGGTCATTATCTTCACAGCTGTTTCTGCATCATCAACATAGATTGTTTTCTGTTATTATATCACAAATTGCATGGCCAAAGTGCAAAGTCAATAGAAATAAGATGATACGTTAGCAGAGAGATACAAGATGATATGCATACCACAAAACTCCATATACTTATACAAACTTACCCTAGCAGCACAAGGACATAAACAATCAGGACAACCAACCGGAACACATGGTATACAACAACAGCAACTATTCAATAATCCGCAATGTTCACCACCCACACTCCGTCCTCTATAACATGCATCCCAACAAAATCGACTCTCTAATCTAACCTCCTCACCTCGTCCACCACAACAGAATGTATGTAACGGATTGCATGGTCGTGTATCATTACGTATAGAATCCATTAGTATATCATCATAGTATACTGTTGATATTTGATCACGTACTATTAGTGTTGTTGGTGAATGCCCACAACAGAAGAATGTTGATAGATGTGATTCTGCTTTAGCTGGTTGGAGTGTTGGTTGATTGTATTCTATTGAGTTTTCACGTATGTATATGCTGATCATGTTTGTGTGTACATCGTTTATACGATAACATTAGAGTTAGAATAAGAGACAATAAATCGACACAAAACATAATATACTTATCACTTACTACTGAGATGCTTTCATTTCATTAACAATATACTCAGGATAATCAAAGCATGGACACTTGGCTAATATTGGATATTCAGGAGGTGAATAGCAGCATACGATAACTCCAGTTTCGTCACTGCCGGGTGTTATTGTATGTGTAATTTTGACTGTATATTGTTGTGAATCGATAAGAGTAGATAATGAGTAAGTTGACTGCAAATAGGAATAAGTTGCATATTTGCAATACTCACCTCTATCTCCATTAGATCGTGAAATCATAGGCCTATCTTCTACTATATAGGGTCTTGATCCGTTCATCACATTGGATGATGTCATGTTTACTATCAATATCGTTGCAATATCGTTGCCTATAATTTGGTAGAAGTCTAGTTGTAGAGATCGATTTCCTCTCTAAATAATGCTGGGATACTTTTATTGCAATGCAATCTCTATGCAATCGTAGACACCATTGATAATACCACTACGGCCGCCGCCAATACAAACACAACAACTCAATCAACAAATCTACGTGAAGTACCAATGGTTACTTCTCATATGTTTAGGGTCGCGTGGGTATCCTTAATTAGTTAGATAGTTTATAATTTTTCTTAGAATGTGCGACCCTCATATTATTATAGCACGTTATTTAACCACTTAAAACACTAAACCTACCATAACAATGGTGATTTAATAATGCAGTATAAACAAAAACAAACTAAACCATCAATAATGTGGCTAATTTCACTATCAATTTCCTCAATACTAGTAATAATAACCATCAACATACTATCAACTTCTAACAATAATAATATTGTTGCCAATGGTAATTTCATCTTTGGCAATGGTAATAACAAGCCTACATTACGTCCAACTACACACCGTCGACATTCGGTATTATCACGAGCTGCTAAGCAAATGAAAAAGATTACTAAAGATGGTATTAAGTTGATTGATAAGAAGAATATTGCAAGGTGTGTGTACACAGTGTATTTTATGTGGTTCATGTGCATGTATTACTCAATTAAACCATATCTAACTATATGCAAATAACTAATAACAACAGAGGAGCAGAGGGTACAGTAGTAAAAGATTTAGACCGTGGTACACCACTCAAAGGTAACTTACCCGAGGATACTGATGAGGGATATGCAGATGATCAATGGTATGAAGATGAGGACACGTATGAAGAGAAACAGTTGGAAGAGATTGCCAAGAAGAAGTTGGAAAGTGATGTAAAGGCTAAAGCTGAAGAAAAGTCAAAGGAGACTGATACCAATACGGAAGATGAGGGTAAAGTTTCTGGTGAGTCAAATACAGAAGGTAAAGCTAATGATGAGGAGAAGAATGATACATCAACAGCTGCTGAAGATGAAGATACAACTATTGAAGAAGAAGTAAAGAAGGATATAGACAAACGATGTCCAGCATGGGCAAAAGCTGGAGAATGTACAAAGAATCCCAACTATATGAATGAACACTGTGCCACGTCCTGTTCAAAGAATGGACATACAATAACGAAAAAGAAGAAGAAGGCAGTACCCCGAGTATGGGAATCAAATGCCCTTGCTGTTATGAAGATTATTGACACTGATGCCCATCCACATGTTGAAGTAACATCCGATGGAAAGTTAATATCAAATGAAGAAGAAGATGATAGTTCATCAAGTGATAGTAGTAGTGATAGTGAAGATTCATCAGATGATACTGAAGATGAATATGAAAAAAGTGAAAAGAAGAAACATCGATATATACCATTACCTAACCTTGCAACTATGGAACCAGAGGAGGCAGCCACTGCACTCCTTTCTCCAGAAAGTGGTATACCATTTCCATTACATAAACGAATGGTAAGCATGTTTGAAAAGGCCAAGACACATGAATGTCGTGCCAAGATTGCAGAACATATGGCACTGTTTGTGAATGGTTTCGCTGAGGAGACGAAGTTTCCATTTGAAGACTTTCATTATCCGAATACATGTGAGGCTATACCACGGTATGGTGATTGGGATAACCTGCCTGCGAATGTTAAGATTGCAGATGTACAATATAGGACATATCAACCGCCGAAAGAGGACGCACCCATATCAGGACCAGGAAGTTATATTGAGAATGTTGAGGACTTACAACTGTTGTATGTTATATTGACACATGATCAACCTGAAGCGGCTATACGATTAATTGAAAGTGTATATGTACCCGGTGTGACCAAGTATGTTATTCATGTTGATGGGAAAGAGAAGGCAGATCCAACATATGAACGATTAGTAGAATATGCACAAGAAATGAATGACAAGTCCTCACCACAAGAAATTATCCGTATCGTTCCAAATGAAAAACGAGTTCGTGTTAATTGGGGTGGATTTACAATGGTAAAAGCTACTTTACATGCATTACACACAGTATTTGGATTAGATTATTATGACAAGAATCCTAGTGTTGAAGGTGGAGACAAGATTGACAATCCACATGCTTTTACATTCCATAAATTGGTACATTTAGCCTCGACGACATATCCGTTGGCATCGAATACTGAGATACGTGACACGTTTGCTAGTTATCCACTGGATGCAAATTTTCTTCATATCATCTTAAGACCAAACAATCCAACACCATCAGTATGGAATTACTTTGTCGAGTGTGATGACGCATTACATCGTATCTATCGTATCCCGGCACTTAACTTTGATAGAGGGAACGGAGTAGACATATACACATCCTCACAGTGGTTTATCATATCACATGAGTTTGCTTGGTATCTTGCTAAACCTCCCAAGGACAGCTTTGTTGAATATTACTTGGAGTATATTGAACATGTCGTCGTTGCCGACGAAGCATTCTTTGGCACGGTGATTCGTAATACATACTTCTGTTCGACATTACACAATGATAACTTTTTGCATTTACAATTCGATGTGAGTTTGGGTTTATGGATATGTGTGACTTCTATTGACTTGTAACTGCTGCTTCGTATCTCATGTACAACATCTCTTTGCTTCTATCTGATGTCATAGCGCTGGGAGAATGAGGCTGTCGGTGCCAGAGATCAAAGGAAATGTGTCATGAAGAATCGAGATCACTGCGGTAGAAGTCCAACAACAATGACTGTCGACTACTTACCTGTGCTCGAGTTATCTGGGGATTTGTTCGCTAGAAAGTTTGATGATGTAGAAGAACCACTTGTGAAAGATTACATTGACAGACGGAGAGAGAAGGAAGAAGAACGTCTACTTCGAGAGGCTGAATTGATGAAAGAAATGAAGAAGAATGGTACTGAGACTCCGGAACTGCCGCTTGAAGAATGGGAGTTCCAGGGAGAGGGTGTATTGATTGTGGCAAAGGAGACGGTTAATGATGATGTACCACTTTGTATGGGTTTGTCAGCGGCGAGCAATCAGGTACAACTACGTCCTTGTTTCAAGGATGATGTACCGCCTACTCTATCTCCTGAATGGGAAGCTGGAGCTGTCATTATCGAAGAAATAAATGGTTTCAATAGATGGGATATCGGTCCATGCAGTAGTGATGGAGAGTTAAAAAGAAAGTGAGTTCCCTACTTATTGTTCTAAGGGACATGATATGTTCATTGCTGACTTCTAACGTTTCTTTATTTTCTTCTACTACTACTTCATTAGTGCAACTGGTGAGCTTGAAATGACTCCAGGTCACTACTCAGAAAAGGGTCCAAGCTGTGGTATCAAAATAGGTGATGGACCTCGTATGGGTAGGTGTATGGATGTAGAATCTGACCATACTGAGCCTGGAGGTGCTCTCAATATCTTCCCATGTTATACCAAGTGGCATCAACTATTCTCCTTCGGCAATGGAACCATTGCCCCGAGAGGAGCTATTCATGCATCGCTACCACTTCATATGGCTAGACAGATGCAAAAGAAGAACAGTAAGAAGAAAGTTCATCAACATTTATGTATAGGCGTGGAAGGTAGAGGTGACATGGAAGAGACTTGGATACAGTGGACTGAAGAAGAAGCAAACGAGTTTGATCCTTGGGAACATGATGATGTTGAAAGATATGAAAATGGTAGAAAATCGTTGCAACTGTGGAGTGGTCAACAGTTACAGACTACACCATGCACAAATACAGGTGGTGTACTGGAATTTTTCTTTGTTCCATTCATTGTAGAAGAGTATGATGATGAAGAAAATGAGTCAACAGCAGAGAATGAAACTAGTTCTCCTAATGTTGAGACAACTGAGGACGATGAAGAGCTGTAGGTAATGTATATATTAAGATAGAGATAGATTGAACATGAATAGCAAGGATGTTGTACCATTCAGAAGAGCAAATGAGTATGTGAACTGAGTTGCTCACATATTTTAATTGGTGGATACCGGTGACTACAGCTAACCACTAACCACCCGTCACACATCATCATTATCGATCTCATGGTGCTCCTCTTCTACTTGTTCATATGTATTATCCTTACCTTGTTAGCGTCAGCTAATGCCTATGTGTCGGTAGTTACTGGTAAGTAGTTTAGTTGTATTGTGAAGTTATTGTCATTCATAATGTTTGCTCACATAAGTATCAGGTGCAAATGGTTTTGTTGGACGACATGTGATATACAAATTGCTCGAGCAACAAACATCTAATGAGCAAGTCATCATCTGCTTAGTGAGACCGGAAAAGATTCAATACGAGGCCTTGTATTGGTGCGCAGTGACAGAGGAAATGCAAAGATCAGATCTTTGCATAAAGGTTATGCCGTATGATATGCTCGATGACGGCAAAACTTTAAGTGATGCTTTGGAAATCGGTTTGCAATACAGCTCAACAACAAACGAATGTCCAATCTGTATCTATCATATTGCGAGTGTATTTGGCCCTACATCAGATCCCATTGAGACTGCCAAAGGTAATGTACAATCTACAGAAAACGCTGTTAGAGCACTTGATAAGTTCTATCAACTGCATCCAAATATAAAGCCTAGATTGGTACTTACTTCCTCCATGGCAGCGGTAAGAGCAACCGATCAAACTCCGCTGAATGGCAAATGGTACACACATAAAGATTGGAACACAATAAGTAAACTCGATATGAAGAACTGGGGATCATGTTATCAATGGTCCAAAGCAGAATCTGAACGAGTTGCTTGGGAAATGGTGAAAGAATGTAATGAAAGATATGCAAAAGAAGAAGATGATGATAGTATGAAGAAAAGGAAGATTGAAATGGTAGCATTGAATCCGAGCTTTGTCTTCGGACCACCTCCTCCTCTACCTGTTAAAATGAAAGATACGAAATCTGCTGGAAGCTCATCCTATTCTTTAACTTTGATCAAGCAGTGGTTGAAGGGTGAATCTACTGTGCAATCGAGACTCTGTGGAGATGTTAGAGATGTTGCTAGTGCACACGTAGCTGCTGGTACTATTGACCTTGACAGTTTGCCAGGGAATGATGCTGATAGAAGATACATCCTTTCAACTGAAGAGCGATTAAGTTCAGAGAATATCGCACAAGCATTAATAAGGGGAGTTGAACAAACTGGAGGAAGTAACAGTATTGATATTAGCAAGATAACTTGTGATACTAATTTCTCTGGAGGCGCAATCAAGATAGGAGATAGAGAGGTAGAGGCATCAGATCGTTTAGAATGTGATCTGGGGGTTGTATTTCGTCCTGTAGAAGAGACTATGAGAGACATGGCTAAAGCTTTACTACAAGAAGATTCATACTAAAAAGGTTGGAAAGAATTACATTTAAGCTAAAATATGATAGTTCCTTCCTCCAACGTATAACTGTCCAATCTTTTCTTTTATCACCTTTCCATAAGGTGTTTTTACATCTATAACCTTAAAACGCTTCCTTAAATAGCATTGCGATAACCCTCACTTTGAGATGGTAAGCTTCTTCTAACCTGACTCTTCCCACTCTGCATTCCAATATCTTCTCCAAAGAATTGTGTTGCCGATGACGTGATCCATTTTGAGAAACTCGATAAACAATAGTCGGAACCTGAGCTACTACTAGAACCACTCGCAACTCGTTTATATTGACTCCTCACTTCCATTGGATTTGGTGGCCCAAGGAATGAATCAGCGATTGAGGGTAATACCCTAGTCTTTGGTTTTTGACTAATTGGATGTGTCTTCTTATTCTCCTCTTCTTGTAATTGCCTCGCCAACTCTTCATCGGCATTATATTGATGAAGTATATTAATTGCAAAATCATCGAATGGCTGCTGTTGTATATTGTGATATGGCGACATATCGACATCTTCTAAACCACTAATGATAGATTGAGTAGGCGAGAATGACTGCATAAGAGACAGTGGAGGATTGGATGGTGCCAAATCACATTGTGGTGATGGTAGTTCGTTATTAGTTTCAAGGAATGAAGTTGTTGTCTTAATACTGGGTAATTTATCTTCATCTGAATACAGGTTGGATTGTCTTCTACCATAACTTCTATTAACTTCTTTGTTGTTATTTAATACCTCTTTTTCATGTGTATGTTGAGTGTTATCCACATTATGATAATCCTCGGCGCCACTATCATCTCTATTTTCTGTTGTTGCTTCCTCCGCTCTACTATCAAGAGAAAGTTCATCTAATTGTTTATCTACCACCAAGGTATCTTTCGGTAGTACTCCTATTATACTACCGTTGTGAACATTAAGATTAGGATCATCATCAGTAGATGGAGTAGGGGATATTATTATCGGAGGCATCTCTATTATCGCTAACTAATCTCTATTAATTTAAGGTGCATGTGTACAATATGTACGTCACTTTTTTTAGTTGTTGGTTGTTCAGTTTTTCTTGCAGTGAAGATGTGCCTATAAATGATCAATACGCCGCCCTCTTGATCTAATATAAGGCAGACAATTAACACCTCTCTCAATAACAGCCGATCACTTTAGTTTCAATAGGAAACATAAAGTTAAAAAAGTAAACAACCAACCAATATTCATTGCACTTAGACCACATATCGTTTTTAACTGATTACTTTAGTTACAACCCCGAGACGAAGCTGCATGTTTTGTATCTTTTGATGGGGTTCATGTTTATTGTTAATGTTGATGGAGAGGTAATTAATTAGAATATAAGTATCGTTGCCGTGGTAGTGTTTATTGCAAATTATTGAAATTGCATCAGCAGTTTGCAAACTTGTGTTTGTTCGGGTACACACTTGAAATTATAATACACTTACAATGTCTGGGGATGAAGCTTGGATAGACTTTTGTTCTGGTTGGGTCTCTGGTGGTGTATCCGTCTTGGCATGTCAACCAATAGTAAGAGCTTTGTTTTATTGTTTTATTGTGCATATGATATGTGCAAAGAACTTACATACACACTCATTGCTCCTCTTCTCTCAAGGATACTGTATTGACACGGATGCAAGCGAATGCTGCTATTAGTAGTGGCAAACCAATAACAACAACACCTACGAATACTTATACTGGAGCTGTTAGTGTAAACATATTTCGTGGAATGATATCAAACTTTGGTGTTACATCACTTTGGAGAGGCTCATCTCCGATGATAGGAGCAGTACCCATACAGAATGCTCTTCTTATGAGTGGCTATGGCGCTGGAAAGAGATGGAGTGAGTCTAGTTCAAGTGAAAGTAGAGATAATAATGATGCATTAATTGGGGTATTCATCGGAGGTTGTGTTGGTGGGATACTGCAATCATTTATCATGTCTCCGGTAAGAAACTGCGCTGCTCTTTGTGCATGGAATTGTTGTATGTTTTCTGCTGTCTTATTCATTCATGGTTTGGTATGCATAGGTTGAGCTAGTGAAGGTAACACAACAAGTTGTTGGACAAAGTGTAACATCTGCAACTACAGAAGTATGCCGAGGTATGTTTTCATCATCAGGTTGGAAAGGGCTAGGTGCAACTTTACTAAGAGACGGGCTTCCACATGGTGTATGGTTTGTCTCGTATGAGGTAAGCAGAAGTTAATTGTGCACAATGGTCACAACCCACCCTTTGATCTAGGTATTCTATGTTATGACTGTGAAACCAGTGATGAATGTAAAGACAACATACTCACTTGGCCGTGGATTGAGTTGACTTGAGCATATGATATGGTTTTGCAATTCCACTAACAAATGCTAACCCACCCTACCTCCCTCTCTTCTTGGATATGATTGTGACCAATGTGTGGAATTAACTTCTGATTCCCTGAGTATGCCAAAACAGAACTGACTGACTATAGATCAAGGACAAACAATACAACAACAACAACAACAACAACAACAACAACTGCTGATGATATTGCAACACCAATGTTGGCGGGTGCCTTTGCGGCAACAACAGCATGGGTTGTAGGTTACCCGTTTGATCTTATTAAGACACGCATACAGGCAGGGGGGAGTTCCGCCGGAATATATGCAACAACGAAACTTCTAATAGATGAATCGGGAGGGCGAGTAATACATGGACTATACAAGGGATTAACCCTTAAACTCTTGAGAGCTGTACCCGCATCAGCCATAGGATTCTTGACGTATGAAACCGTCGCCAAAGCATTAACATCCAGATCCTAATAGGAGACCTCAACCTCAGTAGTAGTCCAGTGTTATTGATCCTCCCGCGAGGTAGTGCCAGTCCCACCATCAATGCTCACCTCCTTAATTTATTACTACACCCAACATCCCCATTTCAATTTTGTTGTACAGATAGAGATCATGTAAATAATTAAAATTTACCCTACTTAGGAATTAGGAATCAAGCGTTCTACCCATCACAATACAATATTACCAAGTTTTCTAATCCCAATAAATTATTATCTAATTACCAATTAATGATCATCGATCTAACTAATGGTAATTCATCTCTCCTCCCCTTCCTCTTAACTTTTGTGCATGTTTAACTGAGCTAATTCCTGATCTCTTGCTCTAATCTTTTCGATATCTGGATAAATCTCCTTCTTAAATATATCCAACTCCATACCTGGTGCATAATCTTGTAAACTCTTTCTCTTATAACTAAGATCGATAGCACGCTTTAGACGACGTGTACGTGCGGTTATAACATCTTGATCGGCAAGGGATAGTGCCTCCTGTACTTCCTTCTCATCTTCATTCAAAAGATCCTCATATCTAAGGCCTGTATGTAGTTTAAGTATGAAGTTTTGTTAGAATAAGTTTTTGTTGTAGAAAAGGTAAAATTTAGTCCAACATCAGTCAAGAACCCCCCCCACATAATATCGTTCTCATCATACCCCTTTATAAACCCATCCACCACGCATATTATCTTTAGGATTGAGGTCTAATATCAATATGTAATATTTCTTTACTAAACATAGTATACTCATTTTGCTTTTTTTTTCTTTCACAAAAGGATATCATAACCAAGTCACAACAATATCCCCGCCGCTCTTGTATGTTGCAACAATAATTAATATGAACTGAAATATCATCAACGGGTATATTCCAACAACAAAACAATATATATAATTATACCCAATAATTTACAGCCTCACATCAGCTCGATTTTCCACTTTACTAATTTTTACCTCGCAGACATCAACCAAAAAAGAAACTCACCATATTGAGCAAGCTGATTACCAAGTACACTTTGGTACTGTTTGGCAGCTACGCCCATTACCTTATCGTATACCATACGCAACGCCATTCCTCTATCTCTTTTATTTCTGCAATTATTGACTTTAAACCTTTAGGTATGTACATAAGTTTATTGGAGGACTACGTATCAACCTCAGATCCCTTGCCCGAAGCCCGAAAGTATCCTCCACCCGAGATCAGATAGATGCCATCCAACGCTTGATTTCAACTTCATGCCGCTACCCGATCACCGACCCAACGCTGTAGTCAATACTCCCGGCCCCAAGGCATCAACTATATCTAGGTATTCTATTGATTAAAGTAGAGTCCTGAGTGGTAGTGATAAAGATAGGCACTGTTTATTGCAATAATAAAAGAGTAACAAACATGTCGACGATTGAGGATATCTCTGCGATGAGTAAGTCGTTCGATGAACAACAGCAACAAACTAATAACAATAATATTGCTAGTGATGACGAAAGATTATATCCAACTACTAAACCAGATGTTGAGAATTATGCACTAGGTTCACTTTCATATGACGACAACATTGATGGGTCCAAACAACAACAACAAAATAATAATGAGGATGATGACTATGATGAAGCAGACAATCGGGGAGTAGAATCACTCTACACAGACTTAAGTTGTCTTTTACCATCATGTGCATCACGTCCATCAGAAATATGTTCCCGTACAGGGAATTGGGCACTAGCCAACGCTGATCAATTCATATCATCAATTATTGTTGCCATATCATTAATACCCGAGAGTATTAGTTATGCATTAATTGCTGGTTTACCACCCAGTTCTGCATTACAGAGCGCGTGGATTATGAATATCATCACGGCAATGGTAGGTGGTAGACCGGGTATGATTACTAGTGCAAGTGGATTGGCAGCATTATTATTAGCACGATTAGTCCAAACTGATACTGTCGTGGCCGAGAGTGGTATTATGTTTGTACCGTATGTTATTGGATTCGCGGGATGTCTACAATGTGTAGCCGCTTTCTTTGGTTGGGGACGATTGGTATCATCATTCTCACCTCCATTAGTTGTTGGTATGGTAAATGCAATGGCTGTACTAATCTTGGTATTGCAATGTCGTTATGCGAAAGACTTTCCATTGACACCAGAGGAGGTTGATAATGGGTGGAATGTTGAGGGTACAGATGCTGCTGCAGAAGTCTCTTGGAATATTCCTGTTGTTGCCTACTTTGGTGATGGATATGATTGGATTTCACCTGGACTTGATTTAGGAATTTACTTTGCCGAGGTTGCTACGGCATTCCTCATTAGTATGTTCTTGCCTAGGTGTACAACAATCCTTCCAGCAACTGTTGTTAGTGTTCTGGTTGTTGCGGCTGTTGAGTTTGGTTTGGCGAGGAACTTTGGTGTAGAGACTCCTCTGATTGGTGATTATGGTGGTGCACAGGTAAGTCATCTAACGTGTCTGATTGTTGTATATCTCGTGTTTTTTTTATACTTTGTGTCTTATTCGCTTCATATCTCATTATATCATGTATCATTAATAGGTTGCGGCACCATGGGAAACAATCTTCACAGCTACCAAGTATAAGTTACCCTCGCTCATGTCATGGGAGACTTGGAAACTTATAGTGGGATATGGATTCTCACTCTTTGCAACTCAGTTTACTGAGACTGCCATCTCTCTTTCCGTCGTCGATCGTCTTGATGAAAGTAACGGCCCTGGTATACAAGTCTTAATTGGTCAGGGTATTGCCAATATTGTGTCAGGTATTATGGGAGGAATGGGCGGCAGTGGTGTTGTTAGTATGTCAGTCCATGCCGACAGAACCTTCGGTACTACATGCCTTAGCACCTTCATGACTGGTCTAGTAACATTCATATTCATCTTGTGGGGATATCCAGTGATTAACTACATCCCTTTGAGTGCCATCAGTGGTATATCCATAGCCATGGTATGCTCATTCATCCAATGGCGATCAATGGTAGCTACATTGACGGCTTGTCTTCCTACAGAGAAGCGTGATAAGTTGCCTCCTCAGTTTAACATTGCAAGATCTGATGTGCTAATCATGTTGTTCGTTACTACTGCATGTCTTATCGTTGATATTGCAACATTACTATTCTTCGTCATGGCCCTGGGTATCTTTGTCTTTGCAGTTATGGCAGGTTGTTGTTGCAAGCGTAGCTCTGATGAGGAACATCCTATCGAGTCGGAAGAAGATCAAGAGGTTATAGATCCTATTCCTGAAGCTCCAGTGGCACTTGAGGATGAAGATGGTCTTGTTGATGTGGCTCAGTTTCCCCAAGATATGCCTGAAGATGAGGAAAGTGCCCCTGGTGAGCAGAGTCTGGAGGAGAAGACTGTGCCTGATCAGTCTTGGGATTGCAACGTATTGGAGAATGCAGAGAGAGCTATCTTTCCAACTAAGTTGAGTTGAGTGATGGAATGATATATAAAGGAGACGTCTGGTTATTTTATATGTGTGGCTGTAGATTTAGGTGTTTTAGTGTGAAGATGAATCATTTGAGAGTATAAAATATTAATAGAACTTGTGTGTATTATTTGAATGATTCCGGTTAGTAGTTAAACATTTAAACTATACAATGCCTAAGCTCATCTCTTCATAATTCTACAAGCCCTTGACTCCTTTCACAACACTGTCCAAATGAGTTGGACTCACCGCCTCCGCCCCATAAAACACATCACATAAAGCATTTGTAAATACTGCAGATTTAATCTGTCCAAGTCCACCTGTTGCATTCTTATAAAGTAATGTATCACCACGAATTGTCATTTCCATCTCTGCCCCCTCTATCAAGTCCACCGGAGGGTTAAGCTTCTTAAACTCTTCCAATGAACCAAGATCTTCACCATTCATTCGAGGTTCAAGAGCTTCAACAATGGCTGAAGTATATTTGTCGATACTGAGATTACGATTCATTACTATACGGATAGTACGTGGATAATTTGAGTCCAATAATGCCTTTTTAATCTCCTCTTCTCCTTGTGTTTTAATCATTGACATGGCCAAGTTATCAACATATGTTCCTACAGCATATACCTGGTATTATTCATATATATTTGTTATGAAATGTGGTAGATATAGATATGTGAGCATTGATTGCAGTATGCTTTGTGATGTAGTATATGTTGATATATGAAATAATATCAAAAAAAGCACACTGACATATTAATGCTCACCTTAACAAAGCCCCACTTAACACGAACACCACAGCCAACCAAGGACATACCATTGCACTGAAAGATGCGCATTTCACGGTTTATGAAGATGAAGAGAGATGATATTAACTCATGTTAGTACATGTGGTTTGTAAAGTCAATCAAATAAAGATACATGAAGGCCAAATGAAGCACTTAATCACCAACAATTCAAATTGAACAACTTGAATTCCCAAGATAAAACAATACTAACGCGGACTTTCCAGGGAAGGAAATAAGATTGAAGTAGCTGGCTCTTTCGTTGGAGATAACATGACAGGCTCAGATCCCAATGGCGATGCCGCAGAGCATTGTGCTGCTGTGTTAGTTTTATCATTGATATTATTAGTGGTGTATAACAATGTTGCACCGGCTAGTAAGAAGGCTGATCCGAAATAATTCATTGACGATAATACTGTTTTTGTTGATGTTTGAGAGGAGGACAACCTCAATCCGCCACACCGGCGGCTTACCAATGCATTGGTAGTTGTGGCACGGCTTCCTCGAAGTGCTAGACGGGAGTATGGTAAGGATAGCATCATGATAGGATTGAAGTCAGATTATGAAGGGAGCCATCTATCACATCAATGACAACTCGAGCATCAAAAATCTTTTGAAGGATACCGTATCTTTTTTACAAGTAAGTTTTGATTGAGGTAGCAACACGGTAGCAAGCAGCACGCAACATTCAGTGGAGTAGGTATTTATGGAGATGTGTTAAGTATATGTACTTTTGTTCGTTCGCTTCACTTCTTCTATTGATAAGTATGAGTATACTTTGTGGCCATAACGCATACCAAAGACTCTTTGCCAAAGCACTTACATTTCTTCATAGAACAGAAGAAACACTAAAGTCAAGTCTTCGAAAGTCTCCCCTCCACCCAGTAATACTCTGAACAGCACCAGAGGGAGATGTCTCTTCTTCTTCTTTCTCCTCGCTCAATGCTCTGCTACTGATGAGATGATATGTAGATTACTTACATGTTATACTGTTACGCGTCAATGACCCTTTCCTTTGATTTTGTCTGAAAGATAAAAAAAAATTGGCAACCGAAAATAGCCTCGAATGTTGAACGGAGTTCGCACGACCCTCATCATTTTTTACTTACCTAAACCAATGCACTGCTGATTACAATGACGTGAGTACTATTAGTGTAAACGATAACAGCATATAATGTCTACTACCTACAATTATACATTAAGAAGTCACTAAGGGGAAAGAAGGCCTCACACAATCAATCAAATATAATAACATCAATGAAGATGGCACCATTTTCATCTGACGACGATATTGACTATGATAATGATGAGCTTCATTATCAACGGCAACGGCTGCCAATACCAGGTTCACCGCGACGAGAAACAGTTATTGTTAGTCCCCTAACAGCCTTTTCATCTGCTATGAGTAGTAGTAGTCCGATACGCTCTCGTAATAGGAGTAGTAGTCGAGTAGTTATTGGTTCACTGACGTCTTTACATAATAATCGTCATGCACCGTCTAATAATCATCCTGATTATAATAATGATATACCATCAATGATGATAACAGACACATTATCACCTAATTCACAAGGTAGTGGTACATCCCAAAGCTCAATCGGCTCTCCAAGTAAGAGGAAACGCAAAAGGAGTATTTGCAATATCCTACGTCATCTCCTATACAAAATTAAAACGTCAAGATTATTACTTATATCCATATTATACAGTCTCGTATCTACAATGTTTCTAATGACAAGGATGGATTATAATAGTGTGGATAATAATAGAGGATTAAGAATGTTTAGCTATAGTAGAGAATCAAAATCAAAGTATATCAAAAGACGACGGAGTCATCCACAAGTTGTTCAGTACAATGATAGACATGATTTACTCACACCATCCATAATAAAGTATATGGATACGAAAGAACGATTAGAAACAATATCATTATTATCATCCTATCTATATAGAAGTGTCGAACCAATGTCCAAAGCTACGTTGTTATACTCTTCAGATGAAGAAGATATTCATGGAGAGTGTCAACAACAACTAATGGACATGAAACCAAATCCAACATGTAATTCTATACATGAAATGGATTTAGGATATGATTATCAAAATGTTCAATATAATGTTGAAAGTGAAAGAATTGATATTGGACCAATGGGTGAATCCAAAGTTGGATGGTGGTTACATCATACAATTGCTCAGAAGAATGAAGAGTTGGCATTACGAACGTCAAGCATAAATTCATGGACGGGAAGAAGTGATTATAATTCCAAACCATATTCATTGGATGCTATCATTGAAGAACAGTTATCATCATCTCCCAATATTATCAATATATACTCTTCCTGTAGTCGAAGTATTATCAATGATTATGCATATTATTCATTAGAGACTGAATATAGAAGGAATCGACACAAACCAGATCGTAAAACAAGAGTACGGTATGCACGAGATGTTGCCGCTGGACTAGCAACACTGCATAACATAGATGATAATGAGAATGGAGAGAAGAATAATGGTGCAATGGCAATCTATGGTAAATTGAACCCTGGTAACTTGGAGATTATAAAGGATCACGTGGTCTTGAGTAATTTCAATGATATTGTTCTTCTTCCACAACATGGACTTGAGAATGGAAAGCACTGCAATGATATACTGACGTCGCCGCCCCTTGTAGGTCCAAATATTCATTATCATGCACCTGAAGAAGCACGAGGGGAGAAACTGAGTGAGAAGGTGGATATCTATGCCTTGGTAAGTCTATCGATGAGCGTCTCTCTCTCTCTTGTGGCGGTATTATTATCATTCATCTTATCTCATCTCACTCATCTATCTCCTGTCTCTTTGTAAAATACCATCAGGGTAACATTATATATTTCCTCCTCGTTGGATATAAACCATTCAGTTCATACAAGGATGCAAGAGAACTGATAGAAGATCTTTCCGAGGGCACTCCACCAGACTTACCCAGGAGATATGAAACAAGTGATGATCCCTTGGTCCATTGCATTAGTAGATATGATGAAGCAATGTCATCATAAAGATCCAAAGAAAAGACCTCACGCGAAGGAGATTGTCAAATACTTTGACGAATATCTGTATCTATTCAAGGAAAGCGTTTGGACGCAATAAATGAACTCTGATATGCACTTTATATATGAATGTTCAAATATTCTCAAGTTGTACAAGAGATGAACAATCATGCTGCTATAAAGTAAATTCATAATTATAAACGACAACCAGATGTCAAGACAATACATACAAGCCAAATGTTGTGCATTTGATATGATTAGTTTACGATAGCTGAATGCATCCGCCCTCTTCTTCATCTACTTTAAGTCTTTTTCATCATTCAACTTTGAGTGAATATCCTCTTGTATTATCATAATCCGAACATCAACCATTGCATTAGCAGCTCACCAGACAACATAATCAGAAGAGCCTTTGTTCCACCTTCTCTTGAATCTCATCTGTCCACCATGACATTGGAGAACAATTGATCACTCCACAAGTTTGGCAATCGAGTGGTATAGCAGCATGCAGGTGCTGCAATAGTGGTTGTTTGGTATTGTATGGGTGTATAACAAGTTGATGAACACCCTAGGCATGATTGTAAGTCCTTCCACCATACTTTTACAGCCACTTGTTGGCAGGTTTCATGCCTCAGATCAGTAGGCAAAAATCTGGATTTTCTGCCGATGGTCAGGCATTGTTTGGCCATCAAGTGGGGGTATGGCATCATGTAGGTGCTGCAATAGTGGCTGTTTGGCATTGTATGGGTGTATAACAAGTTGATTAAC
>Ga0214478_100084_pt1 | contig 44852 bp, 30 predicted proteins | sample M1_20Mar14CPVII9_2_FD_178001 | JGI IMG/M metagenome (GOLD analysis project Ga0214478, IMG submission 178001) | Marine eukaryotic communities from Monterey Bay, California, United States - M1_20Mar14CPVII9sort6BwellD7 | ecosystem: Environmental > Aquatic > Marine > Unclassified | place: USA... | reverse complement strand
GATTCTCTCGTCTTCGAGGTGTAGCCGTCTTGTTATAACTCCACCATGAGTGATGCATATGCAATAGTAGACATTCCCAAGTCCTTACCTATACATGGGATGGCTTTGACAAGCACTGGCAGGAAAAAAGAGCACAGCAAGGTAGTGGTTGGCACCCAAACGTACGAATCGCTCAGCTCGATTTCCCTCGAAAATGTGGGATTCTCTCGTCTTCAAGGTGTAGCCGTCTTGTTATAACTCCACCATGAGTGATGCATATGCAATAGTAGACATTCCCAAGTCCTTACCTATACATGGTATGGCTTTGACAAGCACTGGAAGGAAAATAGAGCACAGCAAGGTAGTGGTTGGCACCCAAACGTACGAATCGCTCAGCTCGATTTCCCTTGAAAATGTGGGATTCTCTCGTCTTCGAGGTGTAGCCGTCTTGTTATAACTCCACCATGAGTGATGCATATGCAATAGTAGACATTCCCAAGTCCTTACCTATACATGGGATGGCTTTGACAAGCACTGGCAGGAAAATAGAGCACAGCAAGGTAGTGGTTGGCACCCCCCTAGAATTCCTTCATATTTATTATTTTACTTATTCATCTTTTCCAAAAAAAATGATTTAACCAATTAGAGAATCCGAACTTTCTCCATCCTATGATGTTGGCCTCTAGTTTGTTTTGGTATTACATTCATAATCTTTATTTGTTTATATTTATTGTTTACACATATAATTTATTGTTCTGTTCATCTTGTAGATTGGAGCTCTTTTATAGCAATCATCATTTCATTCTGTTTTACTTCATTTCTATTTTCTTTGATATGATCATAAAACCTTAAATGGCCATGTCCTGGACATACAATATCCCACATGTCTCTGATGTTGCAAAGTTTTTGTAGAGTTGTAGCTTGAAGTGGTAAGTTGTTGCCATATCGAGGAAAACCTGACATATAACCTCCACCTCGTACTGTCCACGCATATGTATCTCCAGTGAACAATATTCCATTAGGGTAATCATTTTGTTCATTTATAATTTGTACTTCTGGCCGAAACAGAAGAGAAATAGATCCCGGCGAGTGACCTGGTGTGTGAAGAATAAGAAACTCTCCAGGATCAAGTTGCTTTTGTTGTTTTAATTTGTCAGAGGGATTGCCATTGATATCCCATGTAGCAATATCATTATCATCCAAGATATCATTGACATCATTTTGTAGCAATATTTCTACCTCCTCTAGTGTTAAATCACCAACCCAATTATGTTTACCGAGATCTCCTGAATGAAAAATGCGTTTCATGTTTGGAAACTCTTTCTTCCATTTGTTATGATCGGCCGTATCATCGACATGTGTTAAGAATAGATAGTCAGGTCCTGATACTGCCAGCGATTTCACTACATTTACAGCTGATGAACTAAATCGAGGAACATCAACCATTACAGATATATCATTTCCTTTAGGAGACTTTCCCAAAATTAGGTAGGGGATCGCTCCAAAGGTTGAATCATTATGATGGCCGATGTAGGAAACTTCGGTATCTACCATTGGATGTATTGATTTAGGAAATGCTTTAGCATCATGATTGTTGGAGGAGAGTGATTTCCGAAGTGCTTTCTCATCTTGTACAACATTCTTATTTTGTTCCACTCGGATTGCATTCACAGGACATGCTTGCAAAGCAGAACGCGCTGCTTCTAATTCTTCTTTATTATTGATGTTTGGCTGGTTATATACCACGTGTTTATATATGTCTTCATTGCGTTCAAATATAGTTGGTGCAAAGTTACTGCAAGCAGCACAGTTTATACACTGTAGTAGTTGTATTTATAATTTGTTTTGTTTGAAGATAATATCAATCAAGTGACAAGTGTCAGTTGTTTATTGCAACAAAAGAGAGCTGTCAACACATAGATACTCATATATTTGTATACTGGAAAGAATACAAACATAATCGTACCTTATCATTGACATACAGTACACCATCAATATTCTCTTCTAAACGAGTTGCAAACAATTTTGATCGATGGTAGTTTAGTATTGGTCTGGTCGTCAATATCGAGTTATAATTATATGCCCAAGATAGGCTATTATTACAACAGCATAACGACAGTAGATATACGACCAATAAGGGAAGAGAATGTAGTAGCATATTACATACCATATGTTGTTAGACAATAAGTGACAAGAGATGTATAGATAGGCAGATCCATACTAAACTAGAAAATTATTGAAAATGGGGATCGGCCTGAAACACCACTCCCAACCATTAACGCAGATTGAGGGTGTTGAGAGTCGAGAGACGACAAATACAGAGGAGTTAAGTTGGTAAGATGATGTATTGTATAAAATGAGAACTTGTTAATAATTGTGTGAACATTTGGGTTAATTTAATACATGGTCATATATTTACCAAACAAAACATATGCCGCCTTTCATGACTTAACATGAGCCTAATTATATGTTATCTCCTTCGTTGCAATCATCTAACCCTTCTTATACTGTCATACCCTCATTCTTTCCTTACATTATATGACAGTCTTTAAAACTTTGGATAATTTTATAATACCTCGTCTATCTCGATAAACATATATTTAAGTATATAAAATACAGTGCATCACATCACATTAATAGATACTTACTAAAATATTATATATTTGGTAGTAGAGAAATCAAGGTTGTAAACAAAGAAGAATTATTTAATACCTCCATTAATATTACATTGGAGTAATTATACAAAAGCAGAATCAAAACAACAATCCTACAAATAAAAGTATCGGATAGATATAAAGTATAATATAAATTATTAAAACAACATGTTTGGAGCTCCTTCAGCCCCTTTCGGTGCTCCTGCTCCTTCTGCTTTTGGTTCATCACCCGCCCCTTTTGGACAACAACCTCAGCAGCAGAATACAGGAGGTTTTGGGCAACCAGCGGCTAATAATACAGGATTTGGTGGTGGATTTGGGCAAACTGCTCAACCTCAACAAAATGCTTTTGGTGCCGCCCCATCTACTGGATTCGGGCAGCCACAACAGAATGCTTTCGGTGCCCCATCTACTAATACGGGATTTGGACAGCCTGCACAATCTGGAGGAGGTTTGTTCGGTCAGGGTAAGTAACTAAGTTTTGATTGTGATTGTTCACTTGATTTTTTAATACTTATGTCCAGAAACTAATCTTCCTACCTTGAATATGATGTGATAGCACCAGCTCCCTCAACCTTTGGCAGCCCTGCACCGGCCACAGCGTTTGGTCAAAAGCCTGCATCCGGGGGATTATTCGGCTCAGCAACGCCAGGTTAGTTTACACAGTAATTGTACACTGTTCACTTGATTTTCTAATGTGACTTTAGTTGCATGAACTCAACTCAAATCTAATACATTCTACTTTCACAATCCAGCCCCCTCTACTGGTCTTTTCGGGGCACCCGCAGCAGCCCCCTCGGGTGGCGGCCTCTTTGGTGCTGGTAAGTGTATTCAATCTCATCTGGGCATGATGATATCTTAGAACTCTTTTATGTTTCTTGCAATAATTTTTAAGTAATCAAGTGTATATCAAGTGCTCACATGTTACTTCTATTTGATCTTTATCAACTTAGCCCAAACCCCGGCGCCTTTTGGTAGCCCTGCAACTCCATTTGGTCAACAACAACCTGCAGCATCAAATGCTTTTGGAGGTACGTTTATAAATAATGTCAAAATTCTAATCTAATTTGTGCAGTATCCTATGTTGTTTCTACATTCACTCACATACCATCATCATATCATACTATTTAAATAATAGCACCACAACAAAATGCCTTTGGTGGTAAGTTGAACATGGCATAAATCACTATTATTGTTGCTTGCATGTTTTGTATTCATCTTATCTAATCTCTTGTCATACTTTAATCTCAAGCACCTACAGCTTTTGGTGGCCAGCAGCAGCAACAACAACAACAACAACCACAGGCAGGATCTACGGTAGTGCCATACTCATCCACAAGTAAACAGGATGGAAACAATTCCATTGTATTACAATCTATTACTGCAATGCCACAATATGAGCAAAAGTCATTTGAAGAATTACGTTTGGAAGATTACATGGCTGGGAATAAAGGTACAAAGGGTCAGGCTACTCCTAACACGGGATTTGGCGGGTTTGGATCCCCAGCACCAGCACCATCGGCGTTTGGAACACAGCCAGCCGCTGCCCCGACAGCCTTTGGAGCACCTGCTGCTTCCACATCATTATTCGGTAGCAGTCCTGGTAAGCACATTGCACTTTGTCATTCAATATGATCGTATTTTCAACATACCTAACGAATATTCTCTCCTTAAAGCACCCTCTGGTGGCGGCCTCTTTGGTAGTGCGCCTGGTAAGACCTGTGCTACGTCTGAATTTGTAAAATGATCACACTCATTTTCACAGCCCATCCTCACATGTCATCAACTCTTATTCCTATTACACAGTCCCCGCTCCATCATTTGGGCAGCCAGCCGCTGCCCCCACAGCGTTTGGAGCTCCGCCAGGTTAGTTTACACTACTTGTGTGGTTGTTCACTTGATTTTCTGAGTGACTTTAGTTGCATGAACTCAACTCTAATCTAATACACCCATTCCTCTTTGACGATTTAGCCCCCTCCACCGGCCTTTTCGGGGCACCCGCAGCAGCCCCCTCGGGTGGCGGCCTCTTTGGTGCTGGTAAGTGTATTCAATCTCATCTGGGCATATCTTAGAACTCTTTTATGTTTCTTGCAATAATTTTCAAGTAATCAAGTGTATATCAAGTGCTCACATGTTACTTCTATTTGATCTTTATCAACTTAGCCCCAACCCCGGCGCCTTTTGGTAGCCCTGCAACTCCATTTGGTCAACAACAACCTGCAGCATCGTTGTTCGGTGGTGGTGCGAAACCAGCAGGTAAGTAATGGGGAGGGGAGGGACATGTATGTTATCCAAATGGTATCCTTGAGGATACTTCCGTTTGATAATCAGTTGAATCTAATCTCACTCACAACTATCTTCTATAACATCAAACTCATGTTTCATATCACGATCATTGAATCAATCATTTAGCAACACCCGCTTTTGGTGCACCGCAACCTGGTATGTCAAAATAACTATACTTTCATTTTATTTTTTTATCTATTATCTTCTCTAATACTATTTGTTCTCTTTCTATCTTTCATTATATCTTTAGCGGCTCCTTTTGGCGCTCCTGCTCCCTCTGGCGCTTTATTTGGTGCACCGGGTAAGATCAATACGAATCTTGTCTCTGAATTATGCGATATCAATATTGCCAATATGAATTATGACAACATGCAATTTCGCGTTACATATATCTAACCTTCCCTACTATATACAAATTATTCTTAGCCCCAGCTCCTTCAACCGGACTCTTCGGCGCTCCTGTTGCAGGTAAGGTACTTGTCCTGTACTGTTTATTCCTTATCTGACTACATGATCATGTACTAATATGTATATCTTTTCTACTGACAACACTTAGCACCATCCGGCGGATTATTTGGTTCGACGCCAACACCTGCCAAGCCCGGCGGACTCTTTGGTGCCCCTGCCCCTGCCCCCGCTTCTACAGGACTCTTTGGAGCTCCTGCGCAACCTGCTACTGGAAGCAGTCTCTTTGGGGCTCCTACTTCACAACCTGCTGTCGGTGGTCTCTTTGGATCTCCTGGTAAGAGATTTGTTTGATTGTGCATTGAGTAATAATATCAACGGTTAGAATCTAACAATTTATCTCTGTTTCAATCAATGCTCACAGCACCAGCGGCAAACACTGGAGGAGGACTTTTTGGCGCTTCTACCACCGTACCACCAGCAAACACAGTACCTGTAGCGCCGCCTGTCTCAGCAGAAGCATTGCTTGCACAACAATTGGCTGCGGTAGAGAACCAAAAGAAACAACTTGAGTTGTTAGAGGCTTGGAGAGGCAATCCTCCAAGTGGTTCAAAAATAGTGCCAACTTCGCAGTATGATATTGATTCTCCTGATAATGGATGGGGCGGCGGAGGACCATCTTCGTATGCCGCATCGTCCTCAGCACTACTATCCTATCGTGCCGGCTCAAGGTCAACAGCTAAAATTCGTCCTCGAGGCTACACTCCCACTCAACCTTCCTCTGCCACAACAATTGGGAGAAAGTCCGGCTCACCAATTCTTTCTCCTAACAAGTTTGTCGGATCTGCTACAAAGACACTATTCATCAAGCCAAATTCATTGACTCCAAAGCCAAAAACTCGTCTTCTCTTGACCAACGGTGTTGCTAACAATGGTACCAGTCCATCTGTGGCTTCATTAGAAAACGGAGGAGCCCTTCCCACTCAACAACTTAATGGTAGTACCCCATCGAATGGTGGCACAACAGGTGGTACGCCACAAACATCAGGCTCTCCATCAACCCCCGCACAAGATTTCTACAGACATGTCGTGGAAGATTCAACCGTAAGGAGTCCTCCTGCTTCCTCACCATTAGTAGAAGCAGATAAACACTTTGTCCCCAAGTTGACTAAGCCAGGATACAATGTATACCCTTCCATCTCTGAGCTTGAAGCCATGTCAGAAGCTGATCTTGCAGCTATTTCGGGCTTTAAAGTAGAACGACCTGGATTTGGAAGTGTTGCGTGGGAGGGTTCAGTAGACGTTCGGGGCGTTGACATTGATGCTGTAGTCGTGATTGAGAGTAAGAATGTATCAGTGTACGACGAGGCTGAAGAGAAGGGCGAGAAGCCAGCGCGTGGTTCAAAACTAAATCGCCCAGCTGTCATTACCATGCAAGATATCTATCCCAAGGATGGAGCTGAGTCCTCAACAGAGGCAAAGGATAAGCTTAAGCGTAAGATTGAAAAGACTACAAAGAAGATGGGCGCAGAGCTATTGTCGTTTGATGCAGACAGTGGAGTGTGGACATTTCGTGTTGGTCACTTCTCACGCTACGGTTTGGACGACGATGACTCAGACTCGGACGACAATGATGATGTCAAGGCAACGCCATCGCTGGAAACAACAGATGTCGAGGAACAAGAAAGTGTGACTGATCCTAAAGAACTTGGTGGCGTTTCGAGGATGCATGCTCCAATGGATGAAGACGAAAGCACTGCATTTACAGACATGAGTGCTTCTGAAAGATTAGATGTACAAGAGGAAATCGAAGAAGAGACTCATGTTCATGAAATTGTTCGTGGAGGGGAAGAGGCATATGCCATGTTGACCGAAGAAGTGCGTGGTAATTATGAGGAAGAAGCAATTATCCCTGTCGAGCCTTTGGCAGATGAAGAAGTTGAAGAAGAAGAGGTATTGCTCTTTCCTAACGAAGCAGTCAATGACATTCCTCCGCCCTCGAGAAAACTGCTGAAGCCAGGAATAATCTCACCCTCAGCTCCTTCTAAGGGTATTTGCAGCAGACTGGCCGCAAAGAGTGGAATTAAGAGTATGTCATCATCAAATGTTGACGTTGGGATGAGGATGAGAAGAACTTTCAGAGTGGGTTGGCGCCCGGATGGTTCATTTATTCAATTGAAGCCAAACTCATCGGGTTCTCCAGTTCTTGTTCAATCTAAACCGAACATCGCCCCGTCACCTACTGATAAGAGCACATCACTGCCACTTCTACAGACTCATCAGAAACACAGTGTTACGGCGATTGAAACTAGCAACGAGTGTCCAATATTCACGCTGCCCAAAAATGTACCTCAAAATGGTTTGTTCGACGCACTTGAAGATTATTCCCAATCTCCTTCTACTGAAAAGATTGTTTCAAATTCATTCTCGTTACTTATGAGTTTATACTGTGAGAATAAATCTTCAGGCGGTACAATGGACGAATCACGCCGTTTACAATCAGTATCCAGTTGGCTCAAGGGAGCAGTTGCTAGCGATACAATGCAGGCTATTTCGTCATCACATGATATCTATGACAAGATATTTACTGCACTCTCTGGGGGTGATTCTGCGACAGCATCTGCTCTTGCACTTGATAGTGGCAATCCTCGTTTGTCACTCATGCTTGCCAACACTGGCATTCAGGCTAAACCGTTTTGTGAGAGTCAGTTGGAGCTCTGGAATAAAAGTGGAGCTCAGTCATTTACTCCAACTGGCAGTAAGTATCCTTCAGAGGCTTCTTTGCTTTTTCTTTTATATTTCGACGTACAAAAGCTTACATCAATCGCTCCTCTTCCTCTCATAGTTCTTAGGATTCTCTCCCTTGCTTCGGGTAGTATTGACATTGAACGACAGATGTACAAGTCAGACAATACATCATACAATATTGACTGGAGAAGGAGATTCGGAATGCATCTATGGTCGTGCTCTTCAGATGAAGCATCTGTATCTTCGATTGTTGAGCAATATACTACTGACTTTACTTCAGGTCTGGCTCCTCCGCCCACACCATTGTATTGTGATGGCTCAACCACGAAGACATCGAACCAATGTATTCTATACCAAGTTCTCAAGAACTATGGAGATAAAGATATGTCACTTGCTGATATTGTTGCTCCATCAACTCACTCTAAATATCACCATGACTTCTCAGCCACATTACATCTGTGCGCTTCAATAACCGCCCTGACAAGCAGTTCAACTTTGAGCGATCACCAAGAAAGTTTGATTGTTGATTCGGTTGCATCCCAACTTATTGCCGAGGGATCTTGGGAATGGGCAGTCTATGCGAGCCTTTGTCATATCAGCGGTAGTGATATCCTTTCAGAAGCTTCAGCATCGGCAAGACGGATTCGTGCTAAGTATATAATCTCGAGATTCTATGCTCCTTCCACCGATCCGTCAGCCGAACGTCGTCGTTTGTTTCTACAAAGTGTTGGAGTGCCTTCTCAATGGTTTGTAGAAGCTCATGCCTATAGAGCACAGCAAGAGGGAGATGTCTTTCGCATGTTAGATAATCTTATGAAGTTTTCTACTAAGGAATCCGTACAAGCCTTGAAGTCTTTAGTGATCCCTCACATGATCCTCGAAGGGAAAGAATCAAGGAAGCAGCTCTTTGAAATACTCGCTTCATTGAAATCGAGGTTGCCTCCTGATGATTCTCTTCCTTGTGTCTTGGATTCGATTCAGAAGTTCCTGGAATTACAAGCACAAGTGGACAAACTAACTGGATTGTCGTCAGATGAAATTGAAGCAAGTAATATAGACTTGGATTATTTGATCACCGTCGCTACAGACTTGGAGGATGTGTTATCCAAGGTCTCGGGCAAAACTACCTCAACCTTTTTCTACAAAGTCCGATATGAGTTTATAAAAGTTTCTCTAGCAATTGTCTTTTCAGAAGTTCAAATGATGCTGTCGATGATACATGCACAACTCCTTGCTATAAAAAAGGGTGACATACTCAATTTGGATAATGATACTCATCTGGCAATGAGATCTCCTTCCAAGCTTGCCTTTTCCTCTCATCCTGATGGCTTATTTGACAACAGCGCTATAATACGTGAACTTTGCGGCTTTCAAGCTTTGGGCTAAACTGTACTCATCTATAACTGATCAACGATTGATCAGAACTTTACTTTGAATAGTTATCACTGATAATCTTTAGTAGAGTTTACCCTTATAATTAAGATTATTGCATTACTCTACAATGTTCCCAATGCCATCTTGGCGCCGATACCTCCAAACACAATCCCTAGAGCTGCAAATGCCATGGCGACATAAACCTCTACCTTCTGTGCCGATGTTGCTTCATCTCCTAGGTTCTTAACAGCGCTTCGGAACATGAGTGCAGGATAGACATAGATGAGTGCATTACCGAGGGTTGCTCCGCCCATACTCATGATGAAGGAAAGATCAGTAATCTTCAAAGCCGTAGTTGTAATGGCTCCCAACATAATAATAGTAAGATTGTTCAACTTTGAATCAGTTCGTTCTTCCTTTGGCACTTTCATCATTTCTAGAAGACCATCACGGCATCCGACAAAGGCAAGTGGATACCTGCGTAAGAGATGAAGTGAAGAGAAGTTAGCAATATTAAAATAATACACTACAATATTCAAGAAGATACAAAATTAATGTCTCATAATGACTCACGTGAATACAAGGGCAAAGGCTACTGCAACACGACTAAAGCCCATTAGCGAGTCCTTGGTTGAGTAATTGTTCAAGATCAATCCATTACTAGAACCTCCGAATGTTGCGAACCCCATGGCTGCGATGCCAATGAAGAAGAGAATCGATATTGAAAAAGAAGTAGCCACGACAGTATTCCAACGTTTTATAGTGTTGTTCTCCAATTCAATATAAAACTTGGCGGCATTAAAGTGAGCCATGTAAGCAGTACTCAACATGCAAATAAGGATAAAGGAATTTGAACTGAAGACAGCCGAGGCACCCTTGTTTCCAATAGAAGGTCGGAGAGATTCTGCAACATCCATTGCAAATTTACTATCAGCACCTCCAGAATATGACTTATCAAAGCATCGAATTGCCATGGCAACTGCGGTGTATAGCATTCCTGCAATACCAGCTAAACTAAAGGGGGCCAAACTTGATAGATTTTTTAGCAGACATAATGGCAGAATTACAGTAACTGTAAGCCCAATCAAGGCAACCTCACGGCTAACTGACATACCAAATGTCTTAAAGAGTGCTGAGAATGTATCACCCAATACCATGCTATATGCTAACACGGCCATGAATGTTTTGAATACTACTGTAGAACCTGGAATCCATGCAGTTGATTCACCAACTGACTTCTCCCATGCACTGCGATAGGATGTAGCTCCTGTCAAGGCACATAGACGCCCAATGAGTGAAAAGTTGTATGCTGCAATGGCACCAATACCAGCAATGAGACCTGCAGCGGGGATGGCAGCTGATGGCGCATCACCAAATGCAGCGATACCTGTTTGTTTATGTATAATTTGTATGGGTGTTGCAAAAATAATGTTTGGTTAGTAATATATGTATGAATGTGCATATGTATGTAATTGTACATATGATTTGTATGTTAAAACACATCAATTTCAACAAGAGAGATATAGAGAAATAAATGCCATCATATATGGGTTGGTGATATTGACCGGTCAGGGCCATCTAAATATTGAAGACATGAAGAAAGAGGAGGAACATATCATGTGAGTGTGTTGTACGAGTTTGAAATCCAAAGTTCAAATCTCAAACATATCAATATACTTACGGTCCTCAGCGCTTGTAGTTATTTGCAATGTGCTATAAAACGAGACGAACGCATTACTGCGTTATAATCTCAACAACGTCGGAGGTTCTTTCGTTAATCATTGACATACTATTTCTTTTTCTCTCTTTCACTCCATGATTTGAGAATATTAAAACACAATTAACAGTGTTGACACAACACCATCAAATAATATGTGTGGTGGTGATGTGTGATGTTTATTGCAATATCTAGAACTTACCAGCGGGTAAACTTAGTACGCCGACACCAACCACGGCCTTTACCATATTAAACATTTCACTCTGCATAGTGGCTGTACCTCCGCCATCTCCACCTCGTATATCTTTTGTTATTGATGAAGAAGGAGGTGTCAAGGATGATGATGTACCAACACCATTTTGTTTGTTGTTGATAAATGCGCGTTGCTTGCCACTAGCTCGTCTGCGAGGCACCGACGATGCTATCGACGATGAAGTTGACCTTCTACCATCCACCGATACAGGTGATGTGATGAAGAAGAGAGCCAATAAGCACAAAGACTTCATATTATCAATAGGTACCATCAATTGTAATTTAATTTTTTGAGTTTGAGATAATGAGTAGAAAATAGAAAAATAAGGATACTAATAAACAACCAAAAGATACTCATAATTCATAGCCGGAGAGAGATTATATTTGATTAATATTAATAGCATAGAAGAATTAGTATAGAATATCATCGTAATAGACTATGAACTCATCGGCTATAGCGACCGATAGTAGTAATGGAGAAACAACTCCTATATCTCCTTCAGCACTTGTTCCCCAACTGAGTGAATATAATATCACAGAACAAGATTTGGCAACTGCAATACGTGTTTTAGATGCAGTATCAAATCTTGATCCTAAGAAGAAGAAGAAGAAACGAAAAGCCAATACTAGTAACAACAACACAGAAGAAGAATCAGATGGACTATCGGCATATAAACAACCAAACTTGCGTCAATTTCGTAAATCCTTATCATCAACATTATCATTACATCAACAAACAATGTATGAAGGCAAGTCAGAGATGCAATACTATGAAGATCGTATTGCAGAACGTACACTGAAGCGTCAGAAAATGGCGGAAAGAGCACAACAAAAGAAATATGTTGCAACTACCGATTTGAGGAAGGGACGAGTTGAAAAACTTGAAAAGTTAAAAGAGGATAGTAAAGAAGAAGAAGAAATGAAGTTGAAACAGTTGGAATATTTGATACCCGATGGTCATGTTGATACTACTAATTCAAATGGTAATAATTTGTTGCTGGAGAATGATTCTGTCACCACAGCAAAGAGTGAAGAAAAGGAAGTACAACTACCAAAACTCCGATCGTGTTATGTATGTAAAGTACGTTTCCGTACACTCCATCACTTCTACGATCAATTATGTACAGATTGTGCACCATTCAACTATTCCAAGCGTCATCAAACTGCGAACTTATCGAATAAAGTTGCCGTGGTTACAGGATCACGAGTTAAGATTGGTTATCAAGTATGTTTAAAGTTATTACGAAGTGGATGTACTGTCGTTGCTACTACACGATTTCCCAATAATGCAGTGTCATCCTATCGTAAAGAAGAGGACTTTGATAGTTGGAAGGATCGATTGCATGTATATGGCTTAGATTTAAGAGATGTTACTGGATTGGAAGCCTTTACTCGATACCTCAAGCTAACATTTGGCCGAAATGGTATTGACATATTGATTAATAATGCCTGTCAGACAGTTAGAAGACCAGGTGGATACTATTTACCATTGGTTGAGAAAGAAAGTGAGATTTGGAATAATGGAGATGAATCTCACAAACAAGTATTGAGTGGATGTCTGGAGTTTGAACGGATTAGGAGAAGATTGGTGGAAGAGCATACGAGTGATAAAGGGCAGGTTGGAGGCAATCTATTGCCAACTAGTTCGACTGTACAACAGAAGAATCTACTTTCTGGCGGCCCTGAGACACCACACTCAGAAGCAACGCAGAATGGGAAAGAAGAAGAGTCAGCTGTGGTTGCTGCATCAAAAGAAGCAACAACAATGAACCCGTTTGAGTCTACTGGTATCTCACACTCCGCGGCCATGTCACAAATGGCAATCATTCCAGAAGATGTGGGTGTTGACGAGAAGGTCATGCCACAAGGTCTGTCGGATATCAACGGGCATCAAATAGATTTACGCTCACACAACTCGTGGTTACTCAAATTGGATCAGGTATCTACACCCGAAGTAATGGAATGCATGTATATTAATGCAATCGCACCATTTGTGCTCAACAGTAGACTCAAACCCCTAATGGAAGCGCAAAATAATGATAGACCTGATCGATACATAATCAATGTATCTGCAATGGAGGGCAAGTTCTACAGATACAAAATGCCTAACCATCCACATACGAACATGGCAAAAGCAGCACTAAATATGCTCACGAGAACATCGTCAGAAGATCTAGCAACAAAGTCGAGAATATACATGAATAGTGTAGATACTGGTTGGATTAACGACGAGAACCCGTTAGAAAAGGCAAGTAAGATTGCAAAGACAAATCTATTCCAGACACCAATAGACGAAGTAGATGCTGCAGCTCGTATCTTGGATCCAGTCTTTGTTGGTATCAATATGGATGAGTCAAGTATGATGGACGAGGAGATGAAGAAGGGAGAAAAGAAGAAAGGCAAGGATTATGGTAAGTTCTTCAAGGATTACAAGGAGACAGAGTGGTAAGCTATCTGCGACTACACTACAGAGCAATAGTTATTATAACTACATTAGTTCCAACAACTTGATGATCATACTGATTGGATCGATTTGGCGATTTAACTTACCCATCAACTTAGGCAAGGAAATAGTATGTAGATGCTAGCCTCTAATAAGGGAAGCAAGCTCTAGCCTTTTGTTGCAATTGCAATACGAGTAGGACAGTCTGTAATAGAGGAGGGACGATAGAACATAGGTGTATCAAGAGACAGCGGATTAGTAGATCGTCAAAGAGCCAGGTAATATGAGTAGCACATCACCTACAAAAATTGATGACAAACAACAAAAGCCAAAGCGTACGATATGCACTGGTTGTAACTTCCCCCCTCGTACCTGTGTTTGTCCATCATTACCTGCGCAGCCATTATATCCTCTGTTGAATAAGTGTAGAATAATAGTATTACAACATCCACACGAGCTCCGGAAAAAGAATCGATCAATGCCCTTAGTGGAGCTCTGTTTGTTTGGTAAAGGTGTACAGCAATCAGATACAACAAAAGACGATTTTGTAATGAAAACTGTTACAATGAGAAGATTTGGAGAATATACCGACGCAAGTGTGATGAACATATTACGAGATCCAAATGAAGTTATAGTATTAGTCTTTCCACATAAGAATGCTATGGATTTAGAAGAGGGCATACAATTGGCTGAGAAACGTTGTGAGTATGATAGTATTGATAATGATACAGAAGAGCAAAAGCAACAAAAGAAGATGACTCTTATATTCATTGACGCGACATGGAAGCATGCAAGAGAAATGGAACAGGCATCGTCAGTTGAATGGCCGAAGAATCTTATTCGAGTTCAATTAAAGCCAAGCAAATCAAATGTCAAAGAAGGTGGTAGTGACCAAAGCAGTAATATCGAAGTCAATAGCAAGGAAGGACCAGCATTTGTTGAACGACGATTTCAAATACGAACTCCTCCCTCTCCAGATCACTTATCTACCGCCGAATGCCTAGCCTGGATTGTTAGTAGAGTTGAAAACAATCCACGTATATATCAGAGTATCACAAAAGCACTAGATTACATGGTGGCAATTTGGCAACAAGTCCGTGAGGAAGCTGCATCATCTAATACCCGAAAGAAGAAGAAGAATAAAGCAACAAATAGACCAGATGATATGATGTCACAGAAGAAGCTAAAGATTGGCAAAAGTTAAAGCATAAGAGACAGTGCTCATCTACAATCTGTTAGAGACAGAGGAGACTATATAATCAAGAGTAATGAACAATGTTTCTTCTATCTTATGTATAGTATACATCTTTATATTTCTCAGTGTAGCGTTGAGAGTGTTATTCAAGCCAACATTCCCATTCCACGATCCCTGACAGATGTAGGGGACGGCCATACCTCTTGCCTTGTAGAATCGCGAGATGATCTAGACCTGGGGGTAGACAGAGAAGAACACCCAATGTCTTGTTCAGGAGACTCGGTATCTGATTCACTACTCTGTCTATACAAACTCCACAGACGTTCACGAGCAGCTGCTACATCCTGGTAATTGATGGCATATCCAACTTGAGAGAGTAATCTCTCGAGATGTGCATGCCAATCATTTTGATATGATACTTCGAATGTACCTTGTTGGGATTCAAACGGGGCATACCCAGACGATTCGGACGCGTTTAGATAAGCCGCTATAGCCACTGTGGACTTCTTGGTTGTGATGAAGTAGTAGTCACAGACTGATAACTCCGAGAGGAATAGTGCCGTACTTGCAATACTGTTGAGAGATGTCATTGCAGTGCTACCATGCATAGGAGGTAGCAGAGACAGGATTTGCATGACAATACTTTGGGTAGTTGTTGGATTTAACAACCAAGTTAAAGAATGTGTCAATTCCTTCTCCATCTCGACGAGATCACTTAAACCAAAGTCACCTCTACTCAAGTCTGGAATAAGACTACCAACCTCCTTCCATCTGTGTGGATAATGAACTTTGATAGCAAGATGGAGTGATGTTGCTGATATAAGTTTGAATGTTCTTCTATCAGCACAATGATTTGTTGATAGGATACGGTCAATATATGATAGGGCAATTGATACAACTATAATGATGATGAGGGAGAGGAAGAGGGAGATGATATATCATGTGATGTTAGATGAACATAGATAAAAGTGCACAAGATATATGCTATCACAGCAAAGCATATTTGCAACTTACCCTCTCTATCAATAGCAAAATGATCAGCAACACGATACATCCACCCGCAGATTGATGTACGGCACCCTTCATCAATACCCTTTGTCTTTGATGATTTGGACTTACGAATATCTGTCGATGATGATGATGGAGATCGTCCAGGATAGTAACTAAGATAGTCACAACACTTGTATCCATCTCGTTCCTCCTGTGCAATCATATTGCAGAGTTGATCATAGAGCAATTCACTTGATGCTTGTGATCTAGTGTTGTTATTGTTGCTACCACTATCTCCACTACCGACAATACATATCCCCCCTCGAGTAGCACTATTTGTCGATGAGATACCGCCGCCTCCGCTAGATGATTCATAGTCATACGATGATGCCCGTGTTAGTTTAACCGACGGTGTTGCAATCATATTAGAAGACGAGTCCATTGTTGTATTACTACTGCTTCTGCTACTATCATCAAGCTTTTGAAACTTATGAGATGGCTTGCGACTGAATAATTGTAGGAGCATTGCTAATGATGTTGGAGATAAAGGCAAACGGTCAAACAAACAATTACAATAATCCACTTCCAATTTTGATGCTGCCAAATTTGGTATGGGGGGTGAAATAATTGATCGAATGATGATGATCTCATCGTTCAAGAGCTCACCCACCCACTCCGATGAATTTTTGCTCCAAAAAATCAAAGAGATACAGTTACACCAACTATTCCCCCCGGGGGTATAGTGTTTTTGACTAGGCTGAGATTTGGGAGGGGGGTATGACTCAATTCCTTAGTCGGTACACTAAGTAAACTGGGGAAGGGGGTATAGATTTTACACTAGGCTTACCTCATGGAGGGGGTATAGTAAAATTTGGGGAGTATAGTTCGATGCCAATCTTTATCCAATGCATACAAGCTTCCGATGACGAGTGATGACGGGCTTAGTCTACTTGATGTATCATAGTTCCACTACAGGAAGTGGAATTAACGCGCGCTAAGGTGCATAAACATCATGAGGAATCTTCTACTATGTATGTTTTTATGCCTGCAACATGTCGCTGGGTTTTCACCAATCGGTATTAGCAGTAGGCAATCGATATCAACAACATCCCTATCGTCGTCACCGGCAACAGATACTTCTTCAACACCACTTGATGGAGTATCTGATTTTAATGAATGGTTTACATCAAATCAAGGAACGAAGATAAACAACATCAAGCATGCCATATTCAATTGGGGGAGGGGATTAGAGTTTACATCACGGTCGACATCAGGAAAGTCCGCTTTAGTTTGGATTTATTTGATTGCCCTTGTATATCACATGTACTAATATATGTTACAATCATCTTTCTTTATCATCATAAACCGTGATAACGCGCATCTTTAAGATCTTAGTAATGTTGCAATAGTACCACGAAAGTTAGTTTTGAATACACCATACTCGGATGATGTTGATAATGAAAATTATAGTAATTGGGATACGAAATTGAGTTGCATGTTGTGGGATGAATGTCAAAAGGGAAAAGAAAGTTTATATTATGGGTAAGAAGTTGTGTCAATCAATGCATATTATATGCACATATTGTAATTTCTAACATTTTTTTATTTATGCATATCATATGCACATGCATATACAGATATTGCTCACTTCTAACACGAGGTGCAAACCTTCAACCAAGTAGCACACCCTATCCTTCAACAGCACCAGATTCACTTCGACATTGGACACCAGAGCAAAAATCTATATTAGAAAAGTCTGAGAAGGGAAAGAAGTTACTAGATCTTGAAACTAAACAACAAATAGAATGGAAACAAAAGTACAACTCATTAGATGATAGACAGAAGTCAAACATGTCATACGAACAATTTGAGTGGGCAATGGAAGCAGTGCTCAGCCGGGCGTTTAGGGGAGATTTTGGAGCTCTGGACGGTGGAGAAGGGGGTAATTTGAGAAAGATTGCATCACTACTACTTCCACTTTCTGCCATTGCCTTCGGTATCGTCTACGCCAGTGACCCATCAATGGATAAATATTTTCTACCTCTTGCTATTGTTGCCGCATCGCCTGTAGGGTTGACTATGCTAGCAGACGCCAAAGGTTCGAAAGAGGCTTGTTTGCTACCCCTAATAGATTCTGCGAATCACTTACAGGAAGCAGATAGTGTAATCGAATACAACCCAGCAAATAATTCTTATGAACTTTCACTTGGAAGTAAATGCTTAGTCAAGGAAGGCGAAAGAGCACAAGCATGCATCAGCTACGGTATTAGAAAGGATTCAGAGTTGCTTCTAAACTACGGGTTTCTTAGAGGCGTGCCAATGGATGGGACTACAGATGATATACGCCAAAGACTAGCTTTGGCATTTTTGAATAGAAATCCTTGATTAAAACGAAGTAGCATAACTTATGTTATTGACTCTTCTTCCTATCACTTTCCTCCAGCATAATTGATGGTACTTTACCATAACAAATCTTGATCAATAAGAATGCATGTGATAATTGCAATATCATTGAGCTCATCTTTGTGGCAGGATACACATTAAATGCATATTCAATACCTAATATAGCCATGATACTCATCAACAAGTACATAGATATCCGTCCCACTCCATCCGTTGATGTTTGAGAAGTTATTATCCAATGCATCATTGGCAAAGAGTAGAAATACCAACAGTAGAATTGATAATGAAGAGTTCGTGCAAATGCAATCCCAATATAATTTGAGACAAACATAGTATATATAATGTATTCTGGGTTCAATTGTAGATTGTCCTGTTTGCTGCTCTTTGTCCAACAAATCCATTCTCTTGTTTTGGTTATACCTCGTTGACGTATAGATGCCCTCCACCACTTTCTTGCAAGAAAGGCAAGTGAAAAAAGATGACAACTCAATAACAGTAATGCCCATGGTTTGGAGATAAATACATCCTCAGGTAGGAATTTCCAATTGACAGTCCATTTAAAGAAGAAGACTCGATCAAACTCGAACGCCTTCTTGATATAACTTACTGGATATGTTGATAGGAATGGCCAGCCGAGAATAAGTTGTACTAATGCACATATTGATAAGTGCTTTACAGTCCCAAGTAATGATTGATTCCTATGAAGTAATAACAATAATAATCCAGGTGCAAATAGTAATACATTCATTTTGATTGATACTGCTAAAGAAAATACAACACATCCTAATATCCATGCATCACAGCATGCAAATAGGTACATTGACAAATGCAAGAGTACCATTGACGGTGCATCGTTGAATAATCGAAGAACAAAGATTGAGTGTATTCTCTTTGAAAGACATGTAATACCCATTGCAATCCGCCAGTACCAAACCATAATATTACTATTGTTGGATAATTGTTGACTATTTTTTTGTAATACTTTTTGATACAACGCCAATACTATAACAGCATTGAACATGTAAAGTAAAACAAATATCCACTGGATACGTTTTATTGATTCATTAGATGTGCTTCCATCCAAGCCCAATACATCTGCACCACCATCATCACTACCACTAACTACCAATGACTTTAACCATCCATATAGATATAAGAATCCAGCAGGATAGACTAACGGGCCCGTACCTCCTCTTATATTGATATAATCTCGTTCACCATTTTGATATGTCGTTACTTCTTCCATGTATGCTATCCAATCAATCTCAGTGTAGGGAACCCTTTTAACGATTAGCGTTGTCAAGATCAACTCACAAACGAGTAGAAGAATAAGATAGGGTATATCATACCACGGTTGCGCCAGCTTGCGGTACATTGAAGTAATCATTACCTCTCTGAGGTATCACAAAAACATACAAACTCTCAATCAAAAAACACTCTAGGGCTGTGTCAGCTGGCCACTTTAAAAACCCCATTGGCCAGTACACTGGCCACTTCAGTACAAAAGTACGCAATACGGATACTTATCGGATACAAATATGGATATTGTACCCATATATATGTCATTTGTATCCAAATTGGCTGGCCACTTTGGCCAGAAATCTGGCCTCATTGGCCAATGGCCAGCTGACACAGTCCTAAAACACTCTCATAAAAATGAAACCTACTCAAATGTCACGGGATATACCAATGAATATTGTACTGAGTAAGAGATGAATATGTAGTCTATACTATTATGATGTAGTCATACTGTTATAATATGTAGTCTATGGTGCCTAATTATTGTGCTGTTGGTATCTATAAAGGAGTAAGTACTACCTATGTAGTCTTACCAGTTTTATAAAGAAGTATCTACTTCTACTTGAACTTATCGATCAACTGATGCGGTACATACATTAGTAATCTCTCCTGATATCTCCAGCCTCTCACTGGAATAAGTAAAGCTTTAGAAGAAGACTCCTTATCTTCTCCATCAACTTGCACGAGGCAATCATTGCATGTAACTCTTCTTTTGAAAACTTTAGAAGGAAGCTCACCTATCCGGCCAATTGCCGAGCCCTTTTGACGACCTTGATTAAAACAATAATGTTTGTACCATATTCTATCAAGTCTCATCTGTTTTCTATGATCAAGAAAACGATCATTACTTATGAGGACAGGAGAAACTGCCCCGTGAATAAGACAAGATACTCTTTGTTCGGAAACAGTGGCAAGCATAGAAAACAAATCATCATCTGTGCCATCAGGAGTAATGTAAAGTATACCTCTATTCTTCAACCGCCGGGCAAGTGCTGCTCTCTCGTGGTTCAAAGTAGCAACTTTTTCAGATAGTATAACTAGAGGATACTCGCCAGCCTTCATCAGTATTTCCACCATTCTTTCGACACTACCTACATTGGCTGCATCAAGTATTACAGTAAAAGGATGATCAGTCCGAGTGTCCAACCATTCTGAGAACGTCTTCAGCTCAAGGTCTCCAAGTGCAAGTATATCTTCAAACATTTGCTTTCTTTTCTCAAGCGTTATTGTATTGTTGTATAGTTGTATCTTTGTCACCGGACAAGTTGAGGAGAGCGGATCTATCATTACCCGACATGCGAGGAGTTCATTTGGCTTTGCAATTGTGCGTCTAACTTCATCCAAAGGATACTCCGACAATCGAGATGTCACACCCACCAGATTGTTAGCTTCCTTAGATAATATGTTATATAAATGTATTACCGATGACTGAGAAATGGAGCCAACTTGACCTATCATGCTTGTGGTGATTTCATCAAACATCTTCAAACCGGTAGCATTTCTAAGTTGCCCATTGCTAATCAACATTGAAATGACCTTCATATAATGATCTAAAGTGAATGATGATTTCATTACTCTCAATAGTGATGATGCCGAATCAATATCCCCATTATCACAATGATGTGTAAAAATAGCTCGAACACATCTTTTACTATACTTGTTTTCCGATATATTACCCGTCAGTAGGTTATGATATACGAGTATCTCTTCCTTTTCTTTAGAAGATAGCTCCAAGCTCTTTACGAGAGTAGAAGTTTCATCAAGTATATTGTTCAATACATTGAGTTGCTTTGTATCGATAACTGTACCACTTTCTTTAATCTTTAACCATACAACTGGTAATCCACCTCCGCCTTCTAAGCAAGTTCTAACCAAGTTGTTAAAGACAAATGTCTGTATACGAGCAACAGATTTTGATATCAGTAGAGCATTCGCATGATCATTTGCTGCAAATATCTTTGATTGTAATGACTCAGATTGCGAAGATAATTCTAATATAGTTTGCTTCCGTATGCTTTTTGAGTCTATTTCTTTTCCACCGTGTGTTGAATACTCGATCCAGTTCTTCTTCAAGAGTTTACATGGTGTAGTTACTGTCGATTCCTTTTGCAGTAACCACTTTTCATACCTCGTGAACATATCCTCTGTCCATAGTCTTTGACCTAATACTGACTTCTTTTTACTCTTGAATTCTGTACTCGACAATAGTCTCTTGACAGCTTGTTTATATGGTTGATAGTGATCAAGTGGAGTTGATGTAGTAGTTGTTGAAGATAAGCGCACATCTTGTGTATGGCAGAAAAATAAAGCACTAAATCGATACCGTAGATGGCGAAACCGACCAATAGTAGTATTAGATCTCAACATAGTTCATTTATCACAGCATCGCACCATATTCATATTAATGCCATGTCGGTGATGGGAAACTTCAGTCTTCACGATACATTCAACATTGACATTGTTTGGTTTCTAGCGATTAAACATCTCACTCACATTATTTTAGCCGACTACAAGGTTGCAGTTGCATGCTATCATCTGACACTTATGCTTCTTATATACTGCTCACCCCACCATACTATTTATAATGTTTGAAGCATTCTGTTCTAGTGTTTACAGCAGCAGTGGCAATGGCATGTTGCCTGCCGAAGCAGTTTTATCGAAACAACACAGTATGATGGCTCCAACTATACAGAGTAGAAGAACACATCATCATCTTTTATCATCTATTGCAATTGAATATGATGATGAAGCACAACATCATATTGTTACAGTACCATCTTTCTTACCAGATGATGATACGTCTTTCTCCTATCCATCTCTACTACATCATATACACGTTTTACCACTGCTAACCAATGACGAAACGACACATCTGTGTGAATTGGCAAGGAAATATGCAACCGATAATCAGAGTTGGAATCAACAAGATGCAACACGTCATGTTAGCTATCCAACTGTAGATTTTGCCATTGAGGAGTCTATCGATATAGAGAACTACTTGAATCAAATAAAATTTGAGGAGAGGATATTTGACAAATTGAGTACAGCTTATGATGTTGATGTAGAAGATATGTCATACTTAGATTTGTTCTGTGCTAGTTATGAAGCAAAAGATGATACTGATAACATGATTAGTGATTCGGAAGAAGATGAAAGAAGTACAATGGATAGATTAGATTATCATCGTGATGGCTCCTTATTATCATTTACTATTCTTTTATCACATCCCGAAGACTTCAAAGGGGGAGGTACGATCTTTGATGCATTAGGAGATGTTTCTATTGATGAAAAATGTGACATATTGCAATCACCAGGAGTCATTCAACCACCACACGCAGGATACGCAACACTGCACTCAGGAAAGCTACTGCATGGAGGTCATCGAGTAAGTAAAGGACAGCGAATTGTTTTAGTAGGATTTGTCGATGTGCATGAAAGGAATATGAAACCTGGAATACTTGGTAAAGCAACAAAACATTGGGGTAGAAATGATGTATCTACATTCTACAACAAGAGACGTTTAAGTCTATTAAAGCAACAAAATCCAGATGAAGAGAATGAACAACCTGAATGGAAGATAAAGAACTGGAGGTATCTAGTGAAAGATACAAGATCATACTTTGGAAAGGATTTCAAAATACCTTTAAGTATACTTGACAATATCGAAAGACGTGCAAGCTTGGAGAGGATACGAAGTAAAAGATTGTCCACTGAGGACATGTTGCTTAGAGAAATCTTACTCCCCAGAGAGGAAAGAGGTGAGAAGATTGCAGAACAACAAGAAGAAGGCGAATGGATAGAAGTAGATCTTGATGATGGGATAATGTTGGATAGGTGATAGATATCGTAGTAAAGTTTTTTTCGACATCAGTACTATCGTTATATCGCCATTTTTACTCATATGTACCTTCACTTACTGCCTACTGCTTAAAATTAATTTGCCCTCACAAATCAACAATTGCATTGATCCTCACGTAAGTATTGATATACCTACTATCCTCCTCTTTTATTAGGGATTTAAAGATATATATAATAACAGTTAATTATTGGTATAATAATAAAAATTACAGGATGCCGTCAACACCCGAACCAAATAACATCAATAACGATATACCTTCTCCCCCACAAAATCGAAATCGTGAAGAAGGTGCATCAACTAATACCGAAAGTATAGTAGAAACTAGAGCAGCTCCACAAGCGAATGATACACCCCAACATGTTGAACATCAACGTATTAGAGTGAGTGTACCACCCGAGGAAGGCGAGAGTGTACGTCGCATCCCGCTAGGACAACAATTTTTACTTGCTGCAGAAGCTATGGAATTAAGTGGGGATGAAACAATTAGTGTGAACGAAGTAGAAACTAGAGCAGCTGAAGCACTCCGTGCACGAGCTGCACGCCGCAATCCACTAGAACAATTAATGATATCAACACCACCTGCAATCCAGTGGGAGGCTAATCGTAGTGCTGCTGGGGATAATAACAATACCACCAATAATAACAACAATAATACTACAAATGGTACGTTAAGTACTAGCAATAGTGGAGAGAGTAATCCATTCTACTCTAATCCAGCACCATCTGCAGACTCTATATTTGCAGCAGCCCAGCGAAATACTGCCGCAGTAATGCATTACAATAGACAAAATAGTGGTGGTGGGGGAAGTGAACCACAAAGTAGTGATGATGTATTGCGTCAACAGCGTAATCAACAACGCGAGGATGCATTTCTTACAAGGTTAAGGCAGGCTGCTAATAACGATACACAAACCCAAGAACAGATACGTGCTAATAATCGGATTATTTCCTCACTTCGTATACCAAATGGTGGTCGTCGTGGCGGTGGTGCATCAGCAGCTTCAGCTTCAGCCTCGGCGTCAGCGTCAGCACCAGCACCAGCATCAGCAGCTTCAGGGGTTAACAATAATACTACTACCACAACTACCAATAATAGTCCCTACGTCCTTCCACGAAGAAGACCTACTCGTGAACCTGTACGTTCAATCTTTGAAAGAACTCAGTCAACAACAACAACAACTAATAATGGTGGCAACAACAACAACAACACAGAAAATAATGGTGGCGAGAACACCGCTGCCGAAAGTGCTGCTTTAGCCTCAATGCCACCCCTATCAACACGAAGTGATAGTTCATCATCTGATGATAGTTCGGCATCAATGCCTGCTTTAACCTCTCGGGGACGGGATGGATTAGTGCCACCATCAACACCACCTGCCACATCAACACCCCCAGCAGCAGCAGCAGCAGCATTATCAAACAGGGGCAATAATAATATTCCAACTGAAATTGGGACATCTACTTCTGCACCAGCACCACCAGCAGTAACTGTTAGGGAAAGTGGTACCACTGCCAGGCGTAATAATGCCGCCTCTGCTGCAAGGGAAGATCGTATGCCAGGATTACGTCGTATTATGAACCGAATTATGTTCCAAACTATGGCATCACGGGGACTATTACCACCGGGAATGGCCTCTGAGGAAGATATGTTGGATGAGAATGGTGAACCGCGAGATACCATGGAATTATTTGGTATGTTTGAGGATGCGTTTGATGTTAATCCCCCGACGGATGTTAGGAAGCCGGATCAGCTTGTCTGTCCTACCTGTATGAGAGTGCATTTACCTGTTGAGGGGAGTGAAGCCATAGAAATTCCCAAGGAAGAGGAAGAAGAGGAAGAGGCAGTAAATGCTAATGGTGCAGAGGGTGGCGATGATAATAGTGATCAGTCTTCTATGCCGCCACTTGAAGATTCGGCTGGTGCTATTAACCCCGGACAAAATCGTCGAACTGATAACAGTAACTTGACCGTGCCAGGGGAACGGAGGGTAACTCCTCCCACTGAGGAAGAATTGGCAGCTATGCAGCGTGAAACTTCTCAAATGGTACGAGACATGATAGCTGGGGAAACGGCACGAATTGCCAGGGAAGCTGCTGCTGAAGATGATGACGACGATGACGACGATGATAACTTTACAATTAGTACTTATGACGGTGATCCCAATGACCTCGCTGACTTTAGTGTTTCCACCGATACCAGTGACGAGGATTCCATGCCGAGTTTAGAAAGTGTTGTTCCGTCAAATACTCAGGGTGTGAATGATACCAGGGCGGCTGAAAGTAGGGATAGTGCTAATCAAAATGTGCCAGGTGCAGGGACTAATAATGAAAATGCCAATGAAGATCAGGAGACTTTATCCCAAGCAACTCATGAAATCCCAGATCCCAATATTGCCGTGGATGCTAATGAAGAACAGGAGACTTCATCCCAAGCAACACATGAGATTCTAGATCCCAATCTTGCCGTGGCAGCAGAAAATAATGATGATGATAACAGTGAAGAGTCATCCTTGCCTCCACTAATAGTCCCCGACGAGGACGACGATGACTCTATGCCACCATTAATTCAACGGGATTTATCAAGTAGCGGATCTGAATCATCAAGTAGTATGCCAATGTTAATCCGTTCTTCCTTTGCTCAGAATCAAGCAGCAGGAAGGCCTACCAGTGGTGGCGTCAGTGGCGTTGGTGGACTCGGCGATGGACTTATTAGTAGCATGTTTACTGGTGGCGACACAACGAATAGGAGAAGTCGCAATACTGCCGATATGAAACACACCAATCCTATCACTCACCTTCGTGATTATGGTGCCTTGCGTGTATATGCAACTGCTACATGTCCAGTCTGTTTGGACGAGCACGAGCCAATTGTTGCTTTGCAGTGTGGACATGCCATTTGTGAAGAGGATTATAAGCGATTGGGTGGTTATCTTGCTTCTGACAAGGAAAAGATAAAGAAGGAACTTGGAGCCAATAATGATGCTGTAGAGTTATGTTGTCCAGTTGCCCCTCCTCCCAGTAGTGGTACCACGCGTCGTCCAGTTCGAGGGACAGGATATGTACACAGTCTTACAATGAATTGTCAGAATCCCAATTGCAATATCCAACCTCACGGGATCCATCGCTCCCTCTTCTCAATCAATGACGAGGAACACGGAGGCTTGAAATATGAAAAGTGTTATCCGTTGCCTACCAAGGTTATTCCTGACGGACACGGAGGTTTGTGGATACATGAAGGGAAACGGATTGGTGATACAATCAATTGGCCACTTTGGCATCGTAGTAAACATGGCCGTGAAACGGAACGGTTTGCCATGCCTCGTAACTGTGATCTTGAACCTGATGGTTGCGGCGGCGTGTGGGCGATTTCAAGGCCCGAGCAGGAATTGAATAATGATCACATCTCTGAGATTACACGATATTTGGTAGGTAATGATGGTAATGAGATTGTGCAGCATGCGGCATATGCACCACAAGGCAGTGACACGTACTTTGCTGGAGGACGAGGTGGAAAGTGCTGGATATATGTTTGCGCTGATGATGATTATGAGTTCACTGAAGAGCAAAAGGATAAAATGCTTGATGATGGCTTATGGATTGTAGGTTCCAACACAATTGAGAGAATTGATGACGTACATGAGGGAGTAGGATTTGCCACCGGAGATGTGGACCCTGACTCTTGTGGAGGATTATGGCTCTTGGAAGAGAGTGATGATTTGGATGATATCGTCCTTAAGCATTACAATCACCACGGTGTAAAGGAAGAAACGCCATTTCACTTCCCAATTGGTAGCACTGAAGTATATGCATGTGACCGTCCAGACAGTGTGTTTGTATACTTTCAACCACCTGGGTCTGAGGATCATGAAGGCTTGCTAACCTACATTTGCAAGGATCCCGACTCACGTGAATGGGTACGTAACACTGTTCGTTCAGAAGTTCCAACAGATACCAAGTTTGTCTCAACAGGTGACGGTGAGTTGTGGGCTTTGATGATGGACATGCATAATCAAATTGCGTTCTGGAAATGTAGCGGTACCGAGATGAAACGATATCCATATGAGTATACTCTTCCATTCTCATCGGCAGAGTTGATTGAAGGTTGAAAGATATTAGGAGAGATTGAGAAGAAGAAGAAGAAGAAGAAGAAGAAGAAAGATCTCTTTTGTCTTCTGAATGTAGTGCATGGTTTAATATGGCATTTCATTTTCAGACAAGACTAAGGTATAATTGTATGTCATTATTAACAAAGTAAGTTAGAGTTTGAATCTATCTATTGTATTATAGTACCATTTAATATACCCTATGTAACAATAGGTTAGAAAGGTAAAGCTTTGCCTGCCCAATCATAAAAGCCTCCATTGTTCTCTACAGTACAAGAGTCAACAACGTCGAGGAGCTTATCGACAGTGAAATCAACAGGAAATAGTCTACCCTCTTGAACATTCTTTTGGAATGGTGCACTTAAATCGGTTTGTGTTGTTCCGGGATGAAGAGCAAGAGTCCAAGTGCCTTGTCGTTTCAATTCTAAGGCCATAGTCCTAGTTGCTTGATTCAAAGCAGACTTTGACAATCTATAAGAATACCATCCTCCCAGTTGATTGTCAGAAATCGAACCTACACGGGCCGACATATTAACAATAATTGTTGTTGAGCGATCCTTTGGTAATGGAATGTCAAGTTGATTGTTCTCTCGATCAGTGAATTTGACAGAGCGCCTTCCAGTAGTACGCATCAGTGGCGAGAGTGCTTTTGATAACATGAGTGGTCCAATTGTATTGACTGCTAATGTCTTCTCTAGCCAATCCCTTTCAATATTTGCAATAGCTCTTTCAGGACCAGGTGTAGTCTTCCCATCTCCAAGTATACCTGCAACATTGAATAAAGCATCTACTCTTTGATACTCAGTTGCTATAGTTGATGCCAATGTATCTATTGACGTTTGATCCTCTACATCAAGTGGCAAGATTTGTACTCGATTAGGATGCTTTGCAGCAATATTATTCAGTTCAGTAGCTGTAGTAGGCGTTCGACAACACGCAACTACCTTCCCTTTTGTTCTTTCCAATAAACTTTTTACGAATTGCAATCCTATACCTCTAGAACTACCGTTTATAACATATACAGCCTCAGGGTCATTATTGCGTTTAATACTTGGTAACTCATCTTGTGATGAGTTATCAAACTGTATGTCTGGGTAAACAGCTTGACCTTGGGAAGATGGTGGCTCCGGTGCCTCAAATGACGACGATAAAGAAGAAGATAATGGTCTAATACTACAATGCGTATATCCACTGACATCACTGATATTGTTTTTGCAATCATAATGTGTTGTGATGGGTAAAATAAATGCCGGTATCATGTGTTGCCTATTGACAGCGCCGCTACCACCCGATCCTCCCCTATAACCCCATCCTACAAATGAACGTAATATAAGTAATCCGGTCCTCTTCATGATGATAATCTCTAACCCACTGACGCGGATATGAAATCGCAACCTGAAACTAGTTGAAAGATATTTTGGCGATTCAGTCAAAAAGTCTACATAATTTTTATCTACCTATTACGTTATGTCTGATGTCCTTGCTCCTCCTTTATATCCTTGACTACTACCTTTCGTACCGACCATAGCCTGCTCTCAATCGAGCCTCTTCTGCATCTACAGAGTTAGGAGGAAGTAATACTAAATCATGACAAAATGGAGGAGGCAACTTCGTCCAAAGCAAAGACGAAACAAAGCGATTTGTAATATAGTCATTGGCGTACTAATTTTAATAGGAGCATGCATTGGGGCAGGTATTCAACTAAAGAAACAAAATGAGTGGGTTACAACCACTGGTACTGTCATTGCTACACAACACTGTGAGGGAGACGACGAAGATGACATCAGTGAAAGAGCAATCATTGAGTACGAAGTTCATTCTTTGGAGAAGAAGTACATCTTTGAATCAAGCTTGTGCTCTTCCAATCCCCCCGAAATAGGAGAAGAAATTCCAGTTCTCTATGACCCAGTAAGGCAATAGATGCTTCATTTGCTAGTGCATGGCTCTTTCAAGTCATATTCGGTGCGGGAGGTCTTTTGTTATCAATTGGTTCCTGTTTTCATTTGCGCTCTGTGAATGATGATGTGGATGAACCAAGTGGACATATTCAACAAGGAGAAAGTCAGCAATCCTTTTGGAATAGGACTCATCATGTTCCTCCTCCAACTCCAAGTACTGCCATGGCACCAAACACAGTAGAAACTGAAAGAGGTATAGTGGAAAAGAAAGTTGTAGCGACAGTACTTACTTCTACCGAACCAGAAGTAGTCCAAACAACACTAGCGTCCATGCTAGCAATTGATATCCATGCAGCTTCAAACCTTACAAACGAGCCAGACATTTATCTTCCAGCGACCCCAACAGATAGTCAGCCGAGCATCATGTTCCAGGGAAATCGATTGGGCAAGATAGACTGACTGCCCTTCCACTTGAACTAAAGAACTAACTGAGTAATAAGCTATTACATAATTTCTTCACTCATCACATCCAAACACTTTTGCTAGAGCATTCACATAGGCTGTTGATCGTGGTACCAACTCATCATCACCTTGTCGCAATCGTTGTATCAATTCATTTGTATTCATTATTTCAAATCCGCTAACTTCTTCTCGCACCAATGGAGCGAATGATTTTGTTTCCATAGTATCATCTCCTCGCCACCATAGGAGAAAGACTTCTTGATATTCTTGACATTTATACTTGCCAAACCTTTCAGTTTTCCCCTCTATAGAACTTGAAACTGTAAATAGTCTGCTATTTTCAATATCTTCAATTGTATACTGTTTAATCAACGATGAAGGATTGCCACCGAGTTCTTCATCTAATTCTCTCATTGTTGTTTCTAATATATCATCTCCTGCATTAACATGACCAGCACAGCTAACATCTAATTGATTTGGATGAGTATCTTTGTACTTTGATCGTCTTTGCATTAGTACTCGTACATTATTGTTTGTGGAATCCTTCTGAGCTACCCAAACATGAACAGATCTATGCCAGTCACCATCTTTATGAATTTGTCCCCGTTCTTTTACCCTTCCTGTTGGTTTTGGAGATGGATAGTAGGAAGGACCCCAGTTTGATGTTATTATTGAATTATATTGTGAAGGAGATTCGGGTGCTAGATAGATGTCAAACAATTCTTTAGGATCTTGTGCCAAGTTATAATTACCACTGTTATCACTGTTACTGCTAGCCATTCTATTGATATAATGGTTTTCGAGGAGAGTTTAGAGGTGATTGTATGATAAATGCAGTAGTGCCAGCCTGTTGATGTATAGTTGTTGAGAGTAATAATATGTTGTGTAGAAGGAGAGAAGAACGATGAGTTGATAATATACCTCTTCTGCTGAATGCACTAGTAATCATACTAATTGCGCCTATTGCAATTGATATGCTCTACCCACTCTGATTTTTATTAAACTGAATAAATAAAACCGTTTAGCCACATCATTGTTAAAATTGTTGTCTAAAAAAGATATACTTATCGGAGTACACATAAGTTGCTATTGCAATATACCCATTCGTTCTTTGGCCATACTACCACTTTCCAATTGCAACTCCGTCAATCAATATTACCCAATCGAAATATTAAACTATGAATCAACAATCAGGAAGCACTACCACTTCTTCAAGCAGTGGAGGGTTGAATAGAGATCAACTTAAAAAGATGTCAGAGGCTGATAAGGAAATGGAATTGAGAGCTAACCGTGCCAAGGCACTACTTGCTGAACGTCATATTGGTTTAAAAACTAATCAGGTAAGTAATTGTTAGAATATTATTGCAATGGGTTGTATGTATGTATGTTGTGCATATCTTATGTCATATTATTTCTTTGCAAATACGTATTCATATCTTTTGCAAACAAACATACATTAGGCTGCACGACATCAAAGAAAGATGCACTTAGAAACACAAATGGCAAAGGCAAACTTATCTAATGATGAGAAGAAGGCACGCCGTAAGGAACTTGAGAAGGAAGAAACACGTGTACAAAAAGAAAGTCGTCGTAATGTAACCACAGCTGACTTTGAATCATTAACAGTTATTGGAAGAGGTGCATTTGGTGAAGTAAGATTGGTACGTCGCAAGCCTGGCAATTCACGTGGCGAGACTGGCGTATATGCATTAAAATCAATGAAGAAGGAAATGATGGTAATGAAGAATCAAGTTGGACATGTCCGTGCCGAGAGAGATGCATTGGCAGCGGCTGATGATGAGAATCGTTGGTTAACATTATTACATTATAGTTTCCATGATGAAGCGAATTTATACATGGTTATGGAGTTTTTACCTGGCGGAGATTTAATGAGTTTATTAATGAAGGAAGATACCTTTAGTGAAGAGGCAACGCGTTTCTTCATGGCGGAGGCCGCACATGCTATTAGTTGTGTACATGCACTTGGATATATTCATAGGGATATTAAACCTGACAATATGCTATTGGATGCAAGGGGACATTTGCGATTGACTGATTTGGGATTATGTAAGAAAGTTGGAGATGTTAGTCCAGGTGATCATCCTGAGGTTGTATTGGAAATGCTTAAACGTAAACAAGTTGCAACTGGTGGTGCAGCGATGGAGATTCCCGAGGGAGAAGAAATGAGTGGCGAGGCTTCTCATTTGCGTGATATGTCTATTGATATTATGGAGGGGAATGCAACATCTGCTTCTAGTACTATCCCTACTGGTGGAGCTGCGCCCAAAGATTTACGAACAGGAAAGGCAAGGAGGGAGAATGCATATTCAACTGTGGGTACACCAGATTATATTGCTCCCGAAGTTCTCGCGGCCCAGAACGGTGCTTCTGGCTATTCTTACACATGTGCAGTTGATTGGTGGAGTTTAGGTGTCATCATGTATGAATGTCTTGTAGGATACACTCCATTCTATGCCGATGATCCAGTAACAACCTGCCGAAAGATTTTGAAATGGCGTCAGACACTTGAAATTCCAGGGGAAGTTCGAGCAAAACTATCAACAGAATGTGTCGACTTTCTCTCATGTTTATTGGCCGGTCCTGAATCTCGTATTGGAAGCCGTGCAGATGGAGGTCCAGAGTTTGAGAATGGATTTGCTCAAGTCGTAAGACATCCATGGTTTGATACATTTGACTGGGACAATCTAGCAAGTATGGAAGGACCTCTTCTACCAACCGGTGCCAAAGATTTCCCAAGAGTACTTGAGTATCTCAAATCATGCCCAAAGACTGATCCTAACTTCAAACAGCTTGTAGCATTTGCAACTCAAAACTTTGACACATTTGAGGATATGGGGACACCACTTGATGGTGCAGGCAGACGAAGAGTTGATAGGAACAACCTTGATCAATTCTATGACTATCATTACAGGCGTACTAAGAAACCACAAGTTCCTCTTCCTGACTTTGGCTGAGCTGATTTGATTTTGATTCCAATTGATTGCAGAATAGGATACCTGAAATGGAAAGTTCAGTAAATGCAATGTTTAAAAGTTATTATCAATGTGAATATTATATTCCCCTTCTCATCCCCTCTTCCCAATAATGTATTGCTTTGGCGTGATCAAGTGCAAAAAGATTGAGTCCATTGATCAATATATCAAATCGCCAAGGCAGCAGCAGAGAATGTCTGTATTTACTTGGATCAAACAATTCTGTAGTGACAAGTAAGCTCTGCAATAAACCAGCAAACGCTCCATCATTATGATACCTGAAATTTTGGTCTTCATCTAGTATGCCCAAAGAATCTCCTGTTATCAATGGTATGTAAGTTGTTTCAAGTAGCATTCTTTTCAGGTGATTAACACTCGTTGGTTTCTCCTGTCTCTGAGAAATAATAAAGCTGTACTTATCCCAAGTTGATGTTATCACATTGATTCTAGGCAATACATCTTGTAGTCGCCGTATTCTCTCATTATATGGTATTGATGTGTTAGTTTGCATAGCTGCATCTTTGTCTAACAACCCATTGACAAAGTTTTCCACCACATCATATCTACTGATTTCACCACTTATGTAACGATTCCTCGAAGAGTATGCCATCTCTATAACTGAATGTTTAGGAACTTCTAACATATGTGTCATTAAAGCTAAACATCCGGCCGAAAAGCAGTAGTAGTCGTATGATAGTGACGAGTTCATATCTGCTAGTACTTGCAATCTTCCTAATGTATAGAAGAAGCCACTGAATCCCGCTCCAGGGATGTAAATGGAAGGGGGGTGATGCTCCTCATTATGCACAACATTAACACATTCTTTGCCTTTGCATATAAATGATGTTAATTGTATCGGTTCTAAGAACATCGAGAGAAAATTTCCAACTAAGCAGCCACCAATGATAAAGATAGGAAATAGTAGAGATATAAAGAGCAACCTCATTATTGTTGTTTAGGAGCAATCTCCTCTTATTTGACACCTGCGATAAGGTGTCATGTATGTTTTGATAAAAACGTTTGATAGCCAAAATCCCTTCCTCCATCCTCATTGCAAATTGCAGCAAATCTCCTTTACTACCTCCCTTATGCAACTCATACCATCACTCTACTGACTGTCTACTACTCTTATTATAATACACATATTTACTATCATTCTATTCCATCATGTACTGTGGCGATGAGACTGGAGCATTCATCGGGGATGTAGGAAGTAAGACATCAAGATTTGGATACGGCGGGGAAGATTGTCCCAAAGTTGTTATACCGAGTGCTGCCTATAAATCAATTAGTACTAATGGAAATAATAATACGGTAAAAGGGCGGAAGTATAAGTATTCGGCACCTGTATCATTAATGCGTACACCACCTGATAATTGTTTTTCTACAAACGATACCGACTGTGATGTAGGGTTTGTACCGATCTACTCAAGTAACTCCAATGACCATCACCAACATAACATCAGCAATAACATTGGTATGATTCAAGATATTGATGCTTGGGGATCATTATGGGAATATTCATATAGCGCATTATGTGTCCGTGGAAAGGGTAAACACACAAAGGGCTACCAGTTTAATAATGAACAAGATTTACAACCACAAGGTGCATCAAAATTATCATCTCAAACAATATCAACACAACAAACGAATAATAATATTGATGTACCTATTGATCATCCTTTATTGGCAGTGGATTCTACTAGTAGGACTATACCTACAAAAGAACTGGAAAAACAAAGGTCACAAATGTTGGAGGTATTATTTGAATCTTTATCTGCTCCTGCGAGTTATATTGCACCTACATCAATGCTGTCCTCATTTGCATATGGTAGACAAACTGCATTAGTAGTTGATATTGGACATTCTGGAAGCAGTGTAACTCCAGTGGTGGATGGTTATTGTTTGAGTAATGGTAGTGTGAGGAGTGGCAGAGGTGGAAAATGGTTAGGACATGTACAACAAAGTGTTTTGGAGGGTGGATGGGATGTGAACGGGTCAGCAGTGAATAAATGGAATGGGTGGGGCGATAGTAGTGATGAAGGAAAAGCTGGTGTACCGCCCTGTCTAAATGGAGGAGTTGTTCCACGATATCTTCTTCGATCTGCTACTCCTCAAAACAAATTGCAGCTGTTGAAACAATCATCCTTTCACTCCATGGCTACACAAGAAGTCATGTATGAGATGATGACGTCATCTCACATACTACCACTTGTTACCAACAACAAAAAAGAATCAGCAATACCCTTTTGTGGGTATGGCGAAGGCGGAGATAGTATGGCAGTTGATATTGATGTTGACAACATGGCAGAAGAAAAGAAAGACGAGGATGGAGACGAGAGTACAGGATGTTATATATTGCCAGATGGTACCAAGGTTGATTTGGCAAAATCAAAGGCTGGTCAAGACTTGTGTCGACTACCAGTAAGTTCATGTTATGTGTGCTTTTCTCTCAATACAGTGCACATATCTTATACATCACTTTACTTCTCTCTCGACACTCTAGGAATTACTTTTTTCAGAGACTTTGCCTTCATTCATACAACCTCCAGAGACTGACGACATCAGCATTTATTCGAACAACATCTTGCCTCTTCAAAAACTCATTCACAAGTCACTTACTGAGATATTGGATATTGACTTGCGGAAAGAGCTCTCGTCAAATATCATTCTCACTGGAGGGGTATCTCTCTTTCCTAATCTTGACAAACGACTGTCACTAGAACTAGGGGAAGTTCTTCCATCGTCAAATAAGTACAAAGTCGTTGCAAGTAAAAGTACAGTCGAGAATAGGTACAGTGCCTGGATTGGAGGAAGTATACTGTCGAGTTTGGGAAGCTTTCAACAAGTGAGTTTAAACTTTCTAGTTGTCATAATACTATTTTCTATGCTTTTAATGAACTAATCTCTTTAACGTTTTGACTCTTAGCTTTGGTTGAGTAAGAAGGAGTATGAGGAGTGCGGAGCAGTGTTAGGACTTCAGAGGTTTGGTTCATGAATGATATCAAGAATGTTCAATCTGAGAGTTATGTAAACACGGAGCCTAAAATAAAGCACCTGGATAAGTCGAATTTACCTTATACCTAGACCGGAAGGGTACATTGCCACTCATGCCGTCTATCACAGCAGAAAAAGTGATCTATATCTCTCTATCTTTTCACAACCAACTTTCACCGCCTCGAATCGGTCTCAAGAAGTGCTACAAAGATACCACGAGAGTATGGAGTTTTCATTTTTCACTGCAGCCTGCAGCAAAATAAACTCTTGCTAATTACTGAATTCCTCACATCGTATTGCTCGACGGCTATAGATAAACCGCCGCTGCACACTGCAATTTAATACATAGTTATATTCGTAAACCGGTTTATTGAACGTTCTTCTTACCGCTGTTGTTAATTAGAGTCTACTAAACAACTCCACAAAATAAAATAGTTATCACAAGTCGTAAGTACTCCTTTTGGACAAGGCTAAACTTAAATCAACTAACTAACAACATTGTTGTTTCTGAATTGGTTGAATTTGCACTATAGATATGGATAAATTCCTAAAGAATCTCGGCGGTGGCGGAGATAATAATAACAAGAAAAAGACAAACAATAAGAAAGATGCAGGTGGTTGGAAGGGAGGCTCGGGGGATATGTCCACCATTAACAAGAAAAGTAATCAAAAGATTGGTAATAGTAACAACAAGAAATCTACAAGTTCGAGAAGTACTTCATCCAAAAACAATAATGTATTCGCCGATGCAGGTAAGAACATCAATGAAGCATTAGGTAAGATTGATCTCTTTCAACAGAATAAGAACAAACCATCAAATCAGCGGGGCGGTGGCCAAAGTTTGGGTGGTAGTAAACCGGGCATTATATTGTCAATATGTTTAGATAAACCTGGTACTTTGGGAATTGAAGTTGAAAAGCGAAGAAACTCCGAATCAACTGCAATAATATCAAAAGTTCTCCCAAACTCACAGGCCGACAAGGCTGGTTTAAAGCGTGGTGATATAATATGCCATTCTCAATCAAATGGAGAGCATGAAATACGATATGATCAATTCTTGGCCACTGCTAAGAGTGGTAGAAGACCGCTGAAGTTTGATATAAGGAGGATTGAATCTTCAGTACTTACTAGTGGAGCCAATACAACAAACACAAGTACGGGAGGTAGAGTTAGCGCCGATGCATATGCACGCAAACAAGCTGTTATAGCCGCAGCCGAGGCAAGGGAGAAAAAGCACAAGGCTAAACAAAAACCTATACCAAAAACTGAAAAGAAATACGACGGGTTACGACCAGAACAGAAGATATATGAGCACACACAAACGATTGATTCGTCGGTAACACGCCGTGCAGTAGCTGAGGTGAAAAAAGCTGAACAAGATGATACAGCAAAGTTAGGATACAACCCCTATGAAGCAAAAAATATGACATCAGGTCAAGCACGAACAGCACAGGTAGCTATGACGGCAGGAGAAATCGATGCTAATAATGCACCAACAAAGATAAGTGGAGAAGGTACCGCCGGTGCATCATCTCATCCAGGAGAAGTGTCTAAACCAAAAGACCCAACAAATAATACACAACTTTCTCCTGAGTTTGAACACGCCTTCTCTACTCTTGTGACATCGAATTCTGATAATGCAGCGGTGCTAAAATCATTGGGTATCATGCGCAAGTTAATCAAAAATGCAGTTACAAAAGGACAAACAGGAGACGATGCAACCTCTTCTAAGTTTCGACGTGTCCGTCTGTCTAACCCTAAGATAAAAGAAGCAATAACTGATCAATCGGGAGCATTAGAGTTGATGTTTTCAGTTGGATTTGTTATAAGTGAGAATGAGGAGGACGGTGAGACATATCTTGTATTTCCTCCAGGAGATAAGGGCTCAAGCTGGGTAGACAGTGCCTTGTCTGCAATGGAATCTTACGAGAATGGTGGATCATAAACTTGTACCTGAATAGTACAATATGATAATGATCCTCATGAACAGTTGAATAAAGTATGTAAGTGTTATGAATATTTATGTTAACACCTGTACAGATAATCTAAATCTTTTCTGATCAAATGCGGCTGTATCTCTTGACTGAACTAAGACAACCTTCTTCCTCTAATATGCGGTTCTACATCTACATCTATGCAAAACTAAGGATACAACCTCTATACTAATTCTCCTTATCAATCTCTGTTTACCAAAGACCCGCAGCATTAATAGCAATCCAAATATCATCATCATAAGACTGTAAGCCATCATAACCTTGGGGGCGTTTTCTTCACCATAACACAGAGCAGATTTTGACTTTAGCATCTTGTATACAAAGAAATTATCTGGTTTTGTAATAGACATCGCAAGGAACAGTGCCCCGATGATTAATATAACTAATCCAATAGTCATATTTTTCAGTATGTGTGATTCTCTTGTTTATTAGTACACGGCTCAACTTTGATCCACTCGGCTAGTCTGTTTGAACAGTAAGTCTCTTCTATATAATTATACTTTAATAGCGTTGTTGTATTGCAACAAGAATGATGTTTGTTGATACCAGTAATGGGGGAGTGGGGGTTGATCTCTCATATCTAACCGTTTCATTACGGGACTCCAGTGCGAACCTCACCATCGCCAATCACAGCAGCTATTGGAAATCTGCTCTATTATACTTCTTGATACTTATATCTGCTTAATACTGCTATTGCTGCTGAAGTAAGTGGGCGTTGATATTAATTTACACAGGCGATTGAATCAGGACTCTTGAAGAGAGGCATGATAGAGTGCACCATCTGTTTTATCTACACTTCAAGCTCAAACAATTAACTATACCTTATCGTCTTCTTAGGAATTATATACATACCAGACTAGTAAGAAACTAATATGGATCCACCTTCAACCCTGTCAAAAGATAAGCAGCAGCCTGACAAGAGGAGCCGCCGTCAGAACCGAAACAAAAACAACAATAAGATCTCCTCAACTTGTTTGATTTGCAAGTTATCTTTCCTTTGTAGTAAGAACTATAAAGGGCAAAAGGTATGTCATCAATATTGTATAGTTATATACAAAATGTTGTTACATGATAATACTGGTTACTCACTTCATCTGCACATAATATCACTGACAATCTATGATGTTTTATCTGCTTATGACATATCATATAATTACATACCATATTATCAGTTTGCATGTTGGGATTGTCGTATGAGTTCAGCTGCTCTTGAGTTAGGTTATACATGTCCAATTACGAATACCATCATGTTCAGCCCAACAACCGCAAGTGATGGTCAATGTTACGAACGTCATGCTATTCAAGTTTGGATCGCAACGGGTGAGTGTTAGTATAAAAAAATACATATCATACTTTGATTACTTGATATCTCACACCTATGCGTATATGCTTCTCTCTTTTCAGCGGTTGACAATGAAAAGCAACCACTCAGTCCGGTTACTGGGCATCCTTTACCTAATCTTGTGCTACGGGTAAGTCATATGTATTATGTTTAAAACTTAGCATATAAATATTGTGTCTTACTTCTGATATTTATTCATACTCTTCTCTAGGCTGATAAAGAGAGGCTCAAAAAGATTGAGGAGTTTGTTGTCAAGAACAAGTTACAATCACACCCTGACCGAATCAAGCCTCCAACTAGTAAAGAAGTTCAGCAACGGCAGACAGATATCAGTAGTCAAGCAGCAACATGGCTCACAGAAGCCACGCCAGGAAAGGGAGATAGCGGAGATGATACTAATCTGGAAGATATGGCTCAGTATGCCACGCTATCAGCGAAACGCCGAAAGGAAGAGATTGCCGCCGGAGCTGACATTGTACTCGTTATTCGAAGCACAAGGGATCTCCGCGGTTTACTCAGAAGACTGGATTGCGTTGATAAGAAGGATACTTTATCTGAGGCAATTGGTAATGCGGTTGATTATCTCTCGTCACAAACGATCAATGAATGCTTTTATATTTGTAAGGAACGAAATCGTATTGTACACGATTCTAGTGCTGGCGATGAGTTGCGCAATGTTCAGATGTTTAGAGGGGCAGTGAGGAGGGTGACGCGAGACATCCAAGATCAGTTAGATGTCCAAGACGTATACAAAACGGCCCAGTACAATCATGGTGTAGATCTATTCTACAAGGGGGAATATCCACAAGCAATTAAGACTCTCATGAGCTTTGTCTCCGATGTTGATTCTGAGTTTGACAACGAGATAGTAAAGAAGGCCAAAGAGTTCATACTGAAATCAAAGCAGAGACGAGATGATCGGCTGAAGGCAGATAGAATTTACAAGCGTTTGGATGTCACAGACGATGACTTAGATGGTGACCAGAAGGACATTGATCTTGCATATGAACTCTATGAGAAACTTTCTAATGACGTTGATGTGAAGGAAGACTGTTATTGCTTAGTGATGAAAAGGTTAGGGCGCCTATTGACGGACGAAGACAGTATTGAATGGTTTACAAAAGCTCTGGATAAGAATCCAAACTATATTCCTGCGTTGACCCACAGAGCTAGGGTATTCAAGAGATTGGAAGACTACGAGAAAGCTGCAATTGATTTCGAGCATATTGTATCAATCTTTACAGAAAAGAATTTGGCAGTGCCCAAAGATGCGAGGAAGGATCTTAACACATGTAAAAAGCAAACAGACCCTCTTCATAAGACTGGCCACTTGAAAGAGAATGAGATTGACTCATTGATGGCACAGTTTGGATTGAATTGAGCCTTATATCTAGGGTAATTATAGTTATATGAAGCCTATAAAATGAGTGCACGGAAGTTCTATACTTATTCATTATCCTTTGAACCACTTGGGTTTGCCGCCGCCCTTCTTTGTATCATCTTTGTTGCTGTCACCGCTGCTACTCTTCTTGCCCCCAAAGAGACCAGGTTTCTTGCCTAGCATCTTTTGCATCATAAGTTCCTCCTTTGATGGACCTCCTCCTCCACTAATGCCACCATTTGCTTTCGCTGATGCTGCCACCGATTGTTTTTGCTTCACGATAGGTTTCGCATCTGGAAAAGCGGCCATATTACTTCCACCACTGAACAATTCATTTCGTAAATACGAGCCACTGGGAGATCCACCTACTTTCCAACTAACATGGATCTTAGCAGCTGGTACAAGTTCTTCCTCATCCAACCTCTTCGTTTTGTCCAACAATCGACGAGGTGGTGCAACATACAAATCAAAGTCGAGAGACTCTACGAGGGATGGTTGAAATGCTGATTTGATTACTGATCGAATGGATGATACCTTTTCTCTTGGAAGAAACTTTGCATGAAGATTTGATCCATCTGGAAAGTTGACACGTATTTGAGCATGGGAATAAACCTTTGCCTTCTTCATCTTCTCAAGATCTCTCATTGCCTTGGTTGTGAAACCACCTTCTTCCCTCTTCTTTCGTTCTTCCTCCATTCTTTTCATTCGAGCTGCAACTAACGACGAATCAGTCTTGCCACCACCACTACTGCTAGCTGTTGTTGTGGCACCAATCGGTGCCGGGCCACTTCCTGCTCGATATACCACCAATCCTCGATCACTTTCAATATCTTGCATTTCCCTTTCTAATCTTTCTTTCTTGGATTGTAAATTCTGCAACTGACGTTCAGTGCTTGACATACCGGCTTCTGCATAGGGATCCGGAGCTCCCATTGCTGCACTTTGAATGTTGTGTGAGTGTGTTTTGTATACATTGAATTGAGATGTTGGTCCCCGTGAGTTGTTGTTGGGTCTACTTGACGATGTAGATGTTGAAGATGGCGGAGGAGCAAGAGTAGAGGCAGGAAGTGCTGCTTCCTTGACTTTTGGTACTGGAGGTAAATCATCTCCATTCATATTCAAATCATCGACTGCTGAATCTATCAGCACTTTACGTCCCCTAAGCAATGTCTCTTTTGATTCATTCTCGGGTATCAAAACCAATGTCTCAGGTGTCTGTCCTCCCAATGCAGGATATTTGGGTATAAATCCAATGGAATATAAAAAGTCAAATCCACCTGTGCATCTACCAACCTTCTTCTCAATTGCCGCATTGGCACATCGAATTGACCGTACTTTTGGTTCATTGGGACGTGAAATGATATTATCAATAATCTTTAGTAGTGTGTTTAAACAATCTTTAGTTGTTGCATCAAAGTTTGATTGAAGAATGTGTTTCCAGGCATCTTCTGTTGTCACAACTTTGTTGTTGATTGTTGGAGTTGGAGGAGCGTCTCCATCAATATCCATTGGTTGTTCGCTGGTGGTAGAAGCAGGAGGTACACTGGCTGCGGTAGAAGGTGCAGTAGTTGTTGACCTTTCATCAATTTGCATAGCAGAAGGTGCAGAAGGTGCACCAGATTGAACTACTTGAGGTTTGATATTCAACGAAGATGCAGCGGAATCTATAGCCTTCTTGACAGGATTACTCTGCTGCTGTACACCATTATTACCACCGCCACCACTACCAAGATCTAAAGTCAATACAACACCCGCACTTCCATCATCTCCATCTAATATTTGTCTCAAAGTTGTTGTATCCCAATCTGATTTCTGTACTATTTTTCGTAAACAAACCAATGAGGCAGCCTTGGAATCACTTGCAAATAACGCCGGGGGTAATCCCGATTCTAATCTAAGGATAATCTCAAGTAACGTTGATTTACCATTGATAGGTGTAGGGTCTGTTGGTACCGTTAACCGTGCTCCAGACCAACCGCATTTTACAAGAACCCGAATGGGAGATGTAGACTTTAACTTTTTAGTATTCTTTGGATTATTACTTTTGCCATACATTGTGTTTCTTTTGTTATTATTATTGTTGTTTGAGTTATTTATTGTTTTGTTCATTAATATAATGATATATAAACACCTAAATATATGACCAATATATACTAGCTTGATATGTATATGCCAGCGCCAATATATTAATTATGTATAATAATTCCCAAGTCAAATATATTAGCTTGATAACACTTTGTGTGAATTCGAATGTCTTTGTTCAATCAATGAACCTTACGTCGTTTACTACTTCGTTTAGTGACAATCAGCCTGTCCGACAAACTCAATCAATATACAAGTATACTGCGCAACTGATTATTCTACCAAGTACAATCTGAGACGCAGAGTTGCAATATCCCAAAGCAAAAATAAAAAGAAATGAATCGTCGCAAGCCGAAAAATGAAAATCGAAGTTTTAGGTAGGATACCGAGGGCCACTACCAAGCAAGAGGTCCAATCTCACTTTAGGAAGGAAACATAGGTATTTATGATCATTATATTATATTTATATGGGATTAAATTATCTATATCATATTAAGCAAGCAAAGAGCAGTATGCAGAGTGAAGCTATCAAGATGTGAGATCCTCCACTCTGTTGAACCCCATTTCCTTCCAATGGTATTAATGTTTCGTCATTTGGATCATTATTTTGTTCATCAGGATCATTCATGAACCATGTAGTATCAACGGGCTGTATTGTTGGTGCTGGGTTATTGTTTAATATACCATCATCTTTGCAAGATACCTCAAAAGCCCAAGTACATTCTCCAAGGGTTATATCATACAAAAGACCCGATGGACAAGATTTCCGTGATACTATGTTGCCATTTGAGCATTCAACATACTCGTTACATTCATTGATAGTAACGATACCTGATTCAAGTCCAGAACAAATAGATGCAGTTTGTGGTGATGTAGGAACTAATGGTGAAGGCTTATTAGATTCAGTTGGTGCACTCGAAGTTGGTTTTCCCGTTGGCTTCCATGTTGGTCTATTTGTTGGCATTATAATGTCTTTGATTGTAAACACATCATTGAGTATCATGTAAAAGTTTGCTTTCCTCTCATCTGCAAATCGAGGTTCTCCAAACTCAGAACATCCAAATTCATGACACCCTCGAGCTAGTATTCTATTTGTAGCTTCTATGAAGAGATCATCTTTCATGCCCCCATCAAAAAACTTGTATAGTTCAGTCTCATAATTCCAGCCATTTTTACTGTATCTTTGTATTCTGTCGGCCCATTCAAACATTGCAGTAGTCCATTTTACTTCTTCTCCTAATGAACTTGAACATGTTGCTTCCGGATCACGGCAGAAGTCAATGTTTGGATACAGACTTTGTCTTCCTTCTCGAGCTGCAGCGGCGCCCAAGTAGTAATTCAACTTGCCTATGTTACAAGTACCACGAGTCAAGAGTACTCCCCTTCCCCAATAACAACAACCCTCTATATCAATTCGACCAACCGAGTTGGCATATGGAGAATTGGTAACTTCTTTTCCAGTGTTACTATCCCAGTATCCACTGAATGGATACTCATCAGTCTTTGGTCTACACTCAAGTGGCGGTGGCGATCTTGCTCCTGTACCAGCATCAACTGCATATATCTCCATGCTTGTATCGACCTGGCATGATTTCTTGGGATTACCACAACTCTCATCCTGGTACGATCTTCCTTCCTGACCACAAGAATTGCTTATTGAATGTCTTCCTGCTACTTGTTGCCAATTTAGTTCATCACAAGTATCATCTCTTATTGCCTCTGTCATGGCATTGGCTAAGAACGCCGCTAAATTGACTAATCCAATTCGAAACTTTGATGGATCAGAATCCCATAACCAAAACTTGAAGTTGTCATCCCCAAAACCCTGATTCGCCATTATTTGCAAACTGTCTAGCAATTTATCAACATGATATCGAGTAGATGGATATTTAATACCAGTACTCGGTGTGTATGATACTAGAACTTTTTCCTCTATACTACTTTGTTTACTCAATATATGGTTTAATCCAAAGTTGTCTGATGTGGGAGATTGGGT
>Ga0214478_100082_pt1 | contig 45246 bp, 34 predicted proteins | sample M1_20Mar14CPVII9_2_FD_178001 | JGI IMG/M metagenome (GOLD analysis project Ga0214478, IMG submission 178001) | Marine eukaryotic communities from Monterey Bay, California, United States - M1_20Mar14CPVII9sort6BwellD7 | ecosystem: Environmental > Aquatic > Marine > Unclassified | place: USA... | reverse complement strand
GAACGAGAAGAAGGAGAATGCCACGAATATCGCCGTCATTTCGTATCGGGAATACTTTGCGACGCCGTATAGCAATCATCTTTGCAAGTTGTTGCACATCACTTCTTGGAAGACATCACATACACATTATACCACAATCTGTAGCGTTTATTATTACGCCTTGTCATCATAGATATATTCAATTATCTTCACAATTCAATATATTATCATCGGTTTCGAATAGTAGATCTACTAGAAATTATAAGCGTCGATATGAACACATCATAATGCCATCAACCATATCAACAGATACTGAAAGTACATCATCGACATCATCATCACATACAATCTCAATATCAGAGGGTGAATATTTTGACAAAAACAGATTTGTTGCTTTTGAAGAAGCGATAGAATCTATCATCTCACTTCCCAGTAAAGTAAAAGACTTTCGAAACAAGGAAGATATACTTGCAGTAAAAGAACATTTGTTAGATAAGAGACGCAAACTTCCAAAATGGGGTATAGATGATGTAACTACTGCCAATGTTGGTGGAGGAGACAAACAATATACAAAACAAAGATTACAAGAAAGATGTACACAATATCTTAATCATACAAACCTTTCTCAACAGCAACATAAATGTATGACCGTCCTACTTACACATCTTGCAGATCACTGTGCAAAGACCCAATCGCCACAACCATTTTATATTGCATGGGAGAAGATGTTGGAAGTAGGTATGATACCATTAAGTCGAACATTAAGTACTTACTTGTATGTATTGAGTTTAGTAGAGGAAGATGATGATGTAACAAGTGATGATGATGTAACAAGTGATGGAAGAGACTTTGCAGCAGAGGTTGCAATGTTTCATGACGCTCTCTATGAACCAACAGAAAAGACAATCACATTACTAGTAAAATCTTTAGTTAACAAGGGTGATGCAGTAGGAGCAGAGAAGCTACTTGATTCATTAGCAGATGGACCATTGGGACAACTAAGACATCGAACGACTAGCCCAATCCTAAAACTCTATTGTGAACAAGAAGATATAGATTCTGCTCTTCGATTGTATCATAGGATGAGAACAACTTCACGAGTTAAGATGGATGCACCTACATATGCTGATTTCATTGCCGCGGTTGCACAGAATGGGTACTTTAGCTCTGATTCGACCTGTATAGTTGGTGCCGGAGACTTGGGTTATAGCCAATCATGTGGACCTGATCTTCTTGGAGCGTTACTTACTGAAATGTCAGAAGACGTCTTAGAAATATCTGAAGAGTCTGCAAGAGTATTACATAATGGATTTACAGCAGGATTTAGAGAAAGTGGGCGTAGTGTGATATCTGAGTCAGATTGTATTGCAAACATGACAACACTCTGTGATAATGATATGCTAGTTACCAATCGGGTCTCAGTCGATAACGACAGTGCCAAGTGCCCTGCAACTGGGGCTACACTACGCTTAATAGTACTAGAGCAATCTCAGCGAATACATGTCCATGATACCTTATTGGATATGGCTAGAGGAAAGTCAATGGACTATACAGCCAAATTAGCAGCAAAAGGCCGAGCAACTAAAGGTAATGCCGAGAAAGCAGAGATGGCAACTAAGATCTTAAAAGAATTCTCAGAATGGCTTGATACTAGAGAAGGCAAGCCATATACTGCAATTGTGGATGGAGCCAACGTTGCATATTTTGGATGGGGTAGGATCAACGTTCATCAACTAATGAACATGGTAAATGCATTAGAAGAGCAAGGCGAGTATCCGTTAGTTGTATTTCCAAAGAAGTATACCTGGAGAAAGTTCCATCTCCGACAAGGAATGATGCAAGTTTTGAATGATGAAGAACTTGAGTTCTTGGAAGATCTTCAAGAAAAGGGTCAAATGTATGTAGTACCTCCAATGTGCCTTGACGATCTCTATTGGATGCTAGCCAGTGTATCAAATCAAACAGAATCGACCAAAGGAGAAAACATTGATGTACCAAAGAACAATGCATCAGGTCGTTTCCCTGGATTACGACCGATGGTGATATCAAACGATAAGATGAGAGATCATAAGATGGACTTGCTTGAAGAAAGAGCGTTTAGAAGATGGTGCTGTTCTCATATTGTAAACTATAACTTTACAGAGTTTGTCGAGAACTCAACCGAACCTCGCGAAATAAGTTTTTGTTCAGCAGATGTATTTAGTGATGAGATTCAGGGAAACGAATGTCCTGGTAGTAGTGATATGGCTTGGCATTTTCCTGTAACAGAATGGGGTGGTAACGAAAGGTTTTGTTTAAAGCTTCCATCTTAATTTAATCTTAATGACTTATGATCGATACTTTCAACATTTGTTCATTCTCTGTTCTCTCGCTTCTATCTGTCAGTTCTTTGATCATTTATACATCTTTCTCAGATCTGCTTGTGTCTACACTTCAACTTCTACGGAAATACCATCGCCATCCTCGTCTAAATCAAACCACCCGTCATCGTCGTCTTCATCTTCCCAATCCTCTTCATTGTATTCATAATCCAGTGAAATATCATCTCTCTTATAATTCTCATTACTAACCTTATCAATCAACGCCATAACATCCACAGCCGCTCCTACATCTACTTGAACAAAAGTCAAATCAGGACTACCACCCTTCATATGTTTCATACGTTGTGATAAAGAATATCGTATAGATTTAGTATTTCGTACCAACCAAGCATATGCTCTTCGTTTGGCGACGGTGTCACTGGACCTATCTCCTCCTCCTGCCATTATGCTAACTGTTATACGTGCCTGTCGTAAGTCTGGTGATACATCGGCATTTACTATATTAATCTTACGACGTAATTCTGATTCTATTGGGTCATTATCATTCTTGACGGAACCGCGATGTAGAATTGTGGCTAGTTCAGCTCTAACTACTTGTCCTACTCGTTCTTGACGTTTGGTACGGTCATTCTGAGAGGCATACCGAGAAGAAGATCTTCCATTTCCATATTTTCCATATGCCATTTGCAATGATGATGATGTAGATTGTATTCTTTGATTTTGTATTCTTTGTGTTATTGATGTGTATGTGAATGAATCAACTTCATATATTGATTGTATCATCAATACTAGCCAACAGCATATCATATTAAATGCTCTCATAACTATAGTCTTTAAATTGCAATACAGGTAGTATCACTTCCTTGCTTATAACCAATACATATTATGGCAAGTTTATTGTGGCTGCGAGATCAGTAGTTGATGGCTCGTTGAGTGAAAACGGTGAAAACTCCTTTGTGGATATGGTATCCTTTAGGGATACCTCTTTTATCAAGGCATTTGAGTTGACTCTCGACTCTCGGCTCTCGTGGCAGGGTCATGGTTTAGCAACCTTCACAATTTATTGAGATTAGTGTCAGCATGGTTTGGGTTGTCACCCATAGCTTTAGCAGTTGAGATCTAATAAACAGACAATCAAGATATTCGGCATTCGTCTTTCATTGTGTAAATAGTACTTCATTATTATAAGTCATAATGATTCTGTACAAACTCCATTTCTCTACTTCCCTAATCAGATATTTATTACAATAACTGGATATCACATTTCCCCGACTTACCAATCATAATTAGATGATTCGTTTGTGTTGTGTGAATGTGAATCTAGTATAAACCCCCCAAAACAATATCACAAACATTATCATCAAACCATTCCTTTAGCTAGATTCCTTCTCACAATGTTCCTTATAAGCATCTGCATTCATCAACTCTCCTAATTCACTATCACCATCACCCCCAACTTCCATTTTAATAAACCATGCATCATCCTCGGCACTACTATTAACTAATCCAGGCTCATCAACTAATGCCTCATTAACTTCCAATACCTTTCCCGAAATTGGTGCATAGACATCACTTGCTGCCTTTACTGATTCAACTGATCCGAATGAGTCTTTGGCATCGAATTCATCACCAGGTTCGGGTAGATCGACGAATACAATATCACCCAGTGCAGCTTGCGCAAAGTCGGTAATCCCTATTGTTGCAGTAGTGCCGTCTACTTTACAGTATTCATGTGCTATATATAGTATAGATTAAATAAAATAAAATACAAAATATTGATACGAGAGTTAGTATGTGTTGCAAAACAATATCAATACATGACATCATGACCATGCAGAATGCAGCCCGATAATATCAAACTTACCTGGTGTATAATATGTGCTCATCAGTCTTGCAGATGAAAACTTTGTAGCCGATGCCCTTCCTCCTAGTGGTCTCGACACCCTAAGGGCGTGTGCCATTGAGCGCTTAGCGAATACGGATGCCATGATGAGGGGAGATGATAGTATTTATTGTAGGAAGGCGTGATGTAAAGAAATGCCGAACGAATAAACTGATTCCACATGTAAGCATCTCATTAAAAGTCAAAATTCAATAAATATAAAATAATCTATTTGCTACGATACTTTTGTTGGCCGGCTGCCATTATCACCCTATACGCTGAAGGATTACCATTATAATGTCTACTAGGACTACTCTATGTTCTCTTGATCCAGCCAAATATGGTTGGACGGCGTGCGGTGGCGTTTCCTCAATATTGGAGCCACATGAGGTAAGGATTCTTTTTCCTCGTTGGTACACCATCTTTTGCAATACCTTAATATATACTCACATGTGTATTACCATTTATATCAATATAACTACAGATGGCACGACGACAAGAGGCAAAAGATAAATATATACAAAATCAAAAGGAAGATTTAAGTTTAGCCCGACGCACTGCATATGCACACAGAAAAGATAAACAAACAAATTCAATAAAGATTGCTGATATTAATTCCGAGTATGAAAAGATACAGAAGGAAAGTACATCTAAATATTATACTATTACTGATCCCGAATTGAAACCTGCTGCTGCCACTGGTAGTTCAGAGGCTAAGGAAGAAGAAGACGAGGCTGCATTATCACTTTTGCCTTTATCTAATGATGACAAGAATAAAGAAAAACTCAAGGAAATTGCCATCCATGCAACTGCTTCTGCTACTGCAAATGGTGATGATACGAATGAGAAGGACAGTAATAAAAACAATCTTGATATATACACCTATCACCGTGGACGTACTGGTCAAGAACCACGTAATATACACGGCGATTTATTATGTGATACAAACCCCATTGATACCAATTTCAATTGGAATCCTCCCAAAACATTTGTTTGTAAGATTACTGTTAAATTCCCACTCGGGGATATAAATGAGGATGAATATGAGGATTCGGATTTAGATGATGAAGACGATGATAAGAATAAAAAAGATGGTGGCGTTGATGGTGTTGGTGATGGCGGTAGTGGTGATAAGAGTACTTCAGGTGGTGGTGAGTTGAACTTGGATAATTTTGAGATCAAGGGTAGTAGTAGCTTTAAAGAGAGTGCTATTGAGGCAGCACAACGTGCCTCTCGGAGTAGATTATCACGTGGTAGTCAACAGGAGATTTGGGATCAGAAACAGAATGGTCAGTCGTCTACCTCGACATTATCAGCGGCAGAAGATTCACTTCCACACTTTGTTGAGACTGTTCAATGGGACCTTGCCAATCCCAAGACACCTAGTCCCGAAGAATATGCTACCAATATTGCAACTGAGTGGGGATTAACATTTCCCCAAACTATGGCTCTCAAAGATTCCATTGAAAAGCAACTTGAAGCCTTTTGCAATTCCCAGAATAAATTTTATGCACCCATTGCGGTGGTGGATCCGTATGGAAGCGAAAGGCCATCAGCTCACTATGGTCCACCCGAGTCACATTGCGGCCCGGTATTAAGTACTGGGGGTAGTGCCAGGCCTACCATCAGACGAGCTGGTGGATCTACCATGTCAGGTGCATCACGTAAATCAAGACCATCAGGACAAATCAAGCCCAACCCTCGCGGTGGTATTCATGTGGTCCCTCAAGAGCAAGTGGAGAAGCCGAATAAAAAGGGCGACGCATGCTGTGCTGAAATTCTCAAGAGGATTAAGCAACACTCCAAAAATATAGTTGCTGAGTGTGTCAGCGAGGGGAAGGCAACATTGCAAGTTGTCAAGAATGACGTTTGTCATGTCTGTCACAATAGGAAGGAATGTGGTTTGACATTCCATTGTGGACGGCATTCGTTTTGTGAATACCATGTCGCTACTAGACTTAGCTTTCTTGTAGGAGATTATGATAGCAAGAATCCAACCGTGAGTTTACTTATTGTTCTGTGTTGTTTGGTTTCACTTCATTCTTTATTCTAATATATTCATCTTTATCTTTCCATCCAAACCTTAGTGTGTACCTATTGACTACTGTCCAGTGTGTACCCTCCAATGTACTTGTGCCAAGTGTTCTCGTAGGCTCTTAGACGTTTCCAAGAAAATGAAGGAGGAATGTATTGTACAGAATGTTGGCGTTGAGGAGGTTGTCATGAAGAACTTGTACGAATTGTGCAGTGCAAAGAATTTAACGAAAGGGTCATTAGTGCCCACGAAGCCACGTGGCAGCGGCAATACGAAGAAGAAGGGAACTAAACGTGGTCGTTCTGTAGACAATGAGGAAGCTGGAGGATATAAGCCCCGCTTGTCGATATCGCGGTCAAAGTCTCTCGATATGGACGATCAACCACAAACAAAGAAGAAAAAGGTTAATGAGTTAAAGCCAGTGAAGAAGATTCTACCGTCTGAGTTCCCGCAGGAAATGTTCGAAGGAAAGGATTTGGATCCATCAACTCCCGAAGATATGAATGGAATATATACCCCAGATGGACACTTCCCTGCTGAAGGCGATGACGAGACATCACCACTGGTCGAGGGAGATCAGTATCAAAAGAGAATCCCAATACCTGCGGACGGCAACTTTTACTTGTGTGCAGTGTGCGGACTAGAGGTTGAAGAGCGCGTCTGCTGTAAGAAGTGTCCCCGAAGTTACCACAAGAAATGCCTTGAAAAATCACAACTTGCTGCGTCTACTAGTAATGATACGTCAGCGGAAGCCTCGGAGAAGAAGATGGCGTGCAAACGTTGTGAAGACGATCTTCAAGTCTATCCTGATGAAGATATTAATGCTGGAGTGAATAACATTCCTAATGATGAGAAGGAGAAGGTCCAAAAAGCCTACAAAGAGTGGGGAGAAGAAGGAAGCTTTACCTTCAATAGTCTAATCCTCTGTGAACTGCTGCAGATACTTTCCAAATTGTCGGAATATGATTATGGTGAGCTATTCATTGCTCCCGTGGATACTAATATGATCACAGACTACCTCAAAACAATTCGCACTCCAATGGATTACGGTACCATCATTTCCAAGTTGGAGAAGGGAGAATATTCGCCGCCATCGTCTGAGGAAAAGGATGGAGAAATGGATGCAATGGAGGAGATTGTGTTGTACGCCTTGAAAGATATTCTTCAGGTCTACCACAATTGTCTCATGTACAATCCCAAAGGTGGAATGTATCATCGTGCTGGTGAGGTACAAGCAAGGAAATGGAATGCTTATTATAGCAAGCATATTGCAGATCGTATCTCTCCGAGTATTGCTGCAGGTCTGACAAAATTCGAAAAGTCGTGTGAGATTGAACGTCAATCTGTCTTTAAACCGAGACAATTCAATGCTAAGACCGGTTTTAATGGCTCGTCACGTGCTTTAGCCGTCTTTGATCCTGACACGAAAAAGATTGTTAAGATGTACACTTCAAAGGCCACAGCTAGGGCTGCAGTCCTTCTTCTACATAATTCTGGATATGAAAGTGGTTGGGATTTGAAAAATAGTAATGCCAAAAGCCGAATCGATAGTGCAAAGGATCCAGAGAAGACGTTATTTGGATACCAATGGATTCCGATTGATGAGTTGAAGGGTGGCGACTTCAAGTTGAAGAAAAAAGATGAAGAGGAAGCGGCGGTGAAACCAATGTTGTCTAAGGATGTTGTGATTTTGAAAGATGATACTTTGACTAAGAAAGTGCAAGGCTTTGTATCGGAAGAGGAAGCGTTTGCGGATTGGTCAATGGAAATGAAAGGCTCTCTCAATATTAATGTTGACGACAATTTATCTGATTTCATCAAACAGTATTTAGATGGAGACAAGACAATTAATGGAATATCTTATCGAAGAGTTGAGTCTGAGAAGACAAAGGATGAACCGATGGCGGAGAACAACGACAAGGGAGAAGAGATGGGCCACAAGAGTAAAGAGAGCCTGGATGTGTGAAGATATAAAGTCATTATAGAAAGCAAGAAAGGAGTTGATTGTAATCTATGCTCGGACTCTCTATCTGAGAACTGATTTTACTTCTTACTTACTACCTCATGTGCTAACGCTAGAAGACTAACAACTGCGACATCAGACCGAAGGACTCGTGTCCCAAGCGTTATTTGTTGAAATCCCTTCTCTTTGAACATTTCAAGCTCATATGGTTCTTCCCATCCACCTTCTGGTCCAACCGCGACAAGTATTCTTTTAGCATCCCCCGACAAAGTTATATCAGACATTCTCAACTCTTCTCTCGACTCATCCTTCCTCTTTGGATGAGCAATCACACGTGTATAATCCTCAGGAGGGAACATATCATCTAACTCATCTTCCATGAATATCTTAAGTCGTTTGGTAACTGTAACATGTGGTAATCTCACATCACCCGACTGTGCCAAACCTTCTATCAACATTGAACGCAAGACATTCGGTTTACGAAAGATGTGCGAGCCAAAGTAATCTTTGGGTACCTTCTTTGCATTGGTAAGTATAAGTTGATCTACTCCCAGTTGTGCTATCATTGGTAGTATCCTCCCTAGTTGTAGTGGTCGGGGTAGAGCAAGCAGTAAGCTGACTTTTGGAACATCTGATTCGTCAATATCATCATCTGAAGTAGATGTTGTTGTATTCCGTTCATTCCATAATGAAGTCAATGGAGGATGAGGTATTGAAATCTGCAACGATCCTGGCGGTTCACCATTCTTTGTAGGTTGAGCTTTCTTAATCTTGCCCTCGGGTAACCATTGAATTGTTGCATCATCTGTTATTAATCCAGCTAGACAATTATCTTCTATAGGACTACGCACAGATCCTGCTCGTATCGTATCTCCATTGTGTAGACCCAATACCTTTGCAATGTGTATAGTTCTGTAATCTTCTTTTGGAAATGTTACTGTAGCAAGACTTTCTCCATCTTTGCTGATATTATCTTGCTCATCTATCTCTGAAACATCAAATAATATTCTATTCAAGTTACATGATACTGTATTGTGAAAACCTCTACGCTGAGCTACGACTCTATTTGATATCCTTCTTACATTCTGATTTGCAAATGCTAATGCCAATGAAAAAGTTGATGGGTGTTGTATCTTGGCTCTAACTCTTTTTACTATACATTGACCCCGAATTCCTACTGGTAGCAGCATAAAGCAGCAATACAATAATATTGTGTTTATATCCATATGGTCGATATCAATACCTAGCATAGAGTAGACCACAACTACCTACTTATCTCAGTACATGAAAGGATACCACGGCCTGCTCAATGCTCAATATAATATCAAATGGTCAATGGTATCCTTCATGAGTTGTTGCCAGTTGCCAGACACCAAATTATCACATCAGTTATTACCTACCGTGAGATGAGAACAAGATGGCGACGAATACTACCCCCCTACCATCAACTATAGATGATATACAATCGGATAGAGGTACTAATCTATCACCAAAAGAACTTGATAAATTACGTAGTTTAATTGGAGTTGCAAAATCAGGAAGCAACGATAACTCAACACAACAGAATCGTGTCAAAAATAATGAACCTCTTTCTAACAGAAGAGTTATGGTACCAGTTACATCAAAGGCGTTGTAAGTTTTATTATTATTTGTATGGTCATAGATTCATCTGAATTGTTATTGGTCGTATATGTATATTTTATATATTATATATGTAATTCATTCATAATATTATATATCTGATGGATATCATATCTTTTCTGTTCTGTTCTCAGCTTTGAAGGTGAATTAAAACCTGCTATGCCATCAACAGGCGATTGTATGGATGAACAAATTATTGTTAAAAATGGCAAAGGGAACTTAGTCGAGATGACACGACGAGATGCAGCTGAATTATTCAAGGTTCAATCCACAACAACACAAAAGAGCACATCAAAGAGTAAAGTACCAGCACAACCAAAGAAGTCGGCAATAAGAGAAGGAAAGATTAGAAGAGCATCACAAGAACAACAACAAGCATCTACTCAAAATAATATTGCATTTCCGCCCAACACTGCAAATGATTCGAGTATATTCCCATTAATGGAGATTCGTGAAACTTGTGATGAGACAGGTAATATTATCAATTCTGAAGTTGTCAATATGTCAAATACAATGAAGCGATTGGAAGATAATATCGATGCGGGAAATACTACTAATAATAGTGAAAAAGATGGAAAGCAATTTGGTGAATTACTTGCTAAAACATTAAAGGAGGGAGAGGAGGATATAACAACATATGATGAGGGATTTGTTCATGTGGAAGCAGCAGCAACATCCACCACTGGTAAAGCAGCAATACCAAAAGAACGTATCAGTGATAAGGAATACAAATCCATCTACTCCCGACTTGAAGAGTTGGAACGATTAGAAGAAGAGGATATGAAATCAAAGGCAGAGAATGCCAAGTCCTCAAAACGATTACAAAGTAGTGGTTGGAGTAAAGGGTTTCTAAACAAGACAAAGAAATCGAGGGGTAAGTCACCAGCTACACAAAAGAGAGAAGAGTCATCAGAGTTGAAGGTTTCCTTCACAGATAGTAGCGAGATCAAAGATTTAGCAAGTCAAATTGAATCTGAAAAAACTGTTGGATTCTCCTCTGTCTCTTTTAATGCCGAGCACAAAGAGATTCCTGTCGAATCTGAAAAGCTGGTATCATTCTCAAGTGCAAGATCAATAGACTCAAGTGTAAGCTTCTGTGCTAATGAAGATAGCGAGATTCAAGTTGATTTACCGAGTGTTGGATCTAGTGAAAAGGCTGTTTCTTTCTCCGCAGTATCATTTGATGCCGAACACTTAGAGATCAAAGACCTACCAAGTCCGGTCGAATCGGAGAAGTTGGTTTCCTTTTCAAGTGCTAAATCTATCGATTCAAGTGTCTCTTTCTGCGCTAATGAAGACAGTGAGATTGACTCGCTGCGCAAACCTTATCAACTTGATTCTGACAAGGAGTTGAGAGTGTCGTTTTCTAGTGTTTCTTTTAATGCTGCCGATATTGAGATTGATAGCACACGGCCGCCTTCATCTGCAAGCTCATTTGTATCGGGAGTGACTGAGTATGATTTGGATATTGATGATGACGAAGAAGACGATGACGGTGTGGATAATCCACCACAAGATTATGTACCAAGTGTATCGTTTGCAGAGAATAAGAATGAGGTCCTTGAGATTCCACGTATTGGCCAATCAAAGGTGCCGCCTCGACCTGCGCCAGGAAGACCAGTGTCGTTTACTCAGGAAGTGCAAGATGAATACATACCAGTATCTACTGTCCCCTTCGAGGATAATATATTCAAGGGGGTTGTAAAGGAAAGGACTGATGGTGGACAAGTGAAAGAGAATGAACAAGCGCCAAAGAAAAAGCTTTCGAGATTTGCACAGCAGAGATTAGAAAGGGGGTTATAAATATGATTGCAGTTTGTAAATATAATGTTACTATGTTAAGTAGTCATCACTATGGTTTTACATCTCTTTTTTCGATAGGCCAGACGATTGGCACTGATGGATGTGAGAATTGTTGTCGAGGAAACACATCTTTTACCCAGTCTCTAAAACTCCAGACATCTTCTCTGTCTCCTTTTACATCGTCTCCGAGGATATCTTCTCTAACCTCTGCACGACCATCAACATAGGTAACTGAGAAGGCATATCGATCTTGTCCTTCTTCAATAAATTCAGCGGCATCTGCAGAATGTAAAGTCCAGCCATTATGTACTGTAACATCTCCCACATCAAATGGCATGTGATGACTAATTCCATCATCATTATCTCCATATCTATTCTCTAATCTATCATACTCATTACCCTCAACCCCATTCCAGTAGGGCAGTGCAAAGTCGTTATGGGAAGAATCGACAAAGAGTAAACCTGTCCCTCCCTCTTCTGGTATTGAGACTTGCTGTAGTGGTATCCAAAATGTTATCATAGCAGAAGTATCAAACGGCGACATACGAGCATCACTATGCCATGGCGTTGGGCCATCTCCTACCCTCTTATGAAATAAACTATCTTGATATAGTCTAACAGTTGGTGTATTGAGTAGTATAGAAGCAGTTTGTGCCATGTAATGAGAGAGACAAAGCTTTCTAACTGATGATGTACTATTGTTTGTAGATGCTCTCCAAGTATTGAAATGTTGTAGAAATGGCAAATCATTCAAAGTATCAATACCCAAGCTTTCCAACATGTCTTGACATTCTTCTATACTTTGCAAATTGTTTGCTATTGAGCATGCATTATCTTTATAGTAATCATCTGAACTATCAGCCAGTTGTACCTCAACCTTTTGTCGCCATGCTAATAGAGCATTTGTTGCCGTATATGATATAAGTTCCTTCCGAAGTTGTATAATAAGTTCTTTTGGTAGAAAGGAGCGTAGAGCTGCATGGCCATTACGAGAATAGTCAAGCTGAGTCTTTAGTGATATGTTTGGAGATTGTAAATCATATTCTATTGATGTTGTTTTCTTCTGCTGTTGATGATTGTTTGATTTCGTTTTCTTTGCAACCGGTGTTAAACCTATACCTCGTACTAGATCATCAATCTGATGCTTCTTCAATCTTTTCTTCTTACTACCTGTATCATTAATCTTCTTCTTTGTGGTCTTTCCTTCAGCCTTTAGTTTTACTTCATCTCTTTGATAATGTGTTCTTGTGTTCACAATAGTTGATGATATGAAACATGTTACCATCGATACATGATACAGACAAGGTGCTAATTTGATGATAATAAGCTTCATTTTCCTATTTAATCCAATCAATTGATAGGTATGATACCAACTTCAGCAAATCTGCCATCAATCAACAAATCAACATCAGCACCACAGTCGTCATAAGATACCCATGGCCACCAATTGAAAGATCATAAACTATTCTATGGCGAGCTATGTTGTGTGAGATTAATATCTCTATAACTCTTTAACTGCAACATACTACCAACAGTCGAATCGAATTGTTTCCAGCCAACATCCACAGCACCACTTATCTTCGAGTAAAATAGCCGAGAGCTGGTCTTTGTCACCAGGGTACGGACAGACCATTTTACTCCCCAGCAAAAAGTCAACTCTGAGGATGTCACAACACCACCCATGTCACAATAAGCTCCTTCCTCTTTTTTTCGGGGCTATGTCTGAAAGTCTAAACACATGAACCACTTCATGCACCAGTGCGCCCATGCGCATGAGTACCTGTGCACACAGATAAATGTAGGCCTATGCAGTTGTTCATACTCAGTGATGTTTTTAACAAGCTATCTTGGTTTGTGCGCATGGGCGCATGGGCTCTGGATTTCCCTGTTTATTGCATGCGCCTGTGCGCATAGAAGAAAGGCTGACCACTAGACTGAAAATATTATGCGCCCATGCGCACAGGCGCACAAATCAAACAATCACCTGTGTGTACTATACACAGTCTATTTCACTACTTAGAGATAAAAATATGTGTGATTATATGAAGATGTAGTTTCTAAGTGCGCCTGTGCGCACAGGTGCATGGACTCTCAGGCGCACAGACCATCAAATTCTAGACTTAGTAAAAAAAAAGCAAGTCGAATAGATAAAGTGACATGAGTGGTGTTTAGGTAGATCAAAGACAGTTAGATCGCTAAATGTGAAAAATGGTCTGTCCGTACCCTGGTGACAATGACCAGCTCTCTTTTTTACACTCTCATAAAAAGTCCTTTGGACTTTACAACGATAATCAAGATGGCAAACTACGGCTACCAATCAAACCAATACTACGATGATGATGATGGTGAGTCCATTAGCAGTGGTTCTAATGATAATATTCATCGTGCAAATCCCGGCGCCGGCGGTGGCAATATGCCATATCAATACTCAACAGATACTGGTGAAATTATTGATGCTGATGGTGGCAATGGTATATCAACCATTAACAATACCTCACCAACATATCTAGGGGGAACTACCGAACAACAGAATATAGTAGACTTTGATGATCCACGTATAGCATCATTACCCCGAATATTACTAATGGGTCCCCGTCGGGCGGGTAAGACATCCATACAACGTGTTGTTTTTCATAAAATGTCACCACATGAAACATTATTTAGATTAGAGGCTACACAAATGTTAGAACGTGCTGTGGTTGATCATACACCGTTATGTCGATTTACTATTTGGGATTTTCCAGGTGATCAATATGAATATGGATATGATGATCAACAACAACAGCAGCAGGAAGATACCAAAGAAGATGGTGGTGAGGGAGGTTATAATAACATATCTGATGATCCAGATTCTCAGCAACAACAGCAGCAGCAGCAAAAGAATCAACAACAAAATAATTATGATGATCAAATATTCTCCAAGGCGACGGCATTGATCTTCGTTTTAGATGCACAGGACGAGCCCTATGACCATGTATTACAATCATTTACTGATACAGTCACACGTGCGGTACGTGCTAATCCAACTATTGCAGTGGAAGTATTCGTACACAAGGTTGATGGAGAATTGTTCCTAAGTGATGAGGCCAAGTATGATTGTCGTCGTGATGTTATGCAACAGGTTGCAGATGAATTGGCCGATGCTGGATTAAGTCATGATGCTATACCAATTTCATATCATTTGACGTCTATTTATGATCATTCAGTGTTTGAGGCATTTAGTAGAGTTGTACAACGGTTGATTCCTGAACTACCTACATTGGAACACTTGTTAAATGTGTTGGTTAGTACATGTTCGATGGAGAAGGCATATCTATTTGATGTGGCAAGTAAGTTGTACATTTCTACTGATTCAAGTCCAGTTGATATGCAAAGCGTTGAGTTGTGTAGTGATATGATTGATGTAGTATTGGATGTTAGTGGAATCTATGGTATGGGTGGAACAGGAAGTAATAAGAAAAGGGATAAGCAAATGGATACACAACCATCTGCTTTAGGTGCATCATTGTTGGAAGATGGCAAAGAAGATGAGTTGTTTGATTCTACAAATGAAAATGGAGCATTTGAGAGTGACCTCAACGAATCTGCTTTGCTAGATGGATCGGCCACTGAAGGTGCAGGAGAAGATGAATTACTTGGCAAACTCATTGGTCAAAGTCCTCCATCGGCAGAGGAAGATGAGGTAAATGATGCCGATACGGGATCAGCATATGATAGTGAATCATCAAGTACCATCCATCTTAGCAATGGCATGGTCTTGTATTTGAAAGAGGTTGATACTATGCTTGCACTGGTTTGTTTAACACGAGCAGAGAACTTTAGGAAGAAAAGCTTGATCAACTACAACATCGGCTGTCTGAAAAAGGCATTACAAGTCTTGCCTCAATCTACTCAGTCAGTGGGCTGATTTGTATCACAAAAAAACTGATTGGCTCGGAGTAAATATATATGTTAAATATGCTTACAACCAAGTTTTAGTCAACTTTGTCAGCTGTACAGGCCCCATTCCTCAAATTCCATCATAAATTCTCCCACCACAGTAGGCTTGATTGCCATCAACCCAATTTCAGTAACTGCAGACGGATTGAAGTTAGGAGATCCTTGCATCGTTCGGCCCATTTGCTCCATCTGACCTGTCTCCGAGAATGGGATTAGCAATGGCTCGTCTAACTGTTGCGGATTAGCGAATACAACTTTATAGTTAGCAATCCTCACTCTTTCACACATTGCATCCTTTAATATCAAGCGGAATGTATGTTCCTCTGCCTTGCTATGCTTCAAACCTCGAATGTAGATTCCTTTAGCGTAACTCCAATTTTGTATATTGCTAAACCTCCATCTAATTGATGAGAATCCGCCATTATTTGCTAATGATGTTTCGCCAAAGAAGAGATTAGATTTAGATACAAAACTTCCTGTTGATCTTCCACCCATAACACTGTCCATCACTTGAATGGGCTCGGTTGCAGTGAATGGTTCATATTTTATATTGTCTTCTAATGCAATAGCTTGCGGCATGAGTGGTAGTTGATAATCAATAATCGAATCAAACACTCTTCTTAATGCCCAGGCTTTTGCATCATGATCTTCTGTTGCATTTGTAGTATCATTATCATCATCTACCTCCTGTAATAGCTTTGATTGAAATGTAGATGGTACTAAAGTTGCGATATCTCTTGCAGTTTGTTTATATATAGTTGCACATTGTTTTATATCTCCGGCATTATACGCCGGTGCCCCTTGTGATATAGCTTGAGATATACGCTGTTTTGCTTGATCCAAATCGTTGTTAGACATTGTACTAATACTATTTGGTGTTGTTGAAAGTGATAAAGAAGAATTGAGATATTGTATGGAAGATTGAGATCCTTGAGATGTAAATGCTCGTGTACAGCTTGTGTTTGCAAAGAGTACAATAGACAAGTGGCGGCGAATGTTCATAATATTATATGATGATATTACAGAGAAGTATACATATACTTATTGTAACTCTGTGTATACATTAGATCAACAGATAGCTGATGATGACCCCTACCCCATCCAACTAACGTTAAATGATGACGCTAATATCGTATGACGACAGATGAATGATGAAGAAATGATGCACCGTCTGTCCGTCGCTTGGATGGTAATGGGCCTCATAACTCTAACATCTCTATTTTGGGCCGCAGAAGTTGAGTTGTTGAGGAAGATGTGTGTCGTTGAGGGATTGGGAAGTTGTTGAGTTAAGGAAGCTGTAAACGATTAGCTTTATTTTCACATTGGCATATCATAGTGTAGAGTTGGAGAGTTGGAGTAATTATACGTATCGGACGAGATACTCTGCAATTTATCTCATACTTACTACAACAATACATCCAAATGGAAGCTTTCGACCCTTTTGCAGATGATGATGATATCCAAGAGGAAAGATCAAAACAACGAACTCCTCCTCGGTTATCATCATCTCCCATCATTGTACCATCACCTCGTGATAATAGACCACGGAATAGCACTAAACAAGGTCGGCGTAACTCAAAAACAAAAACAAATAATAATACACAAGCTGATATTGATATCATGAAAGAGTTTAGTTCCTTTTCATCCATGAATCTAAATGAAACATCAACCAATACTGGTACATTTGATGAATTTGGTTTCCCAACAAATAGTTTCCCAGCTGCTTTTGAAGACGGAGTATCAGTGTTAACTTCTGATAACAATATTGATAATAATGATGATGATGATGCAAAACAAATATTAAATGTACAAAATGATAAACCAAATAGTTTGGAAGAAGTTTCAGTTGTTATTTCGGAAGAAATGTCTGTCATACACAAGTCATTGACAAATCAATGCTCAGTTAATGTTAGGGGTAGTGTATCGTTAGAGACGGCATCCAATAAGAATATATCATGCAATATATCATTCCTTGATGATAAAGCATATCTTGATTCAATTACATCAAAGCATAGTATATGTACTGTTGTTGGTGCCACGAATCCATCCCATGATATATCGATAAGTGATTCCACAATCATAAAGATTGATGGCGAGTGTAATGATAATAAGAGTTCATTGATTGGGTATACATGCAAAGACAATCTTCGACCTGTTCCCATGCTTATAACAACCACTGTTGAAGAATTGGATGATAAATGTCGAATTCAATTACAACTACGAGTTAATCCAAGGAATGCCAACTCTTTATTGAACACTGTGGTATTGATATGTGTACCTAGTGAATATGATGGTGAGACAGCCAAAGTATCAAGTGTCGGGCGTAGCATCGGAAAAGGCGATATTGACACCACAAACTGGTCTGGAGAGATTACTCGTATCTTCAGTTGGAGATTAGGTGAATTGTATAGTGGTGCCGTTTGTGAATTTGAGGCATTCTTCCCGTTGAATGACATCGTTGCTGAGCAACAAAGTGAAGAGGAAAAGAATGAGAACGAACCCAAGTTTCCAATATTATTGAGATATGATTGTGAAGGATCTTTGTTGAGTGATGTTGATTTACACTTTGGGGGTACAAAAGCTTCGTCGATTAGCAGAAAGTTTAGGGTGTATCATCGGGAGGTGTGAGTGGTTTGTTGACGGCAGTTTGGCAACACATGCAAAAGAGAAGAGGCATTAGTGAGGCAAAAAGTACGAGAGATTATTGCACTACCAACACTTAAGCCCAATTGTAAAACAAATAATAAAGATGTCTGTTGTAATCATGACGCCGTCGCATTCGAAATATTAGTGTGATCGAAGTTAGATGAGGATACCCTTTGGTATCCTTTCTTCTTCATTCTTAAGCCTTTGACACATATGTCGATAAGTGAGTCCCACCTGGGTCCCGTAAAATGGCTTAACTTATACATTAAATATAGCTTCCGGAAAATAAAAACTCGAAAAAGTGGCCGGCCAGTTCCCTCTATGTTTAAGACATGAAGGGAACTGGCCGGCCACTTTTTCTATTTTTTCATTTTTGCGACCTATATTTAATATATAAGTTGGCATTTTTCACTTCCCCAATTTTTGAGAGGATACCGGAGGCCATACCGACAGATGTGTTTGCTTTTCTACCTAACTCTCTCTACTAGAGAGAGAGAGAGAGAGAGAGAGAGAGAGAGAGAGAGAGGGGTGATGTATTGATTGATGCATGATAGATGGCATTGAATAGATAATATAGATAGTATAATTCAGGCCTATCGACTGTGATTCATCCTATAAAAGTAACCATGACGCAATATCATTATATACTGATATTGGTGGTAGCTACTCAACTAGTTGATGGGTTTACTATTCTTCATCAGAGTATCAAATACAGAAATATACAAACATATCCAATTAGAAGAAAAACAACATACAATGAGCAGATATTATCATCTCTCTTTGCAGGCGTAGATGATGACAGTAACAGCAATATAGATGAAGATTTAGCAGAAGTACAAGATAATTTTGATGGAAAAGGTTTTGCGGGTTACCTAGCTCCTTATGCAGTTGCTCTCGTAGGATCAATTGCAGTCACTGCAGCATTTGTAAAGTTTGTGTTACTAGACTATTGATAGATCTCTCAACACTAATGACAAAAATAGAGATTGTTCAACATTCGTCATGTTCCACATCGCTGATTACTCATTGTCTTATCTTTATGATTGATAAACTTTGAACTTATATCACTCAGGAAGACGCAGCATTTAACATGCTAATTCCACTATAGTTTTATCGAGGCCAACCATCAATCAATTGCTATCTTCTAAAAAACTACTAACTCCCTTCTCAAGTTTACTGCAATTGGAAAAGTAACACTTGTAGGATAGGTATCATTTCCCAACATAGATCAAGTCAATTTATTCTAATTTGCTGGATATTTGAGCTCTTTTCCTCAAACTTCTCCTACATTTACTACTAACTTCCACACGATACACACTGTTGTGCACCAACAATTTTAAAACATATAATTTCTATAATAATATCATCAAATATAAGTCTATAATAATCTGCCAGAAGCTCCACCCGTTTGCGGTAATACCGGAGCTTCGTAATCTATCCCTTTATTATTACCCATCCCTCTATCTATTTTTGCTGTATTATTATTATTCGCTTGTTGTTTAGCATCTCGTCTTTGTCGTTGTCTTTCTTGTGCTCGTTTCGCGCGAAAATAATTCCCTATACATAATACAGTTATGAATCCGACGAGGAATGCTACAAAGCATATTGCCTTTTATTATTATTAGTGATGAATTGATATTATTTGTACAGGAAGAGGGAGGTAATGGAAAGAGAGGGGGTAAGCAAATAGCCACAAGGTGCACAAACAACAAATATTTTTATACTCTCATATTAGCCTATTCTAGCCGCTATAAATTAAAACCAAAGATCAACTTACCAGAACCACTTCAAATATTGACCTCCCTCTTGATTGATATGTCATCCTCCTGCTCTATATTGGGCGTCACCACACCTTATATTCTCATAGTAATTAAAATTTTCGTGGAACTTATTATAAGAAGTTCCAAAGCTAAAAGTTCATCCTCTGAGTTCTGAGAGAGTATTAATATGTTGATCAGCGGAGAATAGTAGTGCAGATAATACCGCATAGAAGAGAAGCAGGGATGATATCATTAAATAGAAATATGATATTTTTTGCCATGTTAATAGCGGCAGCGGCTCCGGTTGCATGCCTCACATTGCAGTCTCCTCCAACTAGAAGAATCTCGATGAGGTGTTGCAACAATAGAACTCCTGTATTATCTCAGACAACGTTACAGTTATCAAACTATATAGAAGATGCTATTGATAATGAAGAAGTTTTTGTAACAAAGTCACCACTCACGGATGAAGATATTGAGAGTGTTACAAATAATAACAACAAAATAATGATCGACGAATCAAATACAGGACTACTTGCCAATATCAATAGTGAACGAACATTAGGAATATTAGTACTACTAACAGTACCATTGGCATGGGGAACATATTCACCTGTTGTTAAGTACATGTATGACAAGATGAATCCAAGTATGCCCGGGTTTGTGTTCTCAGGAAAGTCGTCGTTAGTATTTTTTTTATCATGTGTATTATTGTGTTTAAATGAAGCCTTTGTTGTTTGATTGCTTTATCTGGTCTTTGTCTGTCTATATTATATTTGATTGCTCTTGCATATTTAATACTAACATATGTTATAATCACCTCTCTTTCATCTTCACAAACAACGGCAACGGCATCTTCCAGCTGGATATTACATAGTAGCAGCTGTATCTCTTGGTATATTGTCATCTATGCAAGATAATGGTGAAATGATACAGACAAGTGATGATTTTGATAATGGAAATGATAAATCAATCACAACCCGAGGAGGATTAGAATTGGGAAGTTACCTTTTTATAGGCAATGGACTACAAGTTGTAGGACTGCAGAGTGTTCCGGCTGATAGAGCTGGTAAGTTGTGTATCTGCATAAGTAGATAGGTGCATTATTTTTCATCTTATCATTCTCACAATATATGTTCTTTTTCTATCTTGTGTTTGCTAGCATTCTTGGTACAGCTTACTACTGTTTTAGTTCCACTGCTATCTGCTATATCGGCGGGTACATTATCAGCTGTGCCGCTTCCGACATGGTCTGCGTCACCGGAGCGGGTTGGCTCCCTCATGTTCAAAAAGTTCTCACGCTCGTTACCTGGACACTTCACTCCAAGCATCTTAATTAACTCTCTGAACATCTTTGTGCACAACAAATAATTCTTACCTCCTCTCTCGATATACGCAGTTTCATCCCCCTTCCTCAAATCCGACAAGTAAATCCTCAAATTCATCCATAATACTACCTGCACAGTCTTGTAGGTAATAGTACCATTACCTTCTCGAGGCAGTCCAAAGGCTCCTCGCTCCTCAAGGTCCAACTTTGTTGATGCCACTTCCCTAATGTTCAATACTTCTGTGACAGAGCGGTGTACATCGCCGTAGATATCAGGAGAGTATGACAAGTGATTAGGAGTATCTAATCGCTCATAGTAGTCGCCGATGTCATCCTCGTGTCCATGATAATGACAATATTTGCAGACTACTCTACACTTGAGTGCCTCCATAATGACTTCACGAGGTCCATAACCATTGCCGGCAATAATGCTAAGCGCTTTCCACTTTGGGAACCACTCGATGAGATGATCCAAAGGAAGCTGATACAATAATAGTCTGTCTTTTTAGCTAATTGAAATCATATTACACAAAAATATCAATACACTCCATCTTACCTTGCATAATTGACTAAATAAGTCCACATCATCTCCCCCACGTGGGCAGTTGTAACACTCCACACAGAAATACTTGATGTATGACAGTGTAATCTGACCAAGCATAATCTTCCACTCTTTCTTCCAACGACTTTCATAACCCTCCTTAACTGATTTTCGTGAACATAATTCTTCCATAGATTTTTCATACGGCTTGAGTTCCTCTACCAACTTTTCATACGTGACGGAAGGATGTTTAGTAGTGGTTCCCTCACCTAATTCCTCAATCTCGAGGAGCTTCTCAAAGACCTCACATTTGTCGATCAAAGCGTGTGGGGTAGGTTTATGTCGACTCTAAAATTGACAACAGAGTATGTGTTAAAGAACATAAGAACGGTGAGGTGATGTTATAATGTTCGAGTCAAGGTTATAACTTACCTCTCTTGACTTAGTTACGCCAGCCTCTGCTTTCTTCTTCTCCTGACTATCCCTTAACATCTCCACTTGTCGCTCAAAACGTTGGTATTCCTCCTCACTAACATTACCATGATTAACTCTCCGTTCCTTTGGATCTTTCCAATAACTCTGTTCGTAATATGGATCTGAGATACATCCATTATCAGTAAGCGTAGGAAGGTTAGCAATAACATCCCGGTCATTTTTCAATTTCGCCTCATGATCATTTCGATATTTACTTTTAGCTCCCTCCACATCTGTCAATATTTCACTCATTTTTCTATAGATTTTATTTCTAATAGTTCGTTTTTCTTCGGTGACACTTGGATAGTTTTTGATGTAATTAACAATAGGAGGTGTAAATACTTTGCCTTTTTCTTTATTTACAAACTGAACTCCAGCTTTCTCCAATTCAGATATGATGTGCTACAAAATATTATATTAATGTTAGTATAGATGAATATACAGCAGCAACAAAAGATTACATGTATACTCACCATACAAATCACATTCCTACGATCACCTCCAACATACTCTTTGCCAACATGCTCTTCACCGTCAAGTGTCACACCGCCACCTTCACCTTCATATTCAACTCCTCCTAAATACAACGACTTGCCGTCATCGGCAAATACAGGCGCTTTGTAGTTATATTTATTCTCTTCTAAAGTATACTTATTACCTCCATTACTCCTTGCACCAGCTGCAAAGTCTGGTAAATGATCAATACATAACCCCATTAATATGTCTTCAGCAGTATTATATACTCTATTTCTTGCGTAATTAGATGAAAATATTACATTATCCGGTTTTGTCGCATCCGTCATGGTGCGTTCTGCTTTCTTATTACTATCTTCCTCTCTCGTTTCTGTTTCATTAGCTGGTTGTTTTGATTCATCTTCCTTCTCATCTTCTCCTCCATCGTCTTTTTCATTTGATGGCTTCCTATATTTACGATCATCAAAGTTTTTAAAGATAGATAATAATCTATCACAACTCATAAAACTATCACAATTGCCACTCTGCGCCACAATACTCATGACCTGAGGTGGTTTCTTCTTGTTGTAATATTCCATACTATTCTTCTTTTCATCATCAGTGTATGGATCAAATTCATTGGGGATGTATTTCGCATTGACAAATTTACTCATAATATTAAGTTCCTTGTCATGGGTGACGGCGACATTATCGTTCTTGCTGTATGCAATCGTTTCTAATACTTTATAATCAATATTGATCCACATCGGAAGTAACTCATCATCAATATCACTGTCATCATCACTATCCGATGATGATGATGACATGTCTCGAATCTTTATAAGCTCTTCTGTCGTATAACCACCTGGAATGTACATACTTCCAACATTGGCTAGTTTGAGTCTCTTCTCTTCTCTACTTCCGTCACTGCCTCCACTACCATCATTACCTCCAGCCATATTAATGAATATTGATGACGACGACGGTGGTCCAAAGACCGAGTTAATACGATGTGCAACTTTACAGGGTATAATCATCTCTTGCTTTGGTTACTTAGATGAAAAAGTTCAAATGCCTTAGGCTATGCCTTAGAAGTACCAAAGGCAAGACCTTTGAGAGAAAAAGGTGAAAGTTAGAAGGTGTATGTATGTGAAAGCAAAGTAATACTACGCTCTTTACCCCTTCCAAATATATAATAAATACACTTCGATCATGTCTGTGTCTCCTGCTTCCGCTAAATACACGGAAACCTATTCCAAACAGACTACCCGCCGTTCCCGAGGTGACAACAATGATATGGCACGTGATCAACAACTTCAAAGATTAGCATCATTGTTAGAAGATTGTTGTGGAGTCAAAACAAAACAAGAAGCAACAGACAAGGAGTGTTGGGAAAACAGTAACGGTAACTATTACTTTGGCGGAAACAACCCTAAAACTCTCACTCCACTAGCATTAGGTGAACAAATTATTGGTGATAAATCTATAGTTCAAGTTTTGTATGATGAGGAACCGCGTATACTACAAGATATTCTAACCAAGTTGGTTTCCGCCGGGTGTGATACCTCCGAGGGTTATTTGAGTACTTTTTATTCGGAGGATACAGCAGGTGGTGTCATTAGTGGTGGACTTGTTGCAGATGCAAAGCAGAAGGGTGAGGATGATTTTATATTGATTTATACATTGTATACTCTCTCTTATATTCAAATCTAACATTATGTATTTAATGTACATAATTCAGCACGTGGTGTCAGCTTTGGTGATGAATCTTCACCGAAGGCGGATGGAGGTGAACTGAGTGATAGTGGAAACAAAGATGATGTCATTGATTTGTCTGGTAAGTTTATTAATTATGAGTATTGACACATATGATACATTTATCCTTACCTTATTGTATTACATTTACCCTCTTACCTTATTGTATATAATTATAGGTGAAACAACACCCAAAAGTAGTAATGAGGAACAAGCTGTTGTTACTGGTTCCGGTCGTGATAATAGTCGTAGTGAGTATATTGAACATAAGATGTGCACAACTTATTATTTATCCCTCTTCTCACATTATTATACGTATTAATCATGTTATTTTATACACAGAGAAACGTAAAATTATCTGTGATACCGAACAACCACCAGCCGCAACTACTCCCAAAAGTATTGGTGTATTTCCTGCCGTAACTGCTTCCAAACCTCGTCCTTGTGATAAAGGTGATACGAAGTTATCTTCCGCCGCCGCCACTAAGCCTACCCCCAAATCTAACGGCAACCTCCCAGCACTCCCATTTGCTGGTAGTGGAGATGGTGATGGTTTTGCTGCAGCTGTGGGTGGAGGGGGTGGAGCTTCTAAGCCTCAGCCTAAACAACAACAAAAAGCTTCAATTGCCGGTGCCAGTTCTGGAGGAGTAGCCACAAGTGGTGCTGGTACCGGAGCACCCAAGGAAACGGAGGAACGTGCCGTAGATACTGCACAACCTGGTGACTATGGTGCTAATTCACCTCGATCACAAAAGATGCAAGTTGAACAAGTGAAGAATGCTACAGAGTTGAAGAAAGACCGCGAAGAGTACACCCAAAGCAAAGAGGTATTCCGCCACTTGACTGATAGTGATCTAAAGTCAGGGAAACATCACAAAGTGAAGATTGCTCACACATCTGTGAAATCTATTCAAGCTGGCGTGGATTCATTCAATGCCAAAGTCTCAATGAATACAAACACAGAGGGGGATTATGCAAGAATTGCGGTTGAAGTTGGTTACAATTACTTCTATTCAGGACCACTAGATCCTTCTAGTGTGGAACAAGCACGAAATGTCCTTGCTAATTTTACACCCTTGGTGGAAGAACACTGGAAGTATTTCGAGGAGGGAAGGAAGCTACAACCACTTGGCAAGAAGGTGGATGGAAAGGCTTTTGAGGATGCCGCAAGTGAGTAAAGTATCTAGGCTTGTGGAAAGCCTAGATATTTGGATCTCGGACCTCATCAAGGCTTCTATCAGTGGAGGATTATACTATACTATACTATACTACGGGGGATTATTTTATGATATTTTATATAGAGTTGAAAGTTGAGAGGGTGTTTATTGAGATTCGGGGGTATTGAATTCTCATCATCTATTTCACCAGTTGAGATCTAGAGTAGGATGGTTCATTACTCCGGCAGTGTATCATCAATAACTTATAGTGAAAGACAACTTTAGCATTTTGAAACAGAGGTTTCTTTAGTGAAAATAGTTCTCTTACACGACTGGCTCAGCATAATTGCATTTACAGGAGTTATAGTAATGGGTGCTGATGGTAGTGATAACAATGTAGATATGCTTTCCTTTGATTCGATAGACATGAATCAAGTGATGAGATCCTTGCATATATCACAAGGTGACTTCCTGATAGTATTAGCTGCAGTTGCCTATACCATGCATGTAGTGAGACTTGGAGAATACGCTCCACTTACAACCCCATTAAAACTCGCTGCATCAAAAGCTACAACAGAAGCATCTCTTAGTATTCTATTAGTAATAATATTGACAGTAATCGGTAGTACTCATTTCCCTTCACCAGAGTTTGTTAGCCAAACAGCCAGCAGTATATCTGATTACTTTACAACAATTACTTCTGCAGTCATGGAGGGAGATATATTGTCCAATCAACAAAAGGAAAGTTCATTAGGTGTATCAATTGGAGCAATACTATGGACTGGATGGGTTACATGTGCATACACAATCTATGCTCAAAGTTTTGGACAGAAACGAGTTAACCCAACTGATTCAAATCTGATATACACAACACAACCGCTATTCTCATCCATGTTTGCATATATTCTACTTGGAGAAACACTAGGTGTATTTGGATATGTAGGGGCTACTTTGATTGGTATTGCTTTATGGTTAGTATCATCTACTACAGTAGACGAAAACAATAGCTCCAACTAAAGTCATTTAGAATAAATAATATTAATAACACTAATATTTAGAGATGCATATGCTTCAGTGAGCATTCCCAAGTCCTTACCTATACATGGGATGGCTTTGACAAGCACTGGCAGGAAAATAGAGCACAACAAGGTAGTGGTGCCCAAAGGTCCGACTGGATCAGCTCGATTTCCCTCGAAAAGTCGGGATCCTCTCGTCTTTGAGGTGTAGCCGTCCTTGTATAACTGCACCATGAGTGATGCATATGCTTCAGTGAGCATTCCCAAGTCCTTACCTATACATGGGATGGCTTTGACAATCCCAAACGATCAGCTTGATTTCTCTTGAAAAGTAGAGAAGACGAGCTGTCTTTGTACTACTGTTTTTTGTGGCAATACTCATGAAAGTGCTATTAATCTTTAACTCATTCTTTACTACTTATTACCTTTTTGTATAGATCTAACCCACTTCATGGCATCCATGAGGGAATCAACTGCAGATGGCATTGAATTGTTGTCATCATCATCTACTCGGCTTAACCCCTTTATCCATTTAGTAAGTGCATCACCAGGAGTCAATACTCCATTTAGGCGAGATTCTAAGATGATTTGCTCACGTATTCTTCCTGAATCATCAACTTTATACTCTGAAGTTATTTCAATCTTTAGAGGCATCCCAAATTGATTGTTACTCTCTCCAAGTGGAAGTTGTGGTCCAACAACCCAAAGTGCTAACACAAATGTGACTCTTATCGTTCCTTTGGATGTTACTTCTATTGTTGGTTTAGGCTGTGCTGCCAGCCTTACATTATTTGATTGCAATGATGCTCGTATAGAAGATATAGCCAAACTAAAGAGACGACGATAGGATTGGTCTCCCCTTACTAAGACTTCGCTTAACAATCCTCGCAGCTCTACAGATTCTGCAAGATAGTCTCCGGCAGGAATTGATGACGAACTTTTATCTAAATTGACAATGTTAGGAAGATCATTGTGAAGAGAGCGAATGATATTATAAAATGATACAGCCGCGGTATCATCAAGTAGAGGCATGATATCCATTTGTATCTTCTTCTTCTTGGTCTGCTTTGTATCAGTATTTGCTTTCTGTGTTGTGGTTGACTTAGTCAATGCCTGTAAGAGTTCTGTGATAATGGTTGTATCTGGAAGAGGTGTGTTATCAGTGATACCACTTCGAAGGGCCGCTGATACAAATGACCTCGCCCATTTTGAATCAGCAATAACTCCTTGTACTCTCAAGTCAAGATTCTCGACTCGACTAATCTTTGAAGGGATATTGTCACTTTGATCATTGAAGTAAGAAATGCACTGACTTGCCACCTTTTCCTTGTCTCCATCATCACTCATTGGTAGACGATTAGAAGTCTCTGATTGAAAAATAAAGACATCTGTTCCTTCAACCTCAAGTGGAGACAGAGTATTCCAACTAACTACTAGTCGTCGAGTCTCTACATCTACTTCAATTGTCTGTATGTTGAAGTCTCCATTAGATGCATCTCGAATAATTGCTAGTGATCGGTAGAAGTCTGATATCTTTCCAGCACCACGAAGAAGAGTTATTGATTCCTGACTATCATCTGCACGAGTAGTGAGCTCTGCATCTGTAGCAAACAAGGATCGTACACTTTCTGATGAGATGCCGACTGAACCTGAAGTTTTCATTCCAGCCAATTGATATATGCCACTCTCTGCAAAACTCTGTAGTGACTTGTGATGGGCAGCATACTCAACAAAAGATTCAGAACCGGGAAGTGGAACTTCTTGTCTTGTTGTATATTCATCTATTGATATAGCCTTGAATATGTTTTGCTCATTCTCTGAAGTAGAATTGACTCTGATACCTCCTTCTTCAACAGGATATGCTGCACTAGTCCAAAGATGTTTTGGTACAACTAATAGTGGTGAGTCAGCTAAACTATTTTCTTTCTCTTCTGAAGATGCAGCCTCCAAAGCATCAGCAACGTCTCGAACACCATTCAACAGTCCATCAAACAAAGGATTACCAGAACTACTCTTCCGCTCACTGTCATCAAATGTAGCCATTGCTGACCTTGCTGTTCGTCTCAACGCCGCCAACGCTGTACCTAATGACTCTACTATTGGAACTCCATTAATCTTTACTTCATTAACTTGTAAGTTAGTGACGAGCCCTGATTCAGGAGATAGCTCTAACGTTGATCTACCACTAAACTCAGTGTAGGAAGTAGACTTGTCTTCATCCTTATTCATTTGATTTCCAAATGGAGAAGTAGGAGATATAATAGAAGGAAGGCGTGTCTTCCAAAATACTAATACTTCAAGTGGGTTGTCTGTATCAATGAGTAGCTCACATTCAACCCCATCAGTTTGAGACGAAGAAGAGCTTGTACCTCCAATGGCTAAATCTAACAAACTTCCAGCTCGTTTGGCAGCAACCGCTGCGGTTGCTAATGCTCTGTTCAATAAAAGAACTTCGTCTAATCCCTCAGCTAATATCTCATCTTTGTTGGGTCCAGTTATTATTACATTTTTATCATATACTAATTTTGCAGTAGAAGTTGAAATAGAAGGTAGTTCCAGTAGAGTTGGGAAATGTTTCCGTAGAAGTGTTAATGTGCAATGTACATGACATAAAAGATTGAATCGTTTGGTAGGTAGTAATCCTTTTATTGCAGAAGTTGATGGAGGTATGATATTATTGTCATCATCATCATCGTCATCATCAACAACATTATCTCGCGTACGCTTGCTTTTTATCTTTGTTGTTTCTGCTGTTTTTGTTGCAGTAATAACATCCTTTTCTTCGGATCCTTTTGAAGCTGATTGTTCTTCTGTAGTACTTCTACTGCTTTCCACATCAGAGGAAGACGATGACAGCGTAGAACTGCGATTTATGTAATTTGTTGTATGCAGATATCTACCTATAAAGGCCTTTGACGGCGGCGGACGACATCGTTGCTGCTCCAATGTATTGATAAATGCAAAAGCCGCTATAAATGAGGAATATATCATGGTTCAATCATTAGCATGCAGCAAAGGTGATAATATTGCGCATTGATAAAGCATAGGTAGAGTGTTTCATCTTCTAACGTCTCAAAATGGGAATAAAATTCGCCCATATTGCACTCTCATCCTTAGTACGTAGTTACTTCGAAATGGTATTGCAATTATGAGCTAGCTCTACTTAGGTAACTTCAAACTTATCTTTATAGTTATGTGTGAGCAGTGGGGATGCTAAAGGTCGATAGATGTACATATCATGTGAACAAAATTTGAATACTATGATGTCAAGAGATGATGATGTGAATAAAATTTGACATCTACCAACTTTCATACTACTTATGTAGGACATACTGGATCTGTCGATACTTTCTTTGTAGTACTAGAACCAGTAAAGGCACGAGCATCTTGCGTTGGAATGTTAACCTGATTCTCAAGATATAAGATAGCATTTGAATCATCTATGAATCTCCACCGCCAAAATCCGAAGCGATTACTTGGCGTTGCCTCGTTGTTGCGAAAATAGATTGATCCCTGTGCATCCAATTTATCATTTCCAATTACACCTCCCATCGGTGCTGGAATATCAGTACCAGCGGATATTGTTGATGGACATCTAATACCTTCAAATCTGCCTTCGGCGTCGACAGAAGAAATGATATAGGTCAATGAACCAGTAGAGTATCTTACTTCGATATCTTCTGCACTAGCATTGTAAGCACCTGTCAAAACGGTTGTATATCCTAATGCCTCCCATACACCGACAAAGTCTCCGACGGATGAAAGACCTACCGATGATGGAGATGTTGTTAGTGATGTAGATATGTTATTGTCATTTGTTCTAATATGTGAAAGTGCAATGGATCCTACAATCAAACCGGATAATCCAACTAGGAAGCTAATGATAGAAAATAGAACTAATAGAGGAGAAGTATTATTGGTTGTAGTCATTGTTGTTGTGATTTGCAAGAAGTTGATGGAATTGATATGATGTTGATATGATTATATGTTGATGGATGAGGGGGGAGAAGTATCTAAGATGGTACAGATTGCAAACTCTTTCTGATTTTGATTTATGGACAACATTGCGGCGACAAATATTCAAGTCAAGATATGATATTATGCTTGTGCTGTTTACATCCTCAATATGTACCTACAGGATTGTTATCTTGTTCGAGCTTTTCATCTTTTTTTCCCCAATAGTGACATCAGTAGCGGTATGACTTCAGCTACGACAATGAGTAAGTACGCACACCTCATTTTTTTTGACCAACCAACTCAGCAGAATTCTAATCAAACACAGTACAAATTATAAACTTGGTGGCGACGACGATAAGAGCAGCTTGTGGATAGAACAACAATTGATAATAGAGCTCTACAATACAATAATAGTAGGTCCAAATATAGAGATTGGCAACAATGAATCAATTAATGATAAACAAAAATAGTCGACGAAGACGGAGGAACAATGCTGCTACTCTGGTAGCAACAACACTACTTGCTTCCTCCTCGAGTTCTTCTGCCTTTTCTTCACCTCCAATGACAAAAGGACCATTGCAATATCAATCTTCTACTAGACAATCTCCATTATCTTCTCCGCTACAAGATGAGATATCTAATAGACCACACAGTACATATCATGTGCTCAATATGGTATCATTCTTAGAAATGCCCCCAACAAAAACCAATACAGTAGCAATCCCACCACCACCACGAAAGGCGGCAACGAGGAACAACAACATACGCTCGAATAATAGAAAATCAAATAATAATAGAGGAGGGATAAAGGTACCAAAGAAAGATATCCGTACGGTCGAAATAGAATTACAAAATGAATTTCTGGGATTAGTTGCTGACGACTTTGCCGTCCCAACTTCTAGTAGTAAGGAGGAGGAGCATGAACAATTAACTCCAGCACAAATATCCGCCTACGGTGGTGTTAGTAATAGAGATGCTATACTCGCGGAGATTGATCAAGATCGGAAGAGTAATAGAAATATTTCACCCCCAGAAATTGATAGTGAAATATTGTATGAGGGTATCACACGTGCTCCTCCTACACCATTGCAGCAACCTAAGGCCTCCGATATTAAGAAGTTTGCCGCTACATCTTCTTCCTCCATTGTAAGTGAGTTTGAGGTACCCAAAAATAAATCACAAACATCCAAAAGAAGAATAAACAGTAGAAAGAAGTCAAAGAATCAATCATCAACAATGCCAGGTTTCATTAAGGACGAAGGATTAGATAAACATATTACCAGCCTAGACATGGCACGGTTACCAAACACACAAGAATCACGTAAACTAATACGCAAGGTAAATACCAAACGTGCCAAAATTAAACGCCGTCAAACCAACTCCGAAATGATGTATAAAAAGTCAGCCTCGGTACCAGATTCAATGTTAGATTATGCAAGGGAGATACATTCCGTTGAAAGAGTAACACCCAAGGAGGAGAAAGAGTTGGGAACGAAGACACAGGAGGCTATAAGAATACAACAATTACATGACGAGTTACAGAATAAGTATGGACGAGAACCGACCGATGATGAGTGGGCTGCCGCCGCGGGTAAGATGAATGTTGTTGCATTGAAGGAAGCCTTGGAAGATGGCATGGCTGCTAAGAATCAATTAGTTGCTAGTAATCTGAGGATGGTTCAGCGTGTAGTGAACTTGTATATACGAAATGGATTGGGAAGTGAATATAATGCTGGAGACTTGATGCAGGATGGTACCATGGTAAGTTTTGACTGGAGGATATCTTGTCGACTAACTTGACTGAACTTAAGGCCCGACGACTTATGTACATGTGATCTCTAACCGCACCTACTCCCCCTCTCTAATCATCCCCCCCAACACCCGCCAACCATTTCGTCTCTTAATACAGGCCCTCATCCGAGCAGCAGAAAAGTATGAACCCGACCGTGGATTTCGCTTCTCGACTTATGCCATGTATTGGATCAGATCAGCCGTGAAACGATCACAAACTTCTCAATCTCGTATAGTAACAGTGCCCCAAAGATTACACGAGACACATAAACGTGTGTCGAAGAACGAAGTTCACTTACAAAAAGAGCTTGGAAGACAACCGACCAAGGCTGAATTAGCCGAGGCATCAGACATAACTGTGTTACAGCTCGAACGATGTCAAAAGGCCATGTCTCAAGTGACATTCTCACTCGATGCAGAGATACAGAATACAAACAAACCAAATAGTAGTAATAGGAAGGATACTATGTACAACATAGTCGAGGGTAAGGTTGATGAGACTGAGTATGAACGAACACAAAGATTGCTAATGAAGGATCATTTGATAGGGACATTGCGAAGATACCTCTCGCCGCATGAGGTTGATTTGTTATTGCTAAGGTATGGATTGATGGATGAACGAGCATTACCCAAGGGTATGTCGGGACCGCTAACAATTGCAGAAGTTAGTAAGCTAGTGGGGCTCAAGCCAGACAAGGTACGGAGAATCATTATCAATAGTCAAAAACAACTCAAACATTTGATGACTGATCAATGGAGTGACTTTGATATAGAGCTGGCATAAGATGAGTCGCTGCAATGTACATAAAATAGAGGCACAAACATAGATTACAAGTCCTCTCCATACAACTAGTTCTAGCGAGTGCTCTAGAATATTATGATAAGATTCTAGTGCATGTTTGTCTTCTAGCTTGGAATACTATTAGCATAAGATTGTAGTGCATGTTTGTCTTAAACTTATACCTTTGAGGTGATAGCCCCGTCTCGTACCACCTAATGTAGGAGGTGAACATAAATATCACTTCCATGGTACCGTTTTTCGTATTGTCCGTTCTATTCCCATAATGTGTCCGTAAAAGTTAGCAGATTCGTAACCCGGTCAAAAGATACTGCATTTTCTTGTGTTAGCGCGGTCAAAAGCGCGGGCTCAACCTTTAGTGCAACGACGCCCAAACATCAGTCGACTGTAGGCTCAACGATAAGGATATTCCATCCAGACGCGCACATACATGTTTGATAGTTAGGCGTTATATAATAATAGTGAATTATTGAAGAAGACCATTGTAGTAGTAGTTACAGTGAAATATCATTGAGGCAAAAAATATCGTTGTTACACCTCATTGCAATAGATTAATTAATAGATTCACCTATCTCGGCAGTTGCATTGCAATTTATATAACCGAGGATTTGGTGTCAGCTAAATAATATATAATAATAATATAATAATGAGGGCGCTACATTTACTATTCGGTGCGACAGTTGCCCTAAGAATAAATGAATGTACAGTTAAAGCTGAAACAGGTAGTAATAGCCGATCATCAAGATCTACTACGCGTGGCAGACCGTCAAACAGCCGTGGTGGACGGTCTAATAAATCATCAACATCAAGACAACAACAGCAGTCAAGTAGTCAACGTAGTAGTGTTGATGATATATTAGACTTGGATGACGTAGATACTACGTCGTTTAATCTAGATGATGACCTTGACTCATTACTAGGAGGTACCTCATCATCATCATCTAATACTAATATAATTGATGATGATAGATATGATGAATTTGATTATTCAGAGGGTGATGAATTATTCGATCCATTACCACCCTATGATGATGGATTGGTAGGTGGAGTTGAGGCTAATAATTTTGTTGAAGATGGTCTAGGTGAAACGACAAGTTTGATGGGTAGTAGTGGATTGGGTGGCGATTCAGATGAATATGGACAGGGTAGTGAGAAGGGGGCATTATATGATGCGTATAATTTATTACATAGTTTAGCACAGGTGAGTTTTGTTTAATATTGATGTTTCTCAAGGATGTCTACGTGTAAATTGAGTTTTAAGGATGGTCTACGTGAAAAAGACGTTTGGATGCTTTAATTGGCGTTGGATGTGGTTAATGAGTGTGTGCTGCCTTGGTTTGTTGTTTATACCTGATTTGGCATGCTACGTGCATTGTGGTTGATACTGTTCTACTTAGTGATGGATGTGGCAACCTTGAATCACAAGGGCGGCCTGTTATAACTTTCCCCAACAAAATTTCTCATACGTTTGTAATTTTATACCAATTCCAATCCACAACACACACTAGGACTTCAAAAAACCATTCGATGCACCCGCAGTAGTCGTTGTAGGGCATCAATCCTCCGGCAAATCGGCATTAATCGAGGCCTTAATGGGATTTCAATTCAATCAAGTTGGGGGTGGGACCAAGACACGTCGTCCCGTAGCTTTACGTATGCAGTACAACCCCCGATGTGCACATCCACGGTGTTTCCTTCAGGGTGATGATGGTATTGAGCGTCCCAAGTCGTTGAATGAAATTCAAGAGTATATCGAGTCTGAGAATCAAAGGTTGGAGAAGGATCCAGTTAGGAGTTTTGATGTTCGTGAGATTAACGTCAGGATGGAGTATAAGTATTGTCCTAATATGATATTGATTGACACTCCAGGGTTAATATCCGCGCCACGTGTACGTAAGGAGGGTGTGGGTGTGAATGCTCAGCAGCGTGCGTTACTTGCCGCGGCTCGTGAGGCTGAACGTCTCGTTGTGTCTAAAATGAGATGTCCTGATTATATCATTTTGTGTGTCGAGGATACCATGGATTGGAAGCACGGTATTACGAGGGAGGTTGTTCAGAAGGCCGATCCTGACCTCAGCAGGACTGTGATTGTGAATACCAAGTTAGATACAAAGCTGCCTCAGTTTGGTACTCCGAATGATGTAGCCGAATTCATCTCAGCGCGTATCATCGATCGAGTATCTCCGCATAAGTTGGGTGGGCCATTTTATACCTCGGTACCCAGTGGACGTGTTCGACGGTTGGAATCTGGAAATGATGAAGATTTCCTGTTCGATGACGATGATGAGTTTGTTGCCGGATGTGCCGAGAAGGAGGATGCCGATCGTGAGCTAGTTTGGAATCGTATAAAACGATGGGGTAACAAGTCAGAGGGTATGAATCCCAAGGCTATGCTACCTAAAGTTGGTATTAGTCGTTTGCGTGGCTTCTTGGAACGCCGAGTTGATGAGTGCTACCGTCGTAATGTGGCCAAGATCGTCCCGTTGCTAAAGGCAGAGTATATTGCCGCGGAACGTAGGCTCAAGGCATGTGAGCGAGAGTTGGATGCCATTTCGCTTGAGAGACTCAAGGATGGTGCCGATGCGTTTTGTGATGACTTTTGTAAGGCATTGAAGGACTCAATCCAAGGTAGTATCATCGCCCCAGCTGGTTCATATGGAGAGACTCTCGAGCAGGAGACTTCGGCCGCTGGTTCATTTGCTGGTAAGTTTTTGTTTTGCACTTTGACTTTTGATTTTATCCATCCTCGGAATCTCTTCTAAACATTATTGTCATTACAACAATATATAAAGATGTTCAAGGCTGTCCAATGTCAGTGTCTGAACGAACGTGGGATCATCTACTTCAATCGGAGGTTGGTAACACTCAGCACAAACTGTATGGAGGTTCACAATATCATCGTGTCTTGCGAGAGTTTAACCTCGCCACACGATGCCTCCGACTACCAACAATTACAGAGGATGAGATTGCCAACGCAGCCGGTATAGGTGAAACACATGACGGTGTCAACTTCCTAAGGGCATCGTGTGTAATTGCATTGGAGAAGGCTCAAATATCTTTCGATCCGCTCTTAGATGCACTTCGAATGCGTATCTCTCATATTATGGGGAGACTCTGCCCAGTGAGCGAGTATATGATACGTCAGAAGGCCGATAGAAAGGCGGCGTCGTATCAATACATGAGGGATGGAAGACCCGATGGACAGAGCACATTTAGTACGGATATTACTCACAATCCACAATTCAGATCATTAGTCCGATCTCTTTTTGATGAGTTTGTTCAGAAATGCTCTGATAATGTAAGTCCGAGACTTGTTTGTTTGTGTTGCGTTTGCTGGGTATTTCTTTATGGACCTGCATCTCACCCTTGTCATGATGCAACGCCTCTTAATTTTAGACCATGATTCGTTGTCGAGATGATTTATCTTCAATGACTCGATTTGTCACTTGGGACTTACAAGAACGAGGTGGGGGTGCACTTCGTAGAGCTCTACCGGATCAACAGGATATTGTTTCCGTGTACCAAGTTGCTGTTGAGCAATCAAAGAAGAGTCAACCAAAGCAAGTTGAGGAAGGCAAGAGTAAGGGGAAGAGTAGTGGCGTTGTCACAAAACGGGGGGAGCAGGACTCTTCAGGGGCATTATCCCCAATTGAAGATGTCGAAGATAACAGAGAAAGAGATTATGCCAATCTTGTTCAACTGATGGAAGGGGCACTATGCACACGCGATTCAAGTAGAACGAATCTTGTCGTTGGGGGATTAGTACAGCACATAGTTCAGCAGTGGAGAGAAGCCTTCTGTAAAAGTGCCATTACCAAATTCAATTGCTACTTCATGCTTCCATTTGTAGATGATTTCCATCGGTATCTAAGAGCGGAATTGCACAGGGTGTCGGAGGGTGAAGAGGGAGGTGAACTGTCAGAGATATTTGATCTAGCATCCGCACGAAGGGGGCTTCAACAACAAGTCGATGCCCTTAGAAATGAATGCTCAGCGAACAAGAAGCTTCAAGAAAAGTTCCACATGGTTGCAAAGATGATGCAACGCGAACAAGAGAGAGGAGGTTTTGCTGGACAATAGTTACACACGTCCAAGAATCTCTTACTTGCTACACCCTCAACAACATATTCGTATAATTGCAATTATGTGGTTGCAACTGTGGAGAATGGGCGGCTACTCACCTAAGAGTATACGCGGGGAATGGAGAAAGAAAAGAGTAGCTATCTGGAGCGATCCCCGTGGCCCAATATCCACAGTTGTTCAATACTAAAAGAACTAAGAGTCTAGGGAGCCAAGCAAACGGTTCCCAATCCATTGACAACACCACCTACATCATTTATGTCCCATTATAGTCACAACAAATTGCTTGTTAATAATCTGTGTTAGTTTAGAGAAAGTGAAAGTTAATGTTACTCAGTGTAGTCGCCTCTTCCTCATAAATATTATCTATTTAGATTGTTCTGTTTAACTTGTACTTAAACAGAGAGGGTTAGTTTGTGCTAGACAAGCTGTACTACGAGGGCACAAGCCGTTGACGGCCCTTGCAAGAATCCCTAATTAAAGGACACATAAGAATATTTCACTAGACTATGGTATGTTCATTTGTTTTGTTCAACACTTTCACTAGGTTTATCTACATACATAAATCAACACTATCGGGGTACTTTCACTTTGAGCCGTAACTAAATTGGGGTGCGCTATAACCAAACTGCACAATGCCTTTCCCAGTTATTCTAATACGGCAAAACAACCAAGTTAAACTCCGACAAGGGTCAAATATATTCAAGGGTGACCCATATATGTGTTCATCTAAGGTTTATATCTCCAATACAATCTTGTTTACTCTTCCTTCTTTTGTGGCTTGGGTTGTTCGCCCAAGGCATTTAGGTAAGGCATGGCATATGGCCTGTGTTGAATTGATAAATTAGGAATAGAGTTTAGATAAGGACATACATAAACACAACCCAAATAAACAACAATAAAAACTCACTTGATAACCTGCTTGTAAATAAGTCCAGCACCCATAAACTTGGGATGGTACAACCATAAGAAGAACCCACACTTGATAATGTAATAGAATGGAATCCAACTAACTAAGAAATTCATCATATTCTCAACAATGGAAAATAACGAAAAAACAACCCAATATGTTAACCATTGTGTATCATCGACAGGGTCGGCTGAATCAATTGCCTTAAAGGACATGTAGGCTGGGTAACCGAAGGCGAATAAATCAGACATGAGTTTGGTGCCACCTAAACTGAATATTAGGAGTGAAATTAAACATACGACGGCTGAGGCGATTAGTACTTTGGGTTGTCCTGTCTTCTTTTCTAAATCACGAAGACGGTCTGTTATTGTTATTATTGTTGTAATGGAGTTTGGTAGGTTTTGTGGTGGAGTAGAGAATGGAGAGAGAGTAAGAAGAGGGTTGTTAGTGCATGCGTGTGAAGTTCAACTAAGATTTACAGACTTAATAAAATGACTCTTTTGAACACAAGATGTGCACTCATCAAAAGCAACTCAGCCCATCTAATCCAAATGAACAGCAATCTCATCCAAATCCATTTAATCCACCAAACTCCAGGGCCACTCCAATTGATAAGCAACACTGCCCCATAACAAAACAAAACAAATCCGTTACTGTTTTGTTGTGTGTGTGAAAAGACGTACCATATTGACAAAGTGTTGGATAAGCGGCTAAGAATTCATCAGCCTTTTGCATTGCTTGTTCTACTTGTGGATGGGTCATTGTTATTGATTTATTGATTGGCTTAATGTTGTTTTGTAGGGCGCTTGTATTGCCTGAGAATTTATGGGAACAAGCGCTAGTTTCTATTTGCCATTTTCATTTTATTGGGAGTCCAATAGTAAATCCCATTTTTCACCTATGCCTATGGTGCTTACGGCAGCTTAGACTGTACTCTTCTACCATTAGTTAAGCATACCATTGCCTGAATACGTATACGTATACAGAAAGCAATATCAAATACATTTCTTCTATACTCTCAATATACTGCCCTTTGCAAAATTTCATAGAAATTGAAATTATTGCAACTCAATAACTCCAATCTTCATTTGCAACGACTAGATACAATAACATAACTAACAATCATACCTATGACCATGGCAAATCATAGCCTAACAGAACCATTTAATAATGATCACTTTGAATCATTACCCCATGCAGCATGTGTAACACTCTTCCATCGCAATGGTCGTGTAGGCTGTGGTACATATGGGCATGAGGTAATGACTGGACGTTTGTTAGATTGGAATAGTGTCGTTGGTACGAATGATGAAGGTAATAGAAGGAGAGATGAAGAGAAACAATCCATTCCACCATATGTAGCCGTTATTGATGAGGAATATTATACAGCCGATAATGTTGCCAAATTAATGTATTATTCATCACAATATACAGCGGGCAACGAGTATGGTGTAGTGGAAGAGGGTGGTCCATTGCGTGGTATATTAGTCTTGGCATCCTCTTCTACTACTACAAGTTCGAATATTAATGATGAAAGTAATGGTGTGGAATTTCCATCACCTGAACCACTTTGTCCTCAAGGTCAGGATACACCCTCGGCAGAATTATCGGTTGGTACATCTTATGCATGGAATGTTAATAATATGGGCGAAGATGTTGTATTAGACGGATTAACCAATACTGATATGTATGGTTTGCCCACCGCATATGTTGATGATGGTATTACAGCAAGTTACTTGAAGAGTGTATCAATGGAACAAGCTAATGCACTAACTAATAGTGGTGGTAGTAATAATGTTGAAACAGATGTGTATCCAGCAGTACTATCCGAATTCAACTATTACATGGGTCCAGGCGGAGAAACTGATGCCAATGGTAATGCTGTATATAATTCACAAAAATGTTTAGAATGGAAGGATACGAAAGATGAATGGAGTCCACGATGTGCACCGCTGGGTGGTAACAGTATTTGGAGTGTTGCTGGAAGTCCAACTCCTTTGGAATATGGCGGTGGCGATAACAAACCAACAATCTTAATTGCAACAAACATTGACAGTACATCCATGTTTCATGATATTGTTCCTGGTGCCAATACTGCTGCATCAAACATACTAACAGTTCTCATGGCAGCACAACTTCTCGGATCATCAGTTACTGATGAAACATTGGATGCACTCTATGGTCGTATTACATTTGCATTCTTCCAGGGTGAGAGTTACGGTTACATTGGATCACGTCGCTTCATTAAAGATTTACAAGGATTCGAATGTACCGCTGGTAATGAAGGTGCGCCGAATGTTTACAAGAGGAAGGATGATACAACAACAGCTAGAGCATGCTCGCATCCATTAAGACAGGATTTGACTTTTCAAAATCTAGGAGAGATTCGAGGTATGATTGCCGTAGATCAGGTTGGCAATTTGGGGAACACAAAGAATATGTATGTTCAAGGTGGAGAGAAGACTGATAATGGAGCTGGATTTGCCTCATTTCTAAGCGAAGTTATGATTGAATTGTCAGCTAGTGATAGTGCCGGCTATACTGCATCAGCATCGTCAGTTGAAGATCAAGATGAAGAAGATGGCTCGACTCCGATTCCACCCTCGCCACTATCAAGTCTCGTGCAGTCAAATGATGCCATCGGTGGAGTTGTATTAACCGGTTATGACGGGGCATTCATTGCCAACTCGTTGTATCATTCACACTTGGACTCAGCCTCTTCCGAGTATCAAACGATTGATAAAGAAGCTATTGCCTCTGCTGCCACATTGGTGGCACGATCGGCCATTGCTGCGGCATATCAAAATGCTAATGATGAAGTTGATGCTGAGACTGCTGCAGCATATGCATTGGAACTTCTCCCTACTGCTGTTGATTCATCATCTGATACATTTACAAACCTCTACAATTGTCTATTCATTGATGGGAATTGTGATACTCTCGTCAATTATGGTGCCGTTGAGAGTAAAAATGATGCTAAACGAATAGGAAAAGAGTATGGTATTGGCCAGGCATTAGGCAATCCACCAAATTACTACACAAGTATTTATGATGCCAACAATGGTCAAGCTTTTGTCGTTGCAAGTGGAAAGTATTACGGCTCTCTCATTGGTGGTGAGAAGGATGAAAAGGGTGAGACTATTAAGAGCTACGGTGAAGATGAGAAAGATTTCTTTGCAGTAAGACCGTCTCTGTTGGAAATGTCCATCTTTGGATTGTTGAATGACTATCTCGGAAGAGGTTCATTTGTAGCAAGTGAAGAGGACGGGGTCGATACTGAAACTCCAAAACTTAAACAATGTAAGAGTAGCGAAGATTGCTCCTCGGTTTCATACTGCAATGCCGAAACGTCTGCGTTGGCTTTGCCTACTTGTGCTGGTGGAGCCTGTGTCTGTGGCTCGCGATCACACTATCATCTTGCGCTGGATGAGGCATTGGAAGCAGCGACGAATCGTAAGCCTGCCTTCTTTAGTATACAAGATGACGATGAGGGCATCAGTGCTTTGTATACAGAGCCTTATTGGTCTAGTGATGTTGGTGTACGTATTTACAATGATGCAGGTAATAATCCTGGAAAGTCCGGTTTATTTGTTTTGTTTTGTGAACTCGTGTGTTTAATATGAAGCCTTTAATGTTTGATTGCTTTATCTGGTTTGTCTATATCTGATTGCCTTTGCATACCACATGCACTAACAGATGCTATTATCTTCTTTCTTTTGTCTTCATAACATATGATAACCGCATCTTCCAGGTGTATATGCCGCAAGTATTGGGGCCGTGTTTTCCTTATTTTGTATTGGATTCGTTTGGCGTCTGAAGAAGACAATGGTCAAGGAAAAGGTGTATTGAGAATAGATATGATCTGTTTGGTATCAGTTAAAAGAAGTAGAGTTTAAACTTATCGAAAGGTCTCTCTAGTAGTAGGGTAGTGTACTCTTGACATACAAACAGAAGCTACTTTAGACACTAAAACAATATTATATAACCCCCGTCAACTCCCCGTCTAATGATAAAGATCACTCACTTGGCTAGTAATCGATCCATTCACCATCTTGTGCATGAACTGTTCAGGAATTGGAGCCTCCTTAATTTCACCAGCATCATCCGGCCAACTTACATTCATCTCACTACTCTTGGATGTTACAAATGAGCTCTCACTAATTGCTTCATTTGACAAATGCACCACAATCCCATCAGTCTTATCAATTGAGAAGCTCGGACAGGATCCAGTTGCCTGCACCTGCACTCTTTTACAGTTAACAACCTCGCATGCTGAAATAACATTGTCAAATACAACACCGCATTTTGTACAGCTATCAAGAATGACTGATTTACACTTGCCAATGATTTGAATTGTAACATTTTCACACTTGTAAATGTAAACCTGTTGTTTGACATCGGTAACTTCAACTTTGCATACACCACCCTCGCATGTATCCTTAGTTTGATTCTCAACATTCCACTTACATCCTCGATCTTGATATTCACATTTGGGTGGTCCTAGTGGCTTTTTCGCTGCACCACTACCAAACTTGGGCTTAGCTGCCGTAGCTGGTTTACTTGGAGCTGCCACAACAGGTTTGTCGGCCTTGAATTCCTTCCTCCATGTTTGTTGATCTCTCGTAACCTTCTTGAGACCAGTGGCAGCTGAATCTCCAGCACCAGTTTGCTTCTTTTTCAATTCAGCAAACATGTTAGCAGCTCCTCCACCACCGCCAGTTGTTGCAGGTGCCTTCTTGGGTACCTCCTTCTTTGGAGAAGCAGCAGATGTAGCAGTAACACTGCCAACTGTAGCCTCTGAAAAGTCCTTCCCATGTGGATTCCATGCCAATCCAGATAAATGATACTCCTTCAAATACCCACTCAAATCTAACACAAGTGCCTTCATTGTATCACAGAATTTAATATGAGCATCACCACCATCTTTACCTTTATATTCCTTACGTACTTTATTAGCCCAAAAGTCTGATGCGCCAATCGTATCCTTCACAAAGGTCGATGGACTTGGTGGTGGTGTCATAACCACCCAACTAACGCATGCCAACATTTCCATAATTGCCTTTTGATGATTCGTAAACTTCATATCTAATCGTGATTTTTGAATTGAGGACATTGCATCTTGACATGGTTTCAAATATGGTTGGATGGATGTTGGTACGTCTTTTTGTGGCTTTTTATACTTGGTTCCTAATTCAACAATTGTACGAATTGATGTCCATACTGTGTTAATTGATGTACCGACTGTTTCCATTTCTGGACCGAGGGATGTACATGCTTCGGTGAAGGGTAATAATGCTCGTGTCATGTGTTCATCGTATGCTGTTAAACGAGGTGATACTTCCCCATCTTCTTCTTCTACATTTGATGATGAACCAGCCCCCGACGATTGTTGTTGAGTTGGAGAGCTACTACTTGGTGAAGATAGACCGAGCTTGCATTCTACAGCAGCCAAGCGTTCGAGAACACTATCAAGAGTATTACAGAGTGGTTCCAGTTGTTTTGACATGATATGATGCATATATTAGTATATTAGTAAGTAGTGTTGTTGGGAGCGCTATTAGGTACTCTTTATAATTGCAAAGTATGTGTTTTTTGAGTTTTCAGTGTACTTGTTTTGTGTGTTTTGCGTTTTGCAAGTGCACCGAAATTATAATATATTATCGAGGATGTGTTTGGAGTAATACTACACACAAAATATTATAACTAGGTTATATTGGGGAGGATGATCAAGTTGAGTGCATGCATTGCAATTTTATGAGAGTGGGGGGCAGTTAGGTTAGGGGCAGTAATAGGTTACGGTATCCTATTTAAGGTATCCCCTAACTTACCGTACCATTTTTCCCAGTTCAACGCTTACATACGATAAATAGTCGCTACTTTGCTTGTTCCTCCTAAGAGAGTAGTAGCAGGTCAATCGATTTGTCTGGTAGTGTTTTTAGATATCAAGTAATTACTGTTGCTGTTGGATAACTTACTGCTAGTGGTTAGTAGTGTTCCATTTTGGCATATCCCCCCACGGAAAGGTCTCAACTGCAGAACAATCCATTCAACTTCTTTTAGTTAGTTTTGACCATCATACCATGTCTACGATAATATCTGCAATAAAGCGCAAGATAACATCATTCCTTCCCTTTTCAACTACTACCAATAATGATAGCTCGGGGGAAGATGAAAGACCAAACAAACGTCAAAGATATGGACTTTATGATAATGTTGCTGTTGTTGTTGCAACGCCTCGTCTTCTAACAGAACCAACAACTTCTTCTATATCTAAAGTAAACCTATCCAAAGAAATATTCAATTGCAATACTACCACTACTACTACAGAACATCAATCATCAGATCTATTACAACTTCTTCCAAATGATATATTGGCACAATGTTTATCATACGTCGGGACACGAACAGATCGGTTTAGTTTACAGGTAACCTGTAAAAGATTTCAAGAGTTATCTAATGCAGATAGTATGTTGGCAGTTGTTCAGCTAGGCGGAGATGCATTATCTGTTTGTAATTTCTATGAGGAGGAGAATGATGATGAGGATAACAATAATGATGAACAACAAGGTGATGGGGAAGAGGAGTTACCTTTACATGCAGCAAATCTAGAAGAGGCACGACAGAGGGCATCTCAGTCACCATTAACTACACCTCCACCAACTAATATAAAAGGGGGTATTATATTGGATAACGATACAAGCATTACGGCTGTTGAAAAGCTAATCAAGTTTGCAGTAGCTGGAAACATGGAAGCAGTCTATATGATTGCAATCATCTTGTGTTATTGTTATGAGAACATATCGGAAGGGGTTGCTTTTCTACGCTACTCAGCTGACGTGGGAGAGCACCTTCCATCTATATATGCCCTTAGTCTTATACTACGAGATTCTCGATCAGTTGAAGCAGATTACTATCTTTCTCATGCTTGCTCACTCAACTATATGCTTGTATCGTTATCCAATATAATACCCCCTTTTATATTAGTTGGTGGAGGTGTAGTTAATGGTGACTGAGATG
>Ga0214478_100081_pt1 | contig 45378 bp, 31 predicted proteins | sample M1_20Mar14CPVII9_2_FD_178001 | JGI IMG/M metagenome (GOLD analysis project Ga0214478, IMG submission 178001) | Marine eukaryotic communities from Monterey Bay, California, United States - M1_20Mar14CPVII9sort6BwellD7 | ecosystem: Environmental > Aquatic > Marine > Unclassified | place: USA... | reverse complement strand
ATATATGTACATGAGTGACTCATGATATGATCAAATACGGCCGCCTCAATCATACACAACTTACCAAACACAGTGAAGGGTCCATCACCAGAAAGGGTGCCAACCAAATCAGCAGCAGTTACAGCAGCAACGAGAGTTTCAAATGATCCGTTGCCGACGGCAACATCAACAATCGTACCCAAATCACAATCCTCGGGTTCGGGTGAAGACTCGGGTGTTGGTGGGATGAGCACGGCATCAATCACATGGATGACACCATTACAGGCTGGGACGTCAGGAATGATGACATTGGAATCATTGACTTTCACACCATCGTCAAGATTAATCTCAACATCGGCTCCATTAACAGTTGGCACGGGTCCATTGACTAGGTCGGTACTTTCAACCTTGCCAGCAACGACATGGTATGTTAAAATACTTGTCAGGGTAGGAATGTCTTCTAATAGTCCCTCGACGGTTCCCTCGGGAAGGTCGGCGAAGGCATCATCAGTGGGTGCTGTGTATATTAGAAGGAGTTAAAATGAGATGAGAGAACAGATGATACGAACTAAATACAGTAGCCAGTATACCACTTACCAAACACAGTGAAGGGTCCTTCGCCTGATAGAGTTTCAACTAGATCAGCGGCAGTTACAGCAGCGACGAGTGTTTCAAATGATCCGTTGCCGACGGCAACATCAACAATCGTACCCAAATCACAATCCTCGGGTTCGGGTGCAGACTCGGGTGTTGGGGGGATGAGCACGGCATCAATCACATGGATGACACCATTACAGGCTGGGACGTCAGGAATGATGACATTGGAATCATTGACTTTCACACCATCGTCAAGATTAATCTCAACATCGGCTCCATTAACAGTTGGCACGGGTCCATTGACTAGGTCGGTACTTTCAACCTTGCCAGCAACGACATGGTATGTTAAAATACTTGTCAGGGTAGGAATGTCTTCTAATAGTCCCTCGACGGTTCCCTCGGGAAGGTCGGCGAAGGCATCATCAGTGGGTGCTGTGTATATTAGAAGGAGTTAAATTGAGATGAGAGAACAGATGATACGAACTAAATACAGTAGCCAGTATACCACTTACCAAACACAGTGAAGGGTCCATCGCCTGATAGAGTTTCAACCAGATCAGCGGCAGTTACAGCAGCGACGAGTGTTTCAAATGATCCGTTGCCGACGGCAACATCAACAATCGTACCCAAATCACAAGCTTCCTCATCTGATTCTGATGACATAGGAGGGAGAAGAACGGAATCAATCACATGGATGATACCATTCTTTGCAATGATATCAGCTTGAGTAACACTAGCATCGTTGACCTTGACTCCATCTGATACATCAATTGAAACAGACTTTCCGTTGAGGGTTTCGACATCACCTGATGATAAACCAGAGCTAGCGGCATTGGCTGGCACAACGTGGTATAACAAAATTTCCTTGAGCTGTTCAATGTTCTCAGGCTGGAGCAGATTCTCAACAGTTCCATCGGGCAGTTTGTCGAATGCCTCATTGCTTGGTGCTTTGTGTGGTAAATGATTATGTATAAAAGGTATATATGATGAGAGTGACACATGATATGAGCAAAACAAGGTATCACAAACTCATTCCTGAATAGTACTTACCAAAGACAGTCAATGGTCCATCACCTCTGAGGGCATCAACTAATCCAGCAACATTGAGTGCAGCAACTAATGTGCTGAATTTGTCATGACTACCCGAAGCAACAATATCAACAATATCATTGGAGATACTTTTAGGAGTAAGGACAGTATCGAGACCGTGAATAACTCCATTGCTTGCTTCAATATCGTATAGATGTTCGTCGATGAGGATTCTGGAATTTCCATTTACACGGGCAGGGTGGGTATTGATTAGAATATCTTCTCCATTGACGGTAGTCACATATGTGTGGTCCACAAGGTCAGTAGAACGGACTTCATTAGGAAGTACATGATAGAGAAGTACATCTTGCAATTGAGGTTGCCAAGTAGGATCGAGTAGCTTATCCAAGAGCTCAGTTGGTAGCTTTGCAAATGCTGTTATGATAACATAAATGTTAGTGATAGATGCATATGGAATATTATATTATATAGTGTGATATAGATTTACTCACCATCGTTTCTTGGAGCAAACACAGTGAAGGTGCCATCATTAGATAAAGTTTCTGTTAGTCCAGCAGCATCGACGGCGGCAACGAGAGTACTAAAGTCATCGGTACTCTTTGCAATACCGTAGATGCTAGTGTCACCGCCAGCATAAGTAGATTGGACGGAAAACGCCGCTGCAATGGTGAGAGCTTTAATTATCATGATCGATGATGATTATAATTGTGTATATTGTAATTGTGGAAATCGAAATTATGAGACTATATCGACACTGTTTCACAACCAGTAGTACGTGTTATCCTTTGGCACGATTATTTCTGATTCATATTATTTGTGATGTATGGCAACGTCATCGTCACCAATAATTCGCGATTATTTCTGATTCATTGCTGTCTACATATTCGATAGAGATTGTGATGTATGGCAACGTCATCGTCACTAACAAATCGTCATTGGAGGGAGAAGGAAAGTAAGAGTCAAATGTCGAGTAATGTCCTCTCACCTCTCTCATAAAAAGATACCGTATGGTATCCTTTGAAGTGTAGCGTAGATATGATGAAGATCATCCGCATTGTTTGCCTGTGCCTTTTTGTGGATGTGTAGTAGCTCTCCTTCTCTATCATATATGTATAAGGATTATGGACGAGCGTCAGACTAAGATCATCACTATTATACCGAGAGTTACGGCTTCTGTCTCCTTGGCATGCTCTCTCGTAAGTTATTTCATTTTTCTTTGCAAATATCGACATTATGATTGATTGTTCTTTGGTGTATTATACCAAATCACTTTGCAATACTAACCTTTTTTCATATATACCATTGATGATAGTTCATTCTACTTGATGTTTCTGGGCTGTTGGCACGTGTATTCTCACAAGGTAATAAATGGATATCACACAAATCAAAACTAGATCGAGTTCAACCTCGGCTTGTGTTTGCTATGTCGATTGCAGACTTTATTGCTTCATTGATGCTTGTATTAGGTGATGTTGTCTTCCCTCCTGAATATGGCGGCAAGGGCAATATAGCAACATGCAACACAGGAGGTTGGTTGATACAAATGGTACCGGTGGCAGCAATGTATAACGCAGCGTTAAGTTTATACTACGTCTTGACTGTCAGCTATCAGAAGAATGAACAATCAATGAAAAAGTTCGAGAAATGGGCACATGCAACAATCTTCTTCTTCTGGATTGCAACCGGTACGGCAGGAGTTGTACTTGGTTTATTCAATCCTGCATTATTTGACTGCTGGATATTTGACGAGCCGGCCTTTTGCTCAGAAATACCGGGCTTAGAATGTAATCGACCATACTACGGTGTCAGTTATGTTGCTGCTCAATACTATCTGTATTATGTTTGGATATATACTGCATTTGTGATTTGTGCAGTTGCAATGTTTATGGTATATAAGACTGTTTATAATCAAGAGAAAAAGATGACAAAGTATGGTAAATCAACAACAGCGTCTTCGCAATGGCAGGGAAGATCGGAAGTGGGGGGGAAAGGTATTGAAACATCTGCTTCATCAACTATAGGACCTCTTACACGAAGTAGTGTTGAGGCAAAAGATACAACAAATACAAAGGATCAATTCAAACGCTCTCGCCGAGTAGCGTCTCAAGGAATCTTTTATGTTGGGTGAGTTTGTACATATGAAATGTGAGTTTGGATGAATATTCCATGCCAAAGTCTAACCATTTTCTTCTATAGAGCGTTTTACATCACTTGGTTTATACCTACAATGTGAGTTGCTACTGTCTTATGTACTCTTTTGATGACTTACGCACGACAACTAACATCCACTACCATGTAACGCACACATCAGAAATCAAATATATGCAAACGTGACGGGAGCGCTTAGTCCATTCCCTTTGTTCTGTCTAGCAATGTTTTTCATTCCACTCCAAGGATTCTTCAACTTCATGGTGTATATGAGGCCACGCTTTGTACGAAAAAAGACTGGTAGGTCACAATCAAGCGCAAAATCTGAAGCCTACTTACCTCCACTGGATCGCTTAAAGAGGACTCTACGACGAGGAACATCTACAGACGAAGGTGCAGTTTCGGAAATACCAGTAACAACTTCAGTAGCTGACAATAATGACAATGCAAAAGATGTTAATTTGAGCAATGTGGATGAAGCTAAAGAAGAGGAAGCTTAGAGATAGAGGGGGGAGAAGCATATCTTTTAACTTAGGATACCATTAGGGGTATATCTAAAACCTTTGCCTACAACATTAGTGTGTCTTTGCTCATGATGTGCATCATAAACTTTAGGCACGTAGCTTCATCATCATCACATGAAGGAGAATACATGAAGTTGAGACGCCTCTTCTCAAGTTCCCTAGGATACCATGCCTAAAAGATATTTTTTTCTACTTCGATTGCATGTAACATCTGCTCTACTACTGGAACTCTACTAGCAATCCGAGCACCGGAATAGAGTCGTTAGATGATTATAATAAAAGCAAACAACAGCAGTATAATCTAATAGTGAAATGATTTGGCGTCATCTTAATTACAATCGAAATTATCAACAATTCAATTTTTTACTACTCTCCATTGTTCTAATGCGAATTGCTACAATACAGCCTAGTTTAGCATACATACAACCTAAAGGAAGTAACATATCAAAACCATTACGAGCTTGGATGTGTTCTGGAAAGAGTAATAATCAGTTGGTTGACAATCTTGCAGTGGTGAGTACATATGTTTGTTGGTTAAGATATGTACACATGATGTGTATATCTTCTTATATAAAAGCTTATGTGATATGTTGGTTAAGACATGAATACGTGCATTGCTATATAGTATGTTTCTTTCTATATGCTAACATATTAATGCAAAATCTATAGGCTGGTATTGTCAAGTCACCAATTAACAAACGAGCTCTACTTGCAGTTGATCGACGCAACTATGTACTGAATACAGATTATGCTTACGAGGATAGTCCACAACCCATTGGTTACCATGCTACAATTTCTGCACCGCATATGCACGCTCATGTCTTAGAAGATCTTCTGCCACCATTGTTACAAGCTTCAAAGAATGATCCAACAAAACAACTAAAGTTATTGGATGTAGGATGCGGAAGTGGGTATTTAACAGCTGTCTTCGGAAGAATGTTAGAACTTGTAAAAGGGAAAGGAAAAGTGGTTGGCATAGATGTGATTCCTGAACTCGTAGACATGAGTCGGATCAATATACAAAAAGAAGATGGAGATCTATTCGAGTCCAATGCTGTGGAAGTCCATGTAGGAGATGGTTGGAAGGGATACCCAGCCGAAGCTCCGTACAATGCGATCCACGTCGGTGCTGCAGCTGCTACTTTCCCTAAAGACTTATTGAACCAACTCTGTATTGGAGGAGTTATGGTTATACCTGTAGGACCTGATGGAGGAATCCAACACTTGTATCGAGTTGAAAGAGTTGGCGTAAGAGGAGAAGTTGTTGGTGAGAGGAATAATGATCACTCAAAAGGATTCGTAGAAGATGATTTTGAGATTCAAAAGCTATTAGGAGTTCGATATGTTCCCCTCGTTCGGACTGACTGAAGCACATATACTCATATATGTTTGTTATCTTGTACTGTTGCGATAAAATGTACTTTATTGAATGATACTACTAGGTTAGATTGTACTAGATAATATTAGGTTAGATTGATTGTACATCTTCTATTGTCTTATCAATGTATCAAGCCACAGTGTGGCATGTTCAACCTCTTCTAAAGTGCGATGTGTCGGCTCAGTTCTAGTTGTCCTTGCTTTCTTTGATGGCCGAACACAAATATCTTCAGTTGGTATTGCTTTTGGTGGATCAATTTCTACAATTTCAAGCCTTGTTGGAATCGCAGATGCAGACTCTGAGATTGTCAAAACATCAAAACAAACCAAGTTCAATGTGTCGTTGGTCACTTTGGCTGACAGAGCAAACAGTTCTCCTTGTAGCTGGGATATTCGCTTCGTTTCACCATCACCTTCTTTTACTACTTTTTCAACAATAGTATGTCGTAGATGTACGCTCAATGGTGGAATACGAAGGAGACTAGAACTAGATTCAGTGTCAATGATACCCCCGGCCATGTCTACAACCGGATCAACGCCACCAGCAATCTTCAACCCTATTCCTCCTACACCAAACACTGCTGATATGCCAGAACAAGTTATCAGTGATGCTCTAACATCATGACATGTTTGGTTGATTGATTTTTCTCGCAATGATGCCGATTGTGCATCAATATCATTCCAAAGACCACCAACGCCACACTTGCGGCCTAAAGTATCCATTGATCTTGACAGAGCATCAAAGGCATCACGAACAACACGACCAGTTGACTCTCGTGAGGCGGCATCGGCTGCTCCTCGCTTACTAGTTCCGCCACTTCTGGCAAAAGCAGATGCCATTGAGGCATTACGCAATGATTGTACATCACTTGAGGATGGGTCATTACAAGCCAGTAGGCGTAGTTGAGATGCAGGTCGAGGAAAGATTGGTACAAACCTACCAGATCGAGAATCACATGCCAATCTGAACAGTACAGTGGGCGTTCGTCTATCTTTGGCTGTTGTTTTTGATGAAGTTGGGTAGGTTATGACCGCTGCAACTGAAATCGTACCACATTCAACCTCTAAATGTATCCACTCTGGTAGTTTATTATTCTTTTGATTGTTCAGCGAAGTCACTACTGCCTGACATCTTCGATCAGCACACAATACAGTTGCGGCCAATAAAGCATCACTCATTGATAGTTGGAATGAATCTTGTATTGATGATAATAACTTGTCTACATTTCGTTTCATATGATGACTAATGGCAGTGGTATCGTCGTCGTTTTCAACACCTGATCCACCACTGAGAGAGACTACAAGGCCAACAGTCGGGACAGCGCGGATACAGAGTGACAAGCGCTTATTCCCTCGATTATCTGACTTTGGTAATAAGTTGTCATCTTGACGTTGATTTGGAGTATTCGTTGATACATTGGAGCTTCTTTCATCAGTCTTACAACATTCTGATAGATCACCCAATCTTGGTGATCCATATCGATCATCACATGACCAGAAATGTACAGCCATTACAGCTATAGGAGCTGGCTTGTCATCATTAACCCTTACTCCTTCACCATTACTATCGAAAAAGTGCACTGGTGAGACCTGGATACATTCATTCAAATGTCCTCCTCGAGCAGAGGATGATTTGCCACCACTACTCGATCCACCCCACGCTCCACGCCGTAATGCCTCGGCTTGAGATGATAATATTTCCATTTGAAGTGATAATGCAAATGCATGCGCAACCTCAAACAATCTATAAAGTGGCCGTGGTACAACAGGTGTTTGTACCTTTTTATCACTCATGGATACATCCCCTTCATTACTATCAGTAGCCTCAGCTTCTTCATTAACCTTACGACAAATAGCCTCCTCAACAATCATACAACGTTCACCAATCCTATGCAAATCAAACATTTGTTTCTTATTCAATACCAATTGATGATCTGATTCACCAGTTTTGGGTGAACAATTTACATGTATTGATAGTAATTTCCATGATGCCGTGGATGGGTCTTCATTTAATACTGATAATTTTGCTTCAATTGGATATTGTTGTAGATTTGTATTTGTGGTATCATCGTCATTATCTGCTGCTAATGATTGTTGGCGTAAGGCCTCGGCAGTAGATACTGTTCGAGGTGTACCATAGGTAAGTCGGATAGATCCACCACCCTTGCCTAATATAACACGCCATGGCAACTTGGAGTGTTTATCTCCACTTTTACATGCACCAACTTCACCCAATACCAACTTTCGCCGTACTGCCGATGCTAACCTTGCTTGTAACTCTGATGTTGAATATGCTCTTTCGTTAGATGTTTCATACCGGTCTACGGCAAGGGCTACATCTGTTGGAAAATCTGGCCATCGTCCTCCTCCTTCAATTGCCTTTGTTGTATCATTATCAATCTCCATTGCATCACCATCAGCCCCCTTAACTCGACTCTCATTATCAGCAGGAGTACTCAAGACACATAAAGCACCCAACACATCATGACAATGACTCCGTGCCTTCCATAACCCGTCATGATGGAAGTATAATGCATCTTGTGCCTCGTCCTGTGATACCCAACCACTCTTGACATATTGCAATGCATCACTTGATACTTGTACTGTTGCACCTAATCGTGGTGGCGGGTCGAATATCTTTACTCCTGTTCCTGATGGTGAATTGGGCTCGGTAAATAATGAAGAAGAAGTGTGATTATTCTTCAAGGCATTCTGTTGCAATATAGCAGAATGAGATTTGGGTAATGAACTAGCCGTTAAGGCATAGACGTGTGCTATAGACTTGGTATGTTGAACTATCCGCCTTGTTAATTCATGTCGACGTTGGGCGAATGATAAGTTTGACATGCGCTGTTTCCGTGTTTCAAGTATTGCATCGTTTGGGTTTGATGGGTTAGTGTTTGCGGTTGTGTTTGTGTTATTATTGTTGTTGGTTGAAGAATCATTAACACCCAATGCAGCTGCTGCTGTTAGTTTCTCTTCTACTGATGCTACTGCATTTTCACCATTATTTGCAGTGGTTGTTGTACTATTATTTGTACCTGCTGCATTTGATGTGTTATCTCCTTCTCCACCAGTATTATTGTTTGCAGTGGCATTACTGTTAGCCACGGATACAATTTTGATATCAGAGTGTACCAGATTATATATATCTTGATATAAATCATCAGTAGCGGCATTAACGACTGTTGATAAAGGCGCAGTTGCCAAGGCGCCAGTCTCAGTAAGAGATAGAGGCAGCGGTGGTTTACCTCGTGGTGGCTTTGATATATCCTTCTTTACCATCAGTTTGAGGTGTTCACTGAATTATTATCCACCACACAATATAAATTGAGAGGGCGTTAATTAGCGACCGCCTTGATATGCAATTATCTGATCACACCAAATGAGAGAGTGTTAAAGATCGATTTACTGACAGTATTGCCCGTATACGAACTTGATATGCATCGGATTATCCGGTATATTGTTGGTCTGGCGCCTACATGCCTACTCGTAAAACTCACAAATTATGAGAGTGTGAACATGGGCTATTGGTAGCCGGATAGAGCGAGTACAGTACATATCTTTCATTTCCACTTTTGAGTTTGGGTGCTTTACGATCAGCGATCATGGTTTGGAGTGATAGTATATCTCGGATTGTCGCATAATACTAAAGTTAATCAACAAAGAACACACATAAATATCAATACTTAGATATTATAAATTTTTAACACAAACTTTTCAAGTAGATACAACATACCAAGAGTATAAAGCTAGATATCATATCTTCTTAGATATTAATGAAATGATGATGATTAGTCAGCAACAACGATATTGTTTGCGGTTATTGTGTATTAATAGTAGATCTGTATCCATCATCGGCAGTGGTAGTTGCATAAGAAATAAAACAAACAATCATCTTTCAATATCATCATTCTCATCCATGAGCAATAAAGTAAAGAAGGCAGCTGATGGTCATTTCAGAGTTGTAGGGAGTTCCTCTGCTGGACTTCCCGACTTTATTGAACATTGGAATCGAGATCTATTTAAACAAGTTGGATATGGATTAGTTGCAGTGTCGGCTTTATCCCTTCCATTAGTTGGAGATATTATTTTGTCGTCTGGTCTTGCAATTGGTAGTGGTGGGTATTGGTACTTAGGATTGCAGGATATCAACTCAAAACAAAGCATTAGACGTAACTTTCCCGTTTTGGGAAGAGTGAGATATATATTGGAGTCGATTAGACCTGAGATTCGTCAGTACTTTATCGAGGGAGATGAAGAAACAGTTCCTTTTAGTCGGATGCATAGAAGTATCGTGTACAAACGAGCTAGAGGTATTTCATCAACCATGCCATTCGGCACCAAACGAGATACATTATCTCCCGGTTATGAATGGGTTAATCATTCTATGTACCCTACAAAGTTAGGAGAACAAAGGGTCATGATTGGAGCTAATAATCCATTGGTAAAGCAACCATACAGCTCCTCGTTATTAAACATTAGTGCAATGAGCTATGGAGCCTTGTCGGACAGAGCAATACTAGCATTATCAGCAGGCGCCAAGCTAGGTGAATTCTCCCACAACACAGGTGAAGGAAGTATATCAAAGTTTCACAAAGAAGGAAGAGCTGACCTCGTCTGGAACATTGGAACTGCGTACTTCGGCTGTGGATCATTTGGTGAGAATGGAGAAAGGGTATTCGATCCGGAGTTATTCAAGAAGAATGCACAACATGTCAAAATGATTGAGATTAAGTTGTCTCAGGGAGCCAAGCCAGCGCATGGGGGTATGCTACCCAAGGAAAAGATTACACCTTTGATTGCAGAAGCAAGGAATCTACCATGGCCAGTCGAGCAGGATTGCAATTCACCTCCTAGACATAATGCATTCTCGACTCCTCAAGAAATGTGTGCCTTCATTGCCGAACTGAGAGAATTATCGGGTGGTAAGCCTGTTGGTATTAAATTGTGTATTGGTCAGCCAGAGTAAGTACTAGTGTTTGCACCTATTGCAATTTAGTCGAATTTATATTAACTCACACTGTTCACATCTTGTGTTCTTTTTGAAACAAAAAGAGAGTTCACTGCTTTGGTCCATGCTTTTATCGAAACAGGAAATTACCCGGACTTCATAACCGTCGACGGAGGAGAAGGTGGCACTGGTGCAGCTCCACCTGAGTTTAGCAACTCGATCGGTACTCCTCTTCTAGAAGGACTAAGTTTCGTTCATGCAGTCTTAGTAGGAGCTGGTTTTAGGGATCCAGTTGACAAGTCAAAATCGAAGATTGCCCTTATAGCAAGCGGGAAACACTTGACCGGCATGAACTTATTTAAAAGCATGTGTTTAGGAGCAGACATATGCAACTCGGCTCGAGCTTTCTTGTTCAGTCTGGGATGTATCCAGGCTCTCAAATGCAATACAAATACATGCCCGACAGGAATCACAACACAAAACCCAGATCTAGCCTTCGGACTAGACCCGACAGAGAAACAAGTACGCGTTGCAAACTACCATATGGAGACGGTCAAGGCTTGTGTTGAGGTAATGGAGGCCGCTGGTGTGAAATCATCAGCCGAGATTCACCCTGCTTTGCTTGTAAAGCGAATTGCAGTTGGCAAGTCTCGTGACTATAAAGAAATATATGACCATCTACAAGTCAAGCCAGGAGAATTACTCGATATGAAAGGTCCTCGACGATTACTTGAGGCTTGGGATCTAAATGACGGTATTGTAAACAGAGTAGTGTAATACTGTATAGCTCACAACATAACGCAATAAGCACTTCTGATCCCTTTGTAAGTGTAACACTGTATCATTGCTGGTGATGACAGTGTGGGTACATAGAACCGTAAGACCGAGGAGATACCTATCATGGTATCCTTAATTTAGCAAGCTCTCTTGCTAGTTGTCATGCTGAGATAGATGGATAGATTGATATAATGATATGAATGTGTTGTTTACTACTTTGAAGAATGGCACACCAATTAAATAAACGAAGAGATAATTCTTCTACAGGGGTGAGATTCAGCTATGAGGGATTGGAATCATCATATTCATTGCACTTTGAGAAAAACTCACATAATCCATATCTTTCCAAATCTCGTCTATCTTTATCACACAGACATGTGGGTATATCATATTTGTCATATCAAACCTATTCTTAATCATATACATGTTATGGGTATTTCTGCCTGACTATATTGTAGAAAGCATCATGTAAGTTATCAGTTTCTATGCAAGATGCGAATAAATTTTATGTCATTGCAATGCAAACTGATGCATCTTCAACCTTTATTCAGAGATGAACCATATAGATATTACTACCCAGCAAGAGAATTGGCAGGGTATATACCAGCCTACCTAGCATTGCTGTTTGTCTTTACACCAGTATTGTATATAGGGTTGAATATAGTTTATCATGATTCGGATAGCATTAAGTGGTGAACAAATGATACAGAATGAGAATAAAGACTACGTGTAACTGAGCTTATATTCATATCAAGTGGTTTACTTGCAATATACTGATACTTGGGTCTTATATACAAATCATCTATAGTAAAATAACCGGTTGAAAAGCAAAGCTCCCCGGCACAGCCCAAACAAATCTATGCCCTTCAATCGTTGATAGACCAAATACAATTCACAGAAACAAATAGTGAACACCCCCCATTCTTACACTATATTCATTTCTTTCTCCTCTTCTTTTTGGTTTTTTCCACTTCAATCTCTTCTTCTTCCTCCTCTTCACTTTCTTCACCTTCTTCATCTTCGTCAATCTCTTGAAGCATCGTGGGACAAGGTTGTTCATCCAAAATACCCGAGCAAAAGTAAATGATCTGCTTCCTACCAATCTCCATAGCTGCCCTGGGACCCATGGCATAGGCCAATACCTTACCATCCTCACCGGCAAATGCACTATCTCCCGGTTCTTCAATCTTATCTCTCAAGATATAATCCATTGAAACAAATCTTTCAAGTAAAGCATCAATATCAGGTGTTTCTCCAACTCCACCCTCATCAATGGGAGTACCCAATGACTTACGTCCGCCACTCTGTCGACTCTTCTTCTTCCCCTCCACACTGGGTGGTTCACTTGGGATATTTTCATCAACACGGTGCAGTAGATTGTACAAATGATGTTCTGTAATCCAACGTGTCTTTTTACCTGCACCCTTCATCTGTCCAGAACGTACCTGTGCTGTACCCTTACAAAATGCAAATGCCAATATCATCATTAATACACCCTTATCTGCCATAGTTTCCACATGTTGTGAATGAATATTCGTTGAATGTGTACCATGATCATCATCGGCAATGTTATTAATCAAATATAATCGATTTTTAAATTTGGATGGTAAATCCTCTTCCATTTTTTCGGGGACACGACGTGCTTCAAATCCAAAGACTTTCTTCAATCGGTCATTAGCATCCTGGAGTAATGCACCGCCAACACGTTCCTTCTTTAGATTCTCACCCAATGCCTGAGTGATACACTTTGTCCTATCAATAGTTTCACCACCTAATGCCTTGAATAATAAAATACGTGATAAATCAGTGATAACCTGATTACGTGCTGTTGGATTTAATGCATTGAGTTTCTTCCGTTCGGCACCCTTTTCAGCATCTATGAATTGGGATTGATCAGCGTCTACCTGTGTTAATCCTAATTGTGTCTGTGTGTAATCAAAATTGTTGGTACTAGGTTGTTCATCATCAGACTCTGCATCCTCAAGGATGAATGTTGGGTTACCACGACCTAATCTTGGCATATTGTTTATGTTGCTTCTGCAGGTTGAGGAGTTGGATAATATGATATGTTTCAGTATACTATATAATATATAAATAATAACATGGTACAGTGTTCGGTACATGAACCGTGAAAAAAAAATAACATATAACCTGTGCCTTTTACATATCACCTCTTATGAACGCCAATCGACAACCGCTATAACTAGACATATATTAAGCAATAAATTCAGATACATGCACCTACCACTTAATCGTTTGGTTAAATATAAAATGGTTACCCTCATCACTCAAGTGGTGAGAAAATAAATGACACAAGCAGGCAAAAGTCAGGATACCGGCTAACACCGCCAAGCAAAAGTCGAGTCGATCGAATAGAAAGCAAGTAAAGGCAAAAAAGGTCTATCAGTGACATACATATAAACACTGTATTGGTACTAATCAGTAGCTGCTCTAACTATAGATCATGTAAAAGCGAATAGAATAGACTGAGAATCTTATCTTAATTCGTCTCACTAGTTCTCATGCTTCATATCATCTCTTAGCATTCATAATCGCCTCATACACTTGAACTGCTTGCTTCACAGCCTTGACATTGTGTACTCTCAGTATGTTGCAATATTCATTCTTCCCACTGTCACTGCTGCTCTGCTTTATTGACGCCAGACATGCGGCTATAGTTCCATAATCTCTCTGTTCTGGATCAGTCTCGCCAGTAATCTTACCAATGAAACCCTTTCTACTTGGACCATACAAGAATGGCAAATTAGCACATGATCTTCTCAATGCGTCTACACCTTTCATCAATGCCAAATTACCATCTAAATCCTTGGCAAAGCCAATACCTGGATCGACAACCTGAAGCCATCGTGGTATACCTGCCGCCTCTGCCGCAGCTGATCGTTGCATAAGTTCTCTAGCCACAACTGACACTACTTCACTCTCATCCGATGTAGAGCCACTAATACTATCCATACTGCTGTAATTGGTCAATGATTGCATAGTCTTGGGATTACCTCTCATGTGCATAATAATCATTGGAACACCCATTGAAGCAACACACGATAGCATCTCTGGATCATGCGTGCCACCTGACACATCATTAACAATATCAGCACCCGCCTCAATTGCCGCTCGAGCTACAGTAGCATGTCTTGTATCAATCGATATGGGAACGTCAGATCCTTCTTCTCGTATCTGTCTAATGACTGGTATGACACGTTCCAGTTCTTCTTTGATAGCTACTTCCTCTGCTCCTGGACGTGTTGATTCGCCACCCACGTCGATTATTCCTGCACCATCTTTGACTAGTTGAAGTGCCTGTGATGCAGCCGATTTAGATGAATTGGAATACTTTCCACCATCACTAAAACTATCCGGTGTAACGTTGAGTATTCCCATGATTATTGTTTCATTGAAGAGTAGCATTCGACCTCTTGGTAGTGGTAACACTCTCACTGCCTCTTCTTCTTCATTAGTAGTTGAATTGTTGCACTGTTGATTGAGCAATGAGCCAAGCAATTCAGACATGGTCTTGTTTGATATTGGATGTATAATCTTATCATCACCTTTCTTTCCTTCTTCTAAATCCTTCATGGGTGACAAGACAAATTCTCTTTCCAACATTCGTGGATGTGGTATTTCCAACCTCTCTGTATTCATTACAAGTGAATTGGGTATAATTTCATTATCATCCAATGTCCCTGCGGCTGTACCATCATCATTGGTTACTTCATAACCATCAAATAACAAAATATCTAAGTCGACCGGCCGGGGGCCAAATCTTTGGCTACCAAAATCACGTCCCAAGTCACTTTCAACACGTTTAATAGATGATAGTAATTCCAATGGTGATAATGATGTGTCAATTTCAACTGCACCATTTAAGAAACTTGGTTGATCTGTAACATACATTGGTGATGTTGAGCGTAAGTAGGATGTTCGAATAAGTTTTATTGATGTAGGATTATTTGCTTCGAGTAATTTTAATGCTTTAGCAATATTTTGATATTTATCTCCTAGATTTGATCCTACTGCTAGATATGCCCTTCTCCATGATTGTTGCGATTGATTTGGTATAGCAGTTGATGTGCTATTGGTTCTAATTGTAGAGTTTGTACACATGATGTGTTCATTATCTCCTCCACGCAATTGTTGTATTATTGCAGTTGATAGAAACGACGGTTTATTTGCAAATCTATAATGATGAATATATCTTCTGCTAGTATGATAATGGTGTTTACTAACATCAGTTTGATATGCAAGTAATGATGATTGCCAACCTCGTCGAGATGATGACGATGATGACAACCTGGCAGATGAGGTAAGAATATTCGACGGTGTACCACCGCAAGAACGACGCAAAGCTAGCATGAATGAAGCGATATATATGGCAATATATACTGGGTGCTTTCTGCTCATTTCCGTCTCGATAGGCTATATCTATACGCCTCTACATAGCACCTCGTCAGCACATCAATTGGCAGGGAGAGTAGAGTGGCGATACAACGTATCGTGGGAGTCCGAGGATACCGTTATCTCAACTAGCGAAAATGATGATATGACTCCTTTGCCGCCGACCCCACGCTACATTTGAACTGACCAAACCATTGCAACAACTCAACTACTATTACAATAACCATCATCTAACTATCTCTCTATCAACCTCATTACTTAATGGCGACAAGTAAGCAATGTCTAACACCAAGCAAGGGTGCGTCACGCTTGCCGAGCAATCCCTTATCATTGTCTCCTAATAAAGGAGGTAGTCATACACCAACTAAACGTCGTCCAGCCACCACACCAAAGAAACGCTTGGGTAATAACACCAACAGTAATATCCCATTACTCTCACCACCATTATTACGCACGCCACCCAAAACAATATGCCGTCAGGGCAGTTCAAATTCCTCAACTGATAACATTGGTAGTGGATGTGGTACACAACAGATAATCTCATCAACCTATTCAAGTGATAGGTTCATACCGAACCGTTCTACACTACGTGTTGATATTTGTCGTGCATCTGTGGAATGTGCCGAGCGTAACTTAGATAAGACGTTTGAGAAATTAACTAAACGTCAGGCGGAATTATTGGGTGGTAATGGTGGTGGTGAGAATGGCAATCCAAATGGCAGTAGCACGCCACCACCTGTTCATGTTCCACCAACTACTGGAGCTTCACCAGGTGGCACAACAAATGCAACTGGTAATACCCAGGGTGAAAGTTCGACAACACCACTGCAGGCAGAATTCAATAGACGTATGAGAGGTGCACTATTGAATATTCCCATGGATGATATCGGCAGTAGAAACATTGGTAGTACATCATCAGTTCATACTGTATCAACTAATAGTGGTGACACTGCAAGTCATCATCAATCATCAGTAACAAATAGTCCAATGGGTGGTAATCATAACCGTGAGAATGTCAATAGCATTGTTTATGCTTCATTGAATAATGATGATTCATCAAGTAATGGACATGCAAGTACTTCACCTCTTCCACGACGGGGTAATATGCAACGCATGTTATCATTTCAAGGAACAAAGCGTGAAGAAATAACAAGTGTTTCAACATCATCTTATCGTTCCATCAGTTCATCTTCAATTGACGACAGTTCAACAAATAATAATGGCGGTTCTTCAACTCCATGTTCAACATCACCGAAACGTCGTTTGATAAGACAACAATCTGCTGTTAGTTCAAGATCATTAGTATCACCCAACTCTCCCATTAGACGTCAATTATCTGCATCAACTTCTTCATCAAATAGCAACCGTGGAGGAAACAACAATGTAGATCCATTCCAGCATGATCAATTACATGTCTTACATCGTGCTGCATCAAATTCCCAAAACTCCAACTCAACATCAGGCACGTCACCATTTGATTCTTTATCCCAGGCTGAGAATCGATTACGAAATGTTACTAAAAGTATTGGCAGACGTATACCAAAGACTCCATCAAGGATATTAGATGCACCTGAATTGGTCGATGATTATTATTTAAACTTGGTATCTTGGAGTGAAAGTAATGTACTGGCTGTGGCGTTAGGTCAATGTGTCTACTTATGGGAAGCTGAGACTGGTAATATCAAACATTTACTAACATTACGTGAGGAAACTGACTTTGTTACCAGTGTTAGTTGGGTCAAAGATAAAGGAAATAGTCATTACATTGCAGTGGGTACGAATCATAACATTGTACAGTTATGGGATGCAGAAGCTGAACGTCGATTACGAAGTTTAGATGGACACTCGGCACGTGTCGGCGCGTTAGATTGGAATCAACATTGGTTAAGTTCCGGTGGACGTGACTCATTAATTGTCCAGCATGACGTGAGAAGTCGTAACCATGTTGTGAGTACCTATGTCGGTCATACTCAGGAGGTATGTGGATTGAAATGGAATGATGAGGGTAGTACACTTGCATCAGGAGGGAATGAGAATCTACTTTGTTTGTGGGATGCATCCATGTCACATCGTCGTGGTCCAAATACACCTGGGTATAATCAACATAATTATGATATGAACAATATTGGTCCTAGATTGGCTTTGACACAGCATAAGGCGGCTGTAAAGGCATTGGCTTGGTGTCCATTCCATCGTGGACTATTGGCAAGTGGCGGTGGAACTGCCGATCGTACAATAAAGTTTTGGAATACCAATTCAGGTGCAGTATTGCAATCAATTGATACTGGTAGTCAAGTCTGTTCATTACTCTGGTCAAAGCATCAACGTGAGATATGTTCAAGTCATGGTTTTAGTGAGAATCAGTTGATTCTATGGAAGTATCCTACCATGACAAAGATTCAAGAGTTCAAGGGTCATACTGCTAGGGTAAGTTTTGTGTTGTGTTCTTCGTGTTATCTTATAATCATGATTCATGTACTTACACATTTTGATGGTACACTTTATGCTCAGGTTCTTCACATGGATCAAAGTCCAGATGGTGGATGTGTAGTCTCAGCTGCGGCTGATGAAACTCTTCGGTTCTGGGATGTATTTGGAGCTCCGCCTAGTGAACGAAAGGCTAATAACCTTGCTATGGGAAACTTTTGCGGTAGCTCAATGATACGATGAGAAAGGAAGATATGTATGTATATTTATGTATATGATTATAGAAAGTATCTGTACAATATGAGTGTGTTGTTGTTGTGTGTTTGAGAGAATGATACGATTATATTAGAGTGAAGAGAGTTTGGGTGAAGAGAGGAGTCCAATTTGTACATCATGAATCATTACAATAGACCCAAAGCCATTAGCCTATAACCTAGCCCTATGCCAGTGATTTACTAGACTTCTCAAGAGATTCAGATGCCGGCACACCAAGAAAGTACCAGAAGTTATCAAACACAATGTTTCGTTCTTCATCATACACAACCGAGTATTCTCTACCCATCCATTTCCTCAATTTGGTATCGTCCTGATATCCAGATACAAGCTTAGCAAGGATGTAGTTCAAAGGCATGAAAGACCACGATGACCCTTTTGTGAAGAGAAGGAGTTCACAGACCGATCCGGGGCCACTCTTTTTATAAATGATTGCCTCAGCAGCTCCCATAACTTGGTTTGATACACTTTGATACAACTGACTGTTGCAATACTCATCGCCATCATCGTCTGTCCATTTCTTCAAGTATTGCCTCTTCATCCATTTCCTCCCCAGACTCAAGCTCCGAGAGAGCTAATCGAACTGCTACTTCGCTGCATTTTGAGGAGCGATAAGTCTCCCCTTCAATTTTCAACCGCTCAGCGGCAAAGCTGTTCAACTCCTTGATGTGTAAGGATGATAAATGCTCACTCAACAAACCATCTTGTTCTCCATTGCCATAACGACCGTGCGATACGAATAAGAATGGCCAAATTGTATTCTCGTCCCATTCGGTGAAGTAGTATCCATCTGTAACTTCATTAATACATCTCATTAATACGTCCTGCACTTCCCTCGTTTCCACAAATCTTGATACTTTTTCCCAATTTGCTCCCCAATCGTAGTATACTGGCTCAGCAAAGCGACCATTTTCGTCAGGAATAGCAGTAGCAGTTGTTCCCGAAGTTGGACTCTCATATGCCAATCCATCTCCAGCCCATTGTCCAAAGAACTGATCACGTTGCCCACGAATCGATTCAACCTCAATGTTCATATTTCTTCGACGCGTTTCATCAGCCAATAAACAAAGTTTATCAATCCTCATTAAGAGATCATACCAACAATCAACTTCATTTAGCCGGCTATTAGCTTTTAGAAGGGGTGGATAATGTGTCTTCGCTAGGTTTTTCACACATGATGCACATCTTGGATCACGAACTACATTACGCCAACTGCGGCATGTGCCAGCCGTAGCTATGAATTCCTGTTTATCCATGTAACTAAATGTTTTGAGAAGGATCTCCTCAGAAAGCATAGATGCACTACAATCACTCATTTCTGTTTATTACACTTATTTCGTATATTGAATATTCCCTTCCTATTGAAAAATGATATAATATGAAGATATGGGTAAAGAAGATGATGTGTGAGATATGTGTCATAGCACTGACATAATAAAAATACTACATCATGATATGCATTGCAAAAACGCTAAACACATCACCTCTCTTCTGTCCCAACCAAAATATATAATTAAGTTCAACATAAAGTATAGTATATATCCTAACAATCTGTATGTCAACAACTGTATTTTAGATGCATCGTATCTTATAATAAATTTGAGCATAAGATATGTTCAATACCCACTAATCATTGCAAATCCATTAACACTATCGTCCCTACTAAACTGTCAACATAATCAATAATACAATAGATAATCCCTTACCTTACCTATGAATTAATGAATTGCAAGTGAAAGTTGCCAATCTAAATAGATAGAATGTGAATAGAGGTCTCTCCACGGGACTTATGGCGATGGAACGACTTATTATAATAAACACGAAAGAGTGACTCTTTATCGGGTTACTTGTATTAGTTGTTGCAATCATTCAAAGGTACGCTTCATTGCTGTATCGCTACTTGCTCCTCTAACTATCTTGTTGCTCCGACGGTAAGAAGATATCTAATCTGGGAGTGTATGTATAGTGTCAATAATTAATGGTATAAGCTTACATTTTCTATTTACTTTCATATCTCATCATCAAACACAGCAAGCTTCTACAGAAGTTTCCTCCTATCTTATTGGATTATCAAAATTGGATATATCATATATAATATGGACGAAGATAATGATGTCATCAACCTCGCTGTACGTGGTCAATCTTTCCTCGTATCTTTATCGACCTTACTATCTGCCAATGATGGGTGCTCCTATTTCAATGCAAGGTTTCGCCCTGATAGTATGTTAGATGCAGGTCTAATTCGTGTAGATGAAGAGGGTCGTAATGTATATGAAATAGATAGGGATCCGTTCTTATTTCAGCATGTTATGGAATATTTGGTTACAAATAAGCTACCAACTAAGATCGGTTCATGGTCTGCCAATAAGAATCTTTGGAGTAGTTTGAGAGATGAGGCAGGGTATTTTGGATTAGATGGATTAATCCAGTTGTTGGCAATTACATTTAGTTGTTCACCTGATGATGAAGGTGGTATGGAAAACAAGGGAATTCTATACTGGCTTGGAACAAAGAAGGGTACAAGGGGTTACCTCAATCCCTTAGAAAGAGGGGCAGTCTGGGTAGAAGGGAATTGTGATTGGCAATATAAGGAGGAATACCATGAGGGGCCGGACGAGACTGAAGAAAAGGCATACTTTTTCCAATACAGGCCTAATCTTGAAGGAGAAGGTCTTACTGAAAAAGATCATGAGCTCATCAATGATAGTAAGACGGATAAGAAAAAGGCCAAAAGTATATTTGGTGGAGGGATGGGTTTGTTCATATTCAGTGGTTGTGATGCATGTCGCACTGGATGCGCAGGAAATGATCACACCATCATTAAGTTCAAGAATGGGCTAGCTATTTCACCGACTCACTATTCAATCCGAAATGCTGGCTGTTATGGAATGAGTGGGGACTGGAACTTTGCTGGTTCAGTTGATGGTGGTAAAACTTGGATGAATCTACACAGACAACGAGGTAAAACGAAACTATATGGAGGGATGTCTGGAGGTAGTGGTGCGGATGAGGACTCTACTCATGACATGAAGCTTCTAGATTATGTGCGCGGATTCGAAGCTGAAGCGAGGGAGGAGGCAGTTTGTGACTATTTGGAGCAACACCAGCGTATGACATTCAAGCTCGATAGTCCATCAGCCGACTTCTTTACTCATTTTCGCTTCACGAGTGTTCAGACGTACACTTGGGACGATAGGAAAGACTTTTGCCTTCACGGTATAGGATTTGAGATTTGGGGAGAGGTTCGTGAGGAGGTAGGAGGCCAGCCCTCCTCAGATAGTGTGTTTGCCAGGATCGATGAGCTTGAATCACAAACCTCGAAACTCCGTGCCGAGAATGAAGATCTTCAATCTCGAGTAAAGCTACTCGAGAGCAAATTGAAGAATCAGAATTGACTTTGCGGTCAATAAGGGCAAAAGGGCATGTCCATCTTTGAATGAAGATATGATTTGGTTATTCTATATCAGTAACTCTATAAATCATTAGGTTTTTCTAACCTCATTTTATACTTAAATAGAGTCGGTAAGTATCTTCTACTTCTCACACTTTAGGAACAGTATTTATCAATAGCATCAAAAGCTTTCTCGTGTGTATTCCCGGCTGGTGCAGTTGGCTTATACTGTCTTTGTCTAAGCCACAACTGACATATCCATTTATTACTCTCGGCATCCTCTGAAACTGCTTCTCCACAGTGTAAAGTACGGATATCAAACGGAGCAGTAGGAATTCCCCCTGCAGATGGGAAGAATAGAAGAGCCGAGCCCTTCTTTGGCCGTACTTTCAATGGTCCATCATCTCCGCCTAGGTCTCGAAACATTGTTGCTCCACCCTCGTCAAATGTCAAATCAGTCAAATATACTAGTAATGTTGCAACACGCTGCCCGGCACTAGATTCATTTGTAGCCTCATCTGGTGATAATGCATCTAGATGCCAAGTAAACTTTTCATTACGCCTATATCTCACAGTCTGTGGCTCTTCCCATCTATCAATACCTTTCAATCCTAATAATCGAGATGCCTTGGCCATCAAATCTGGAACACCTTCAAAGTAGTGAAACCAGGTAGTGGAAGTACGCTGTGCTTGGGAACGTGAGTCTTTACCAACTGTCTGTGACTTGCCTAGTAACATGGGTTGTAGATTACTCAGCGATGGCTGTTCATCACTCTTTTCTGCATCTAATGATAATTGAACATACTTGTCACATTCTTCTTCAGTGAAGAAGTCATCAATTGCCAATACCATTGGGTCAGTATGTAATACACAAAACTTTTCAAATGGTGGGATATTGTTCAAGTCAAAGGTTGATGAGCTACTGCTTTGATTTTCTTGTGTACTGCTCTTTTCTTGTGTGCTATCACTAGGCAGAATGTCATCTAAGGAGATGGCTGGAGTAGATAAAGTTGTTGGCGAAAGTAAACCATCCAATGCATTACTACTACTTTGACTACTTCCACCAGATAGTATATCATCGAATAATGACCCATCACTATCGCTACTTTCTACAATATCCTCATCATTAGCAGATGATGGTGAGCTATCAACAGTACCAATCGACTTATATATTGCATTTTCTCCGCCAAAGTTAAACTTTTCTAATCCATAAATCTCTTCTATTCTATCATACATTTCTTCCGATAGTACACTACCCTCCCCTTCATTCGTTTGTGTAGAAGGTACTAGAGTTTGCAATACTTTATCCTCAAGCTCTGGATATTTGATTGTATCTTGTTTCGAACCTTTTCTTGATGATGTCGGCGCTGCGCCAAATCCCCCACCCTTTTGTTTAGATGATTTGTTCTTCTTTTTATTCTTTGCAGCTGATTTAGATGCACATAGAGCTACTGTCGGTAGGTGATGTATGTGATGTGTATATCTTGTTGAAGTTAGAGGAATGACAAAGGCCGAGACGGGCTTCACTGTCAGTGCTGATTGCAGTATCACAGCACACCATATCGATATACATTGAATTACTGTCATCTTATCTATCATTGTATTGTCTTCTTTGCCGATTGTCTTCTCCCTGCCATCATCATCCCTAAAAAAAAATGACGATGCGGTATCCTCCCCTTTCTTCTCCCCCTAACTTACCTACTCTATGCCCTAACAGTTGATATGTTTCTATTCAGTATCGTTGTAATATGCTTACTATTGGTATTACCATTGCAGTATCAATACACCATAGAGGCGTTTTCACCGTCGATTGGAATTCAAAGGTCAATACCAGCTAATCAAATCTCGAAATCTTCAAGATACTTCTCAAATCTGAAAGACGACGTTAATAAGGATATAGATGATGTTGATAAGGAAATATATCAGGAGCAACTTAATAATGATGATGTGACAATACTCAAAAGGATACGTGCTATATCATATAGAAGTACACTCTTTATATCCGCTATACTACTAATAACATTGGCGTTATTCGATAGTTCCTTCCTTGATGGCACAGGAGTCGATAGCAGTCCATTCATATCAATAGTAGACACTTATCTTCCATTTGCAACTGGTCTATCATTATTACTTGCTCCGGTATCAAATAGATATACTCAAGTAGCAGCAATATCACTTGGACTAGCAACATGTATAACAGGATCGAAAGTGCTCAGTATCATTTCGCTAATGTGTATTTGTATTCGAGAAATAGTATACTTTGGCTTAGCTTATAAATGGGAGGCCTTTATATCACTGATATCATTACCACTCCTACTTATAAGTGATGATTATGATATGATTGCAGCCCCGATGTCGGCATTGGCTATTAGTGTATTGGCGGTTGGCAAGGTCTTCGAGCCAATGGAAGAGGACTATGTGAAAACTAATAGCGAGTTCCTGGCCGACTAAATCGTAAACTAATGAAGAAAAGTCTAGACTGTAATACCATTACAATCGGTTTAAACCTTTACTGCTAAACTATATCAGCCTGCTTCATATCTTTACACAATGGGAACCTTTCCTCCTGCAAAGTCTCGAACAGTTGCCATTGGCCATCTGGAACGAACAATCCCACATATTAGAGGTGCTAACTTCATTTCAACAATGAGACGTTGGCGGCCATGTAAGCGATAGAATGGAATCCAACTATCATCATCGGAAGCAGATACTTCAGTCATACCAGGAGTAGAAGCAAAGCCAAAGTGGTATCTCCATCTGCGGAATTGTGTGGGGTAGTACTTTTCATCTTCAGGGTGGAACGTGACTGATGCTAACTCTTCATCAGTGATTGGCTTTAGATCTGGTTTAAAGGCTTGATCTTGGTATGAAGAGACAGTGTCTTGAACACTAGCATTTCGTTTCTCCTCCAAGTACAAATTCCTGCTGATAGATTCCTTAACTGTGCGTCCCTCTTCTTCTTCTTCTGAATCACTGTCATCGGGGATCACACCAAGTGACAACGTCGTCTTTTGTGTATCCTGATTAAAGACACCGTCATGCATCGATGTAATGACTTTAAAGCTTGTGCGATCTCCACTCCACACATTCCAATGAGATAAAAGGAATGCCCTGCCGGGATTATCAAGAGTATTCAAACTGCCAATAAAGTTCTTGGTATCCAGAAAGAGAGTAGAATAACCAAGATCTCCAACGCATAACCAGATTGGCTTAACAGGGCGCAACATCTTGGGAGACAAGATAGTCTTGTTATTATTCCTCTGTATCAAGCCAATGCCAAATATATCAGCGTCCCAACTCGTGTAGCTGTTGTGAATTTCTCCAGTCAGCAAAAGACTCAACAGCTCGACGGACATACAATCATGTACCTTGGACAAGACAACCTCATTACCACCATTCTTGTTCTTCTTGTATTTCATTTCCAGCTGTTTGAGAGCATCTGAACTTTGATAATTCAGTAGCTTTTTAGGAAGCTTTAATGTTGGTCCATGACAACGAAGAATAGTCTCGAGAAACAGGGCCATACCTCCAGGCTCTTTGAAGGATTTGAGATGTGTTCTCACATATGACTTGATATCATGTATGTTTGTATTGGATGTCTTGAAGTGAACGTCTTTTGGATCTTTACCCTCGGGCAGCTTTGTAATATTACCAGCAAGATCCATCTCCCACCAACAGACAGCCGCAACACGACAGCGGCGTTGTAATTCTAAACGCTTAATGGTGTATGTATCTTCCTCTTCGGGCTTCGTAGGGCCCTTTCTACGACCACGTGCCCATTGTTCTTCATAGGCGTTTAGTGTTGCTTCACAACGACGACTGCCAGCCTTAGCGGCTATAAAGATGAGGGATGAAAGGGCCTCGACTAATCGAGGATCAAATTCCCGCTTTCGCTGTTCCAACGAGAGTGAATCAAATGGTGCCTTTTCTGTATCACAAGCGACCGTCGATCCACCTTGAACAGATGCACCCGAATAGAGCAGTGCCGTAACAATCGACAATAATGCCGATACTCCTTGACAATTGTATGGGAACAATCCTCTAGCATCCTTCAAAGGACCAGTCTTTACTAGCACAGAAGAAGTCTTGCGTCTACGTTCCCATTCTTCATCTGAAGGTGATGATACAGCAAGACCATTGCCACACTTGGACAGCTTGAATCCACTTCGGAGCCAAGAAATGGGAATATTGACTCGGCCTTCATCGTCAGGATCATCATCGTCTGATTCGTCTTCATTACGAGGATAAGAGCCCCATAATTCCTTGGATGGGTCTTCAAAAGAAGCCGATTTGTTCAACCAAATATCAACATCCACAGGCTCCTCATCCGACTCGTCATCACTATCCTGCATGTATTTGAACTTTTGAAGTAGACTAGGCTTGTTCCAAATGTCTTTTGAGTTCTTGGCAGATTGATACCTTGGCTCACCTGGTCTCTTCTTCTTCAGACGAAAGACTGGCACAGGGCCAGGCAAAAAGGTAATGTCATCATCGTCTGGATCTGAAACATCCATTGCATCATGCACAGGGATACCATTTACATTGTGATCAATCGCGGCGTTGGCAAGACGAGCACGTAAACGATCTGCAGGATTGAGAGGCGGATTCTCGTCAATATCTTCATCACTATCGTCTTCATCAAGTCGACGCTGAGCAGCCAAACGTGCAGCTCTTGGATTTGGACGTCTTGGCAAGGGATTACGTTGACTTCGAAGTCTCATACTGCGACGAAGTGGGGCATCGTCTTCCTCATTATCATCATTATTATCCGCTCCATCTCGGGCATTGTTTCTATTACCACTGGAATTACTATCATCAAGCTCATCCCTGCCAGACTTGGCATTATTGCTTGAGTTGGATTCATTATCTGAATCATCATCATCGTCATCTCCGCCATTACCTCCAGCACCAGCACCAGCTCGGGCACTACGATTATTACTACGGCCTAGTTCAGCCAACCACGATTCATATCCCTCTCTTGGATTGACACTGGGATCCACCCGTAAGATAGCGTTCATAGCCGCGGCAAAGGCATCGGCACCAGAGCCTCCACGCAAGGCAGCATCCGCAGCTGCAAACCTTCCAGGACTTATGCCCAACGCTGACGCGGCATCCAGATCGCGACGTCCGGCGGCGGCGGCAGCAGAGAACTCTCCACTTCCAACTGATGGTGCAGAGGCTTCCAACTGTGAACGGTATGCCATCAACCGATTTTGTAAAGATGATATCTTCTCATCCAACTCTCTTGACAACGAATCATCCTTAGGGCCAGCCCTTCTACGAAATTCACCAACACCGCCGCCATCACTACTATCCATACTTCCGCTGCCACTACTCAATCCGGGTTCCTTCTTAATCTTAATCTTCTCCCTTGCCGATGGTTTCCTATCATCAGTAGTATCATCAGAGTCATTAGAATTACTACGTCGACTACGTTTTTTGGGTATACCTGAAAAATCAATTCCTGAGCTATCAGAAGATTTACGCTTCTTATTACCACCAGATGATGCTGGTAATGCTGGCTTGCGTCGATCAAGGTTCCACTCATTAGGATCAGGTTTACGTGTTGGTGGTTTCTTTCGTGCTGATGAAGAGGCAGCAGCTGCCTTTAAATACCGATCTCGTGCACCACTTGTACCACCCTCTGCTTTCTCGAAACTACTCTTCTTTTTACTACTTTTAACACTTTTACTACCAGCAACAGCGGCAGTTGATGAGATTGACGCACCTCCTGATGAACTACTTCGATGTAAATCCTCTGGTAGTGGATTTTCTGCTGCACCACCACCATTCCCTCCTTGTGCAGACTCAGCTAAATAATCTTCCCAATACAAGGCACTTGCCAATCCAACATTACCCGCAGATGCTTCTAGTAAATACCTTGCCCTTGTCCTATTTACTGTATTATTAGAATTGTTATTAGAGTTTGAATCAGGAAAGTTGGTAGCATGTTCACGCTGTAATCTATTTAATAGTCGTGATAATTGTTCATCTTCTTCACTGTCGCTGCTCGAACCACCACGTGCTGCTGCAGCTGCTGCATTGTTATTATTACCCCTTCTACTCATATTATTATTGTTATTGCTACCAAAGTTATTATTTAATGTCTTTGCTTTTTGTTTTCTAGTATTGTTTGTACTCTCCTCTTTGTAAGCTGAGCACGAACCACACCGTTCACCTGGATGATTTGATAATCCACAATTAGTACAATCCCACGGTGAATTTGATAAATGTATTAGAACTACTACGAGCTATACTGGTAGTTGTTGTATTAGTTCGCTCTTGCTTAGTAGGTGCACTGCTTAATTTTAATGGCTGAGTTTGTGATGTTATTGATTGTGATTGAGATTGCTGTTGTGCAATTGCCGCTGCTCGACGAGTGGTGATGGCTTTGTTGGTGGTTGTTTCAGATCGTCCTTTATTTATTATTGTTGTCCTTCTTCTTATTATTATTTTTCTCGGACTTGTTATTGTGAACTTTTCTTTAACTTATTTACAAATCATTATACACGTGAAAGTTATAATGAGATATAACTGGCTTATTGTGTCAGAATTGACACGGTACATAGGCTTCGTTGCTTCGTTGCTTAAAGATAGCCTAATATTTAGTTAGTAAGTGAAATTATGGGTGATATCGATTATGATTTTCTCGCAAAAATAGTAAATATTCAATATCTTTGGCTCCAGTGGCTATGGCATAATTTTTGTGTAGGTGATTGAAAAAGTAGAGCCCTTGCCTTAGTGTTTACTATCAAGTAAAGGTATCAGAGCATTTCATCCCTCTCATTATCGAAACCAGCAGGAGAGTGTTAGCCGCCTAGTATTATCTTTAGTCGGCAGCAGTAGATATAAATTCTGTGCATATACAAGATTTTCCTCTTTGGAGTTGAGCCCCGCATAACCCATATCGATACCTATATACTTATCCAAAATAGAGGTAGATATATCTGTATTATAGGTAATTATCGGCTGTGCTCGATAAATCTACGAGCATTGTCGGGCTTCACAAAATAAAATAAATACATAACGCACAACAACAATATCCATCATAAAAAATGGCTGGTGATAACAATGATAGGTTTTTTGAAGATAGTGGTAGTAGTGATAAAGAAGAAGAATTTGTAGACGAGGATAGTAAAATGGATGAATCGGCAGATAGTAAAGAAGATGGTGAAACACAACAAATTTCTAAAAGTACACAAATCACAAAAAGTAAAAGTACACCATCTAAATCTTCCAAGAAGGATAAATATTCAGAAGCAAATGTAAAAGCACGTACCAACGCCGATGGTTCCGTAATACCCGTTACTAAACCTAAATTATTACCAAATGGTAAATATCAAAGACCTAAAGGTAGAGGAAGAAACGGGTGTAGTTGGGATGAAGATCGAGGTGAGTTTTATGTTTTGTTATAATATTGTTTGTTGTTAAGGCTTAGGGAGCAATTTCAATTAGAACATAAGATGTAAGGTGTACTTTATGTGCGGTTCTAAGAGTTTTGGAGAATAGCTTACAATCCGTTTAGATGTACATATGTATTTATTTTGATAATGATATACTCTTTTTTCTAACATATCCCTTTATATTTTGCTTCAATTTGAAGGGGTGTGGGTGCCAATAGCAGAAGGTGCAGGAAAGGATAAGAAGAAGAAGAAACAACAAACACAAAAGAAAAAGCCTGCTGCCACTACTGCTGCTGCTCCATCATTTGGTAAAACTATGGTTCATCCCAGAGATATGGAAGTAGATGATGATGACGATTCGGATGATGATTCTTCATCAAGTAGTAGTTCAAGCTCCTCATCATCTTCTTCTTCATCCTCCTCATCCAAGTCTGAAGAAGAAGAAACCACAAAGAAACGCGGTAGAACAAAGAAAAAGAAGAAGACACCCAAGAAACAAATACAACTATTCGCATTCGATGCAGACTCTGAAACGAATAATCAATCCACATTATGGGGTCGACCAAAACGCAAACTAAAAGCCGTAGCGCGGTTTGATTCACAATCATTTAGTAAGAATCCAAATTGCAAGGCCGGAGAGGGTTTCAGTTGTCCACAGTGTTCATATGTCTGTTCGTATGATTCACGATCATGTGAAAATTGTGGTTTGGCGTGTTATTATGAGGCAGGTGTGGGTGTGGTGGTATTGAAGGAACGGAATGATGTTAGTGTTAGTCCTAAGAAACGCACGAGAGATGTTATGGAAGTGCCCAAGGCAGCTAAATCGACAACTAAAAAGAAGAAGAAGAGAAAGAGTAGTAAGGTTGATGATGTGGCTGAGAAGAAGCAGAAAAAGACTGAAGTAAAGCAACAACCAGTAAAGAAGACGGGTACTGCCAAGAAGACATTAAAGAAGAAAAAGAAGATTAGTCCATTAAAAGCCGCTCTAGCTGAGGAGGAGGAGAAGAATAAGAGTGAGGATAAAGATGAAGATACTGAGCAAACAACAACAAAATCAATTGAGATGGAGACAGCGGATGATGACAATGCCAAGAAGAAGAGTATTAAGAAGAGTGAGGATGGAATTAAAGATGATGAGCTACCAACAACTAAATCCACAAAGAAGACGGGAGATAGTGCCAAAAAGAAGAGTAAATCACCCCCAACTGCAGCGGCCGAGGAGAGTGACGATGAGCAGCCTGCTCCCAAGAAGAGCAAAAAAGAAAACAGTAAGAAGGCACCCCCATCGTCATCGGATACATTGATCCCTATTGCCAAGCCTTCTCCTAAACAAGGAGAGACTCCTCCCGTCGACAAACCACCCGAGAAGAAGGCAACTTCTGCAACAAAGAAATCAGCCCTTCCCAAACGTCCCACCCCTGTCAAACCATCTGTTCCAAAGAAGGCAAGTATGCCTCCTATCAAACATTCAATTCCGAAGGAAACGCCTGCATTGGCTGCATATACTATTCCCAAGCGCAATTCTTCACCACCCAAAGCTGCTGCTACAGTTGCTGCCGCTTCTCAACCTCCTCCCAAGGCAGCAGCTCCCAAACCCAAAACTAATCCAACCATCCAAAATGCTGTAGGTGGCAAGGGGGCACGGTTATTACCCCAAGTTCCAACAACTAAAACAAATGGCACAGCGAAGAAGAAACCAAGTGGTAGGGGTAAGAAACTTCCAACTCGAGGACCCAAACTACCAATGAATGGACATGCTAAAGTTGTCGAGAAGGGCGTTACTAAACGCAAGTCCAAGAAGAGTGCGGCGGCAGATGGTGCTGCAAAGAATAAAAAGAAGAGGAAGGTAATCGAGGAAGATGATTCCTCTACTTCCTCCTCGTCGTCATCTAGTAGCAGTTCAAGTTCCTCGTCGTCATCCTCTTCGGGTGAAGAAGAGGAGGACATGATTGTAGAAGAAGCACCACTTCAACAGTCGAGGAAATCATCGCCAGAAGATGATGATGAAGAAGGTGAAGCGGCCAAGGATGTAATTATTGCCTCAATACGAGAAAGTAAAAAGCCCCTCGAGGAGGGGGGAGATAGTCTTCTTGCTGAGACTGAAGAGTTGACAGAAGAACGTGAAATTGAAATAGTTAATGAGTTGAATGTAGACTTCCCTCCCGAAGATCATCCACCAGATATTGCAGACCTGGCTAATAATAAAAATGGCGCTGGAAAGTTGGAAGATTTAGTGGCCAGAGCAGTAGAAAAGACACAGACATTGAAAGCTGTCAAAGATCAGAAGAAGAGTATCCAGGCCAAATATGACACCCTTGTCAAAGAATCGGCCAAGAATGAGGAAAACCTAAAGGGTACAATTACCATGCTTATGAAGCAGATTCGATCTGGTAGTAGTAGTAAACCGGCATCGGCCACTGAGAATAAGCTTTCTACTGTTACAACTGAACGAGATGAGCTTGCCAAGAAGGTCTCCTCTATCCAACTGGAGAAGATTGAGCTTGGACGAAAGTTAGACGAGGCCAAAAGTGCCAATGTTACAGATTTGACCACACAACTTTCTGCCGCAACCGAAGAAAGTGCACGCCTTGATAAGGAGTTGAAATCTGCAACAGATGATTTAGCCACGGCTTGGGAGAAGATTGAATCGTTGGCTATCAAGGCTACACAATTACAAACATCCAATGAGTCGCTTACTGCCCAGCGTGATGCGGCAAATAATCGTGTAAAAGAACTCTTGGCAAGTGATGAGAATGTTGACGGAGTGTTGTCGTCTCTAATGGCTGAACGAAGTGAACTTGCATCGAGTGTGGAAGAGATCAATGGACAGTTCTCATCACTTGAGGAAGAAAAGCTTAAGGCGGTATCAAAAGCTACTAGTTTGGAAGCTACGATAGATGAGTTGCAGGGAAGAATCGAAAGCTTGTCAGCTGAGCTCAACACGAAGAAAGTGAGTTCGGAAACAAAAGTAAGTTCTGATATGGAAGCCAAGTATAAGAGTACAATTGATGATCTTGAGACAAAACTCAAGCGACAAAGTGAGGAAGCTTTGACTCTGAATGATGTTCAGATAACCGATCTCAAAGCTGAAGTATCTAAATTGAAAGACGAGAGAGACGAGTTGGCAACCAAGACTGAGGAGGCAACATCCCAACTAACCAAGTTGCAATCTACATTTGACATATTGAATAATGAGCGCGAGGCAGCTCAAGCGAAGGTGAAAGAGCTTCTATCTGGTAATAAACATAGTGATGAAGTCATGGAGGCACTCAATGCAGAGAAGACAGTCTTGATCTCAAAGATTGATCAATGTATCGAAAGACTTTACCTTGAGAAAGATGGTGAGTCGTCACAGGATGATGCTGCTGAGTTGGATAGATTGCACGGAGAGGAAAAGCTAGAGGCACAGTTGAAACAGAAAGAAGTTCAAATGGCCAAGCTGGTCAAGGATAAGGAAAAGCTCGAGGCGTACACCAAGCAGACACTTCAAATCTTTCAACAAAAGTATTTCGGAACAACGCAAGAATACAAAACCAAATTGAAGTTAAAGGATCAACTCATTGAAACCTTAGAAGCGAAGCTGGCCAAAGAGAAAAGAAGGAAAGAAGAAGATGATGATACCTGAGTGAGGTGTATATATTATATAGATGTTTAGATCGGCCTGTTTTGTTTGTGTTTAGTTTAGTTTTCCAACAATTCATAGCGATGTTTTAGCTCAGACTCTTCTAGCATCTCTACAAACATATCGTATCATACTGTATCACCGCCTCAATACCTAAGTACAATCATATTCTGCTGTAGGGTAAATCATCAACCTTTCCAAACTTCAAAGCTCTATATGCATCAGTGTACATTTCTTGCTTCATTTCAGCTAGTGTCGATAATGGATAATACAATGAGACAACAATCCATCTGACACAAACATGGTAACACATCTCATGCACATATGTTATATACAAAACACATCAATACAACACTTACTATATGCCTTTGGATCAAAGTATTCTAAATTCATTGAATCAGGCAAACCTTTAATTGCCCGATCAAATGCAACATTGTATAATTCCTCTATATCACACTCAGCATCGACAATACCATTCACAAGTGCTTCACTTGATGTATACTTCTTAGCAGTTAATATCCCTTCCCTTAACACTGTATGATTAGTAATCTTTGCCTTGCTTAATTCACTGAACCCTTTGGTTAATCTCATACCTAGGTTTGCTTCGGGCCATGAGATATATCCCCGTTTTGTACGCATTATTCTATGATCAGTTGAAAGAGAGAGGAACAAGCCAGCTCCGATACAATGCCCGTTAATGGCCGCGATAGTTGTGAATGGCAAGGTCAATATACGTGCCAATACCTGTGAATTGTATGATTCTATTAATGTAGATGATGGACTTTTACCTTTTGCTTGTAACATCCATTGTAAGTCTAAGCCATTAGAAAAGAATTTGGATGTTTTAGTTTGTGGTGTGTTGTTATCATCAAAGGATAGCCCCGTGATTATTAATGCCTTGTTGTTTGTATTTACCAATAAAGGATGTGTATCTATAGTATCTAATGCTTCTATTAATAATGATATTAATGTAGGATTAACTACATTCTTCTCATGTTGACGATGTAGTGATAATGTAAGTATTATTCCATTATGATCATCATCACTGTTGTTGGTAGGTGATAGAATGGTGGCAAATAGAGATACGCCATCCTTGTCAAATAAAGTCTGATTGTGACGTTGTAGGCTGGTATTATTTGACATTATTAAGTTGATACTTGATAGTATAAATCCGCAGCCGATCTTATAGTGATAACTAGCAGTCGATCTATAGTGATAATGTCATATTGGTATTTATGTGTAATACGATCATAGTACGATAATATCAGCTACACAACGCAATCGAGTCTCCACTTATTTTTATGGCGAGTTACCGGTAGCAATCATAGAGTTGTTCTATTTGCCAAAGGAATATACGCTACTAACTTTAATCCAACAACTAATAGGAAGAAGGTAAGAGAAATGCTGGATGAAGGTTTTGTAGTGCAGTGTGGCGATGTGTTGGGGATCACTGTTTAGACATAAATTTGGAGTACAATATATATATAATTTCATTTCATCTCTGTACTTGAGTAATGCGACGTACAACCACGGATGGATCGGATAGATAGAATGTTTTATTTGAGGGTGATATTAATATTGCTTGTATTTTATTATGTGGTGTCACTTTCGTATTGTTTCAAAGTGGAATATGTACTCTAACGATATATACAATACAACTTATCAACACATTATACTTTGTAACGATATATACAACTTATAATACAACACTTAATAATGCATCTTAGACGTAAAATTATACTGCAGTTATATTATACAATGGTTCGAAGTAGTGAAACTGAAGGAGCAAGGAAGAGGTTGGCGGCAGCAAAGACACAACTTTCATTCGCATCACAAAACATCAAGAACACCTTAGCTCAACAGAAAATTATGATGGAATCATTGAAAGCTTCGTTGGATGCAGCTGTTAAAGAAGTAGAAGAAGCACAGACAGCGTTGACAAATGCAGAGAAGAAATGGGAAGTTATCGATGTTGATCAAGAAACTATTTGTGGATTACCCATTGAGGAACTGAACAAAACATTAGATTATTTGTCTACAGTGTCATTCACCAACAGATGTTGAGAATAGCGAGGATGAAAGTTAGAGATTGGCACTAGAAGTAACACAGCATTCTTTGGTTGGAAGGTTTGGAACCGCCTACTATAAACATAAACATGTGAATTGTATGGAATACTATGTATCTTGTTATCTTAAGGACAGAACCCTTGACACGCTTGAGGATTAAGACCTTTGTAGTCTGCTTTATACATAGATGCTCGTTGTTTAGACAACTCCAATACATCAGCTCTTCTTGTATTACTCCTTGATTGCTGCATCATTTGTCTTCGTTCTTGTATGATACGTTTCCTTTCTTCGAGGCACTCACTATCACATTCTGGTGATATGGTGCTTGAGCTGTTGGGTACTATTGTTGCTTCCTTTGGTGATAATGATACGGGAGTGTCGTCTCTTTCTCCTTCTTCCATAGCATTTACAGGCTCGATAAACCAAGGTTGCATGTTGTCATCCATCCTATGTACTCTATTATGAAAACCAAGTCTATCTTCAGTAGCCAGAGCTATCATTCTTTGATTTGACGGTAGGAGTGACGACTCACTGACATATCGTGAGTATGCAGCTTTCATACGCTCTGAATGTAAACCATCACAATCTTCTATAGAAGCCATAACATTGTTACCCTCGATAGAGAGCAATTCATCGAGAGGTACATGATCCGTTATCAATACGCCTCGATCATGATCCATTTCATGTTGACAGCATCTAGCAAGCTCTCGATTCAATGTGATTTGTTTAGTAATTCCACATGATTCAAGTTCCAGTGATTCATATTCGATAGTGACCTTGGCATCTCGAAGTAATATTGCACGAAACTGAGGAGGTAATACCAAGCATTCTTCAGTCCATACCAACATTTCTGATTCGGGAGATCGATTTATTATACGAGGATTAACTAGAAAGGTACCTTTCTTATTGTTTATATTGTCAATGAATATCAAACTTGCATCGATACCACATTGCTGAGCAGCTAAACCCACAGCACCTTCTTCTCTTGCTGTATTTTTCAATGCAGTAGCTACCAAGTAAAGTTCTTCTAATTGCTTTTCATTTTGAAATATTGATAAAGGTACATTGCTTGATGGTATTCTTAGTATTGGATCAGGCCATCTGGCCATATTGAACGATTGTTTCGATGATGCTTTGGTAAGCAGTTCATATGCATCTGATAATGATAGTCTGGATAGTGAAGTGCCTTGCCAATTTGGTAATGCTTTATTTGAATAGTTTCTTAATTTGGGATCATGTATACTACTATATGTTTGTTGTACTCTTTCTGCTGAGTTAGCTATCAATGGATTAGTAATAACTGCCGAGGATGATATTAAAATGTTTAGAAACTCTCTTCTTTGTTTATCACAATCATAATATGATGATGATACATCATTGCAATAACCAAATGCATATGTTTGGAAAATAGTATGATGTGTTATGAGGAGAAGAAGGACTACCTGATACATTATCGACATCATGTGCCCATCTAACTCATAAATTGTGCTTAAGCTTTAGCTTTATATGCTGGTGTATTAATATACTTTCCTATTAGCGTCGGCCATCACCCATCACCATCATTATCATTATCTATCATTATCAACACCCTGCTGTATCCGTTTGGTCGCCATTTTATACTCCAGATCTTCCTCCCCCTGCTGCCCCCCATATGAGCTTTAAAATAATCACCTATTGGCGCTAATAAGCACATTCGTATACTGCAAGTATTGTTATTAGATCAGTTAACGTTCATTCGATTAGTGGTGACGGCTGATAACGGGTCGGTCTACTATTTAAGTAACAACACTCACCAAGTCACATCACCCACTCATCACCACCTGCTCTCCCCTCCCAAGCAATAACATTGTAGCACAGACTACAATAGCAATAACATTGTAGCACGGATAGAATTGTAGTATACCGATAGATATACCTATGCACGGTTTAATCTCTCAAGCACATCGTCAAATCCGCCCATCACAACTTATACACATATCATCAAGGTTGCGACATGGCAGCTCGCCCCTTCTAGCAAAACGATATAAGAAGAAAGTAAAAACTACATACGCAATTACAAGAGAAATACCTGATTCATTTGTAAACGCCGTCGTTCAACATCACTCCTCTCCCGACGATAAAAACAATGCAGTATCGCTTATAAAAGCTCGTAAACAACACAATGAATATGTAAAACAATTAAGTAGACATGTCCCTAGAGTACTAACTTTACCATCGATTGAAACACATCCGGATTGTGTATTTGTTGAGGACGCCGTAGTTGCAGTAGGGAGTAAAGTAGTTATCACTCAAATGGGGCATTTATCGAGACGGGGAGAAGTAGATTCGATTAAAGAAGCATTCTTGGATCGGATTGAAGGTATGTCTCATATATATGATATGAGAGAAGACGAAAATGCTTTATGTGATGGGGGAGATGTGATGTATACTGGTAGACATTTATTTGTTGGACAAAGCAATCGAACAAACACCGCAGGATTTGAGTTTCTAAGATATGCATTTACAAATGAAGATGTCTTTCAAAATGATTTGGAAAAAGAAGATATTATATCTGTTCCGCCAGTAGTTGCGGGGAAGGAAGTATTACATTTGAAATCGGCAGTGACACATTTAGATAAACATACAATACTTGCACCAGAGGGTAAGATCGGTGATGATGTATTAGAAGCAATGAATGCAAAAGAGCTAGGATATGAATCGATACGTTTACCTGACGTATTATCATGCAATGTTGTGGTTGCAAATGGCCATGTATTAGTACAAGATTCTAATTGCATATCCCGAAAAAGAATAAAAGAGGCATGCAAAGAGAGAGGTTTGGGATTAACATTTGTGGATACATCTGAACTGGCGAAGAAAGATGGGGCATTAACATGTTGTAGCGTCTTGCTCCAGTTTGATATATACTAACTAAACTGAATAATAGGTGATGTGATGCCAAACATATACTAACGATTGAGTATCTTTGTGAGTACTTGGGGTATCTTGGGTGTTCTTTCTTCGAGGATGAAATCCTGAGGCTCTTTTTTAGAAATGAGAGGACATTTGCGATTAGAACTGCCTTTTTGAGAGAATGTAAAGGTCGTTATTGAGAACTACTGCTCTCTACTCGTAATCCATTGCAAAGGAAGATAATGGTTGTAGTATCATAAATATAAAGCTATAATGGGTTCAAAGCATTCTCCAAAACAACACCGTCGGCGGCGGCGACGACATACTGTCAATGTATCATCTACTCATGAACATCATCATCAATCATGTCCTGCTAATGCTAATCTACATCGAGAAACTGCAATGGATGCTATCGAATCACCATTAAAGTATATAATACCCTACATTGAAACATCAACTCGATCATCATTATTAGGTGATTCATGTGATGACAGTGTTGCGTCAAGTATATCCTCGCCATCTCTGACGGACTGGTCTGCAAAAATCATTTCCAAGCATAAGGAGAAGCGAATGAAGAAGATAAAGAAGCAACAACAGCAGCAGCAGACGTCTCCTGGGAAGAATAGTCCGACATCACCGAGAAGACCTCGACGTATAGAACCAATTGATAATGATGATGATAATGATCTACCTCCGTGCTTACCCGATATCATGCTTTCATTTCCGGGTACTGCTCAATGCAACTTGGAGCAACGAAAGATCCATAGCCCAGCAGAGGCGAAGAAGAAGGAAGACGTCGTCATTCTATGTGCACTCCGTCATTAAACCATACCCCGTCATCAAGATGGGGTACTGCACTTGAACGATATCAACAGGAGTCAAAGAAGGATGTTATGCACAAAGAAGGAGAACATCAGAAGAAGAAGATTGACACAAGTGACAAGTCAGCAAGAAGATCAAAAGATCAACAAAGTCAAGATCACATCTCTCCCCTTATACACAAGCCAAGTATACACCGCCGACGTTCCGTGGGAGATGTACCAATCAAACAGGTACACTTTGCAAAGACAAGTACTGGTGGTACCTCTAAAACGACGAGCTTTAGTAGTTCTTCCAATTCCAATGATAGTTGTTCAACAAGTAGAAGTTCCAAGAGTAGTGATAGTGCTTCTACATTTTTATATAAGCAAGCATGTCAAGATGTCAAGTTACTAACCATGAAGGTAACATTGGAAACAACAAGAAGAGCAAATGATTTGAAAAGGAGTCCGTTCTACATATCTGCTGAGTTTGATGAAGATTCATCGGTATCTTCATTGGATGCATCATCTGTTCTATATATCTGCTGAGTTTGATGAAGATTCATCAGTATCTTCATTGGATACATCATCTGTGCTATCGGCGGCTTGTACAGAGAATGATTGGAACTTATTACAAGATGCGAGGAAGAGTTTGGGAGGTGTTAGTATTAGTATGGAGGTAACAAGGACTAGGAAGCATTCGATTAAGGAATGATTGAAACATAGTGGTAGGAAAGTACATGAGATACATAAAGTTATACTCATCATCATACATATCTACTCAACCACGCACTACCAATGATCTTTTTTAGTGACATATGTCATTCTTATCACGTACGCTATGTCGTAGGATACCAGGGCAATAGTTCAATTGCAATACTGCCCATATTTTTTGAAATCTACGATTAGCAACATGCAAGTAATGCTCTAACGCCATACATATCAGTAACACCTACCTATTAGTATACATCTATACACATCATGAATACTATGCAATCATATACTCGTCGTCGTTCTATTGTTTCATCATGTCCACGATGCCCCTTCAAAGCAGCAACTACACAAAAGAATGAGCGGCCAAGACGATCTACTACATCTAATCTTCCATCATCGTCATCACGACATGAACATAGTAGAACAATCAAGACAAAGAAGATAGACTACTCGGAATGGGATGCGGCAATGAACATCTATTGCAATGCACGAGAGGATGAGAAGATACCTACTACTAATACTCCCAATCAGCATTGTTTGGATGTTGTTGTAGACAAGAGGTTACCATCAAGAAGACGATCATCAGTGACCGCTCTAACGCTGAGTATGTCAACTGAGAGTAGTATTGAAACATCTGTACTACTCGAAGCTCGTCGAGTTGCTCAAGAAGAAGAGAATGGATACTACATATATACATGTGATGATGATAGTTGTATATCATCGTTACAAGATTCTATATGTCCCAAGAAGAAGGATGAAGAGGATCTCGATTGGGAGAGACTAGAAAGTTTTATGGATAATGACTTCCTTAATGATGATAAGATTGAGGAGTGTTATGATGCCCTTGTTCATTTGCACAAGGTATACAAGGAGAAGAATGAGAAGAAGAACAAGACAAGTAAGAAATCAAGTGCTGCTTTGCAGAGAAGGCCTGTCTTCGCCTCACCACAAGTTGAACAATATCGCGTTGGTAGGAGATGTCCAGCAGCTTGAGAAGTGAAGAGAGGCATTACTTATTGTTGTGTATAATATGCTAGCTAAATGTTTTAAGTTAATGTTACAACAGAGATTAATTTACATTGGATAGGTTACATGCATACTTCTTATTTAGTAGACTTGAAAATCTGTTCTAATCGTTCTTTGGATAGACTCTTATTCTCCTTCGCATCAATGTTATTGTCTCTCTTTTCTTTCTGTAAGATTTCTCTTAATGGTGATCGAGATAGATGACGCTGTCGGAATACTGGTGATAAACTTCCGCGGAGATGTGAAGAAAGCAAAGAGCTATATCGTTTGGTGGCAGAACTCCCTCTACCTCTTGTCAGATGATGATTAGTATATTGACCTCTTCTTGGTTGATAGGCAGCACTTAGGCTAGTATGAACTCGTTTCTTTGAAATCTCTGCTTGAGTAGTACAGTTATCATTCTCGTCTTGTTCATGAACCTCTGGTTCTGTGGCAATATCAGAGCTCTTCTGGTGATGTCGTCTGTCATCATCAACTCTAATATTAGTGTTGTTCATCAATGAGTCTCCAGATGGACTTGTAGTGGCATCAGTATACAACAATTTAGTAGTGCTTATTCCCTTTTCACAAGTCTTGACAATTTTCTTATCATTGGATCTCTTTGGTGCTGGTGTTGAAGACTTTTCCTCAGGTGGTTCGATCTTGGGTCTTTCTGGAGAATCTAGTCTCTCAAATACTTGTGGTTCTTGTTGTGGGGGTGGAGCAGCATGATGTGTTGGGGGTGGAGCAGTATCAACACCCACACCACGCTCATCACTCGGTGACGAGCTATCTGATCTTTCAGGAAGAGGCTCGGCAACAACTCTTTGAGTCAATCTCGAGTTTATATCATCGAGTGACCCAATCATAGATGATAAACTACGATATGTCAGTACATCTTCTGCATCCGAGTCTTCGTCGTCATCACAATCAAAACTTGCGTCACTACTACTTGGACAGAGTGTCTCAGATTCATCGCCATTATCTTGTTGTGCATTCTCATTAGCTGCATCCTCATTCATAGACTCGTGAAGAGGTTGAAGTGGTGGATTGAATTGCTGTGCACTTTCCTTCAGTCGGTAACGCTTGTATACTCTAGTCGTCTCTTCATTCTCAACATCAGAGGAGGGCGTATCAAGCTTTCGTTTGGCGTTGCTTGGTGCTTTAGGAACTCGAGTTAAAGCTGGAGGTGGCTTGGGAGTAATTTCTTCGGGTGGATCAATACCTTTAGGTCGACGAGACATCTCATCTTGTCCACAAGAAAAACTAACCTCGAGGTTCATTGGCTTGATAGTACTCATTATAGGATCTTCCTGAGTTGTACCAGTTTGCTCGGTGCTCATTGGTGGATTGATATTCACACGAGGAACACCGCCACTCTGATGATGCACTGGCATTACGGGAGGTTTCAGACTACTGATGTCATCTTTATCATGGCAGTTAGAAGACTCTGCTTTTAGACTTACCGCTTCAACTGATGGTACTGCTTCATCATTACCGATTGCACTATCAAGAGTTACATCTTCCTCACCTATACTTGTCTCGTGCACAACAGAAGTTGGGAGCTTGTGCATGTTCATAGATAGAGACTGAGATTGTTGAGACCACTCCTCAAATAAGGAATCGGGAGATGATGTTGGATCATCGTCATCCTTTTGTCTCCTCTTGTGTTGTGCAACATTGAAACCTTCATGAATTGTGTCAACAACATCTTCTTCATCTTTTGGCAATGGAGTATCAGTAGCAGATGTGGCTTTGATTTCGGATATATTTAGTGACTCTGGTACTACTTTGGGCTTGGCTACTTCTTTGGATGCTGACTTTAACTTCTTCCACCACTTTTGAATGGTCAGTGTACTCTTACAAACTGATGAAAAGCCTCGAACTTGGCGTAGCATTCCGGCTACAATCAACACTTGTACCTTTCCGTTTGTAGTATGAGATGTTGGATCAAGTATATCAAGCCAACTATTATTGACAATGGCCGGTAGCCAACTTTGCTTTGGCATTGTGACAATGAATGGAATCTTGACTAAACCAAACAGAGTCTTTTCTTTAGATGATGCATCTCCACTCTTCTCAACACGGTATATGTGAAGAGTAACAATTGTAGCACAATCTTGTTTCCTCTCAGACTCTAGTGCAATCTGCCAAGAGCAAATGCCGTTTGTCTCGGATACATCAACAGTCTTTTGAATATTAATAGGCTCACTCGATGACAAGATTGGTTCATTACACGATATACCAATCTCGATACTAGCAATATTATCCAATGCCAAAGACTTGGAAAGACGTTCAACTCTTACATCAAGCCAAACTGGTGGAGCCTTGACTGGTTTCAACCCAGAGGAAGCTTTCTCGTGTGCTTCTTGAGATGAGGCCTGCCTGCCGTTCGCTGTGGATGATGACATATTAGTTGTCACATTATCATTCACAGTTCCTCCTCGAGCAAAATTGGATAGGAATACACTGATTGGATGTGGTGTTGTTGATGACATGGCTGAATAAGGTTGAAATCCATTTACCATAATTGGAGTACTTCTTTCATGATAAGCAGCTCTATCCGATGCCTCCAATGGCTGATTACTTGGTGGTGATGTTGATGCTTTGGTAGTCTTATTGTTTCCAGGGTATAAACCAAGTCGAATAGACATGGATCCTACTTTTGTTGAGCTTGCTTTGCCCACATCTGAAAGAAGCTCATCATCTTCTTCCGACAGCAGCAAGTCAAGTTTGACATCTGTTGTGAGAGTATTTGATAGTAACAAATCACAAAGCTTGAGAGTTGCTTGTGCTATACAAATCTTTCCTAACTTTCTTTCCTTCCTCTTGGCAGCAGAGAGCATGGCTACTCTTGGAAGCTTTGGAGTATGACCTGCTGTTGATGATGGGCGACAAAAGAGGTCAAATGTTGTTGTACCATCCAGCCATTGACGTACATATTCATCATCTTGGAATGGCATAACTTTCATTTCATTTGTGTGAATGTCCGATAGTAAAGAAATGTTCGTCAACTTCTTCTTGGCGACTTTTGGTGATGCTGTCTTTCTATTATTGGTCATCACCTTGTTGGATTGGTTACCACTACTAAATTGCTCACAAACTACAAATTCTACTTGTTGATCTAATGACGGTGACAAAGTATTGGCTTGGCCATACAAAGGTGGATTGTATTGAATATAAAAGTCATTCTTGCCCTTGAGTTTGTCTGTCACACTAGAGGACAATGACAATGAATTAATCTCAAGTTTAAGCAAACCAACTTTTCGCAAAGCATGCGATTGGTCTGAACCTGCTGATAAAAGAGAGGGAAATGCCTTTGGTGGTGGAGAACTAGCATGTTGTACCATTCTTGATATCCACATGTCATATGGATCAATACATGACGGATCAGAGTTGACTGTCGGTATTGTCATGTCATCAGTGCACAAGTCAAGTAGTTCTTCGAGTAAGCTTTGTTTCTCCTCAATACTGCTACCGCCATACATGTTACCACTATATTGTCCAATAGAAGAATCTTTGTTTACACTTGAGTTGTTAGATTGTCCTTGAACAAAGTATGACGGATTAGTATTGTGTTGAGGTAGATTGTTTAAAGGCACCGTTGATGATGATTGTACATTGTGAGTATTCTCTTGCCGTTGCATTGGCCGATTGTCAACCATTTGTCTTGGACAAACTTTCACTTGCTGTTTGTCCCTTTGTACTTGTTGTGGTTGAGGTCTTGGAGGAACGATAACTCGAAAGAGTAACTCAAACACTGCCTTCTCTACACTACCGCTCGAAACAGCAGTGTTGTTGGATGATACTATCTGTACCTCTCGATGTAGTAAAAGTTTGATTGTTCTAATCGTAGCGGTAGTATTTCCATCTTGATCTTGTGTAGTAGTAGATTCGGGCTTGAGCTTGTCAGTAATGCTCATATCTGATATGTGAGCATAACCAATCAACTCATTATTATTGTTTGAAGGACGTAGAAATGATACCCGAAGTGGTGATGCATCTTTCATATAATTATCTAATGATGGAATACTGCCAATCAATGGATATTCAACCGCTGACATATTACTACTATTACTTTGAAGATGAAGGTCAGAGTACGCTGATGATCCCCAAAATTGTATTCGAGCAAAAGCACCATCAATTATTGAACATGCTTGTAAACGAATTGTTAATGTCCCGAGTAGATCGCCGTTGACTTTAGGTGGCAATGGAGGACCTTGTATTATGATTGGGCGTTCCATATCCAATTGTCAATCTCTCTACCACACAACACAACATCGAACACTAAACACTAAAATGACGATTTTTTTTATTAAAAATCTCAAAAAAACGTCATCGCGAAGTCGATCGATTAGATAGAGTGTGCTTCTTTGTTAAAATCTATTGACCAGGGCATTGGTAGTATGGAATCTACTGCGATATTGCAATACAATTATATTAAACTATACATTCTTCCAACCATCTAATACGCCACCAACAAATACACCACAATAGATACAAAATGCAATCAATATAGGAAAAACTACTATATGAAATGCAATACGTTCATGTGTTTCAAGCATATATAATCCTGTCCATAAATAATAATGATATTTCATTCGTTGTAGGTATAGTATTATTGTATTATGTCCTTTTATTTGTTTTTGTTAGTGCCATTATTTATTGTTTCCTTTGTGATACTTTGATAGGTATATGAATTAACCTAGTGTTTTGGATACGATTAATTCTTCTAAACATAAATCAACTTTAGATTGGTTTAATTTATATTATGGCTTCTGAATCAGTTCTCTTTAGACGAAGTCAGTTTCTTAGACGCAACAGTATAGATTAGTATATCGTGAGTGTACTCTGTACCGCACGAAATTACGATTTACTGTTTGTCGATTGCATGCATCATTTGAAGTGATATGTTATGGTACAACTAATAAATGTGGCAGCATTCCTCTATATTTCTAGTTCACC